>FTLB01002697.1_pt1 | contig 23489 bp, 18 predicted proteins | sample 1658291 | NCBI WGS metagenome assembly FTLB01 (sample SAMEA3914812, study PRJEB12502) | metagenome | biome: forest; material: soil | place: Canada | collected 2011-07-07 | depth 0.1 m
TAGTCCCCGTCAGGTAACCTAGCCCACTCTGCTATCCCCTTGCCATCGGCATCGTAAAGCTTCTTCCAGTAAACACTCTCAGCGGCACTACACCGCACACCTCTACTCGGACCTTTTTCTCCGTAAGTATGTCGGACCCAGCTCGGGACTGGACAGGGCCCGACGGGCCATTCATCAACCCGCCAGCGTCCTATGGGCCAGCCGGCACTGGCTCGGAAGCCTCCGGGGCTCGTGGCGGGCATCATGACAATACCGGCAACGCAAATTCGCGAGGCGGCCACCACGGCGGCGGTGGTTGGGGCACGCATGGCGGTAGTGCGAAGATGAAGAAGAAGAAGAAGACAGGCGACGTCGTTGCTAAGGAGACAGGCCATGTCGTTGCCAAGGAGACAGACGTCGTCGTTACTGAGAAGGAGACAGAGGCCACTGTTAAAACCCCCGAGGGCGGTTGTCCGGAGCCAGAAGAGGTAAGCATCGCATAGGGCTCAATGGCGAACTTAAAATCTTGCCGGAGGGTATGATGAGGGTAAGTTGGCAAGATCTCAGTACCTGCTCGCGAGATTGATCTCGTTAGTGTCCCTAAATTCGCACAAATAAAAGCAGGTTCTGTTCTTGCCGTTATAAATGTAAGGTTGTAAACGTCGCTGTTGGGCCTTTGCGTTGTCTAAATTAGTGAACTCGAGTTGGTATCTCGTTGCCGTCATCAAGTTTGTGACTGCCTACTGCATATGTTTCCACCTAGCTGACCGTCGGCCTCCTCGCAGCGCGTTGGCAGCGGCTCCTACCAATGGGGCTTCTCACTCTCCGTCTTGCTCTACTTCATCATCTTGAATGGACTCTGGGTGGTTGGCACTTACGGTGTCTGGACCCACCTATTTCGAAAGAGCAGGTTCGTCCGGCACAGGCCCATGGGTAGCTATAGGGCGATTCTGGATCTGGCAGAGATAATCCACGAGGTTTTGGGAGATGATCTCTGCGCGTACACGGACGACGAGCTAGAAGCTAAGCTCAGCAAGCAGTCTGGGGTACGGTACACTGTCGAGGACGGAGAGGGCGGATCACCGGGCCACGTCGGGCTGACCTCCGAGAAAGAAGACGGAGTGAGAGCACTGCTGGCTTACGGTAAAATGTACGGGAGGACTGATAAAGAAGGCTGCCCATAAATGGCCCCGCAATACTACCCGTTGCGCAATCTGAGTCTGTCAGCCTTCGTCCCGCGGGGTCCCAGAACGGTAAGCTTCAGTGCGCTTTGGTTGGTCTCGTTGGAGGTCTATGCTTTCTCTTTAGAATCTTAGAGGGTTTAGATGTTGATGAATCAGTCAGCGGCTGTGCATTCTCTCAGCAGAATGCCTTGCTCCTGGCTCTCATGTCTCTGCGCGGCATTATTTGTTGATTTGATTTCGTTGATCATAAAGAGTTCACGGCAAAGTGTCCCTGGGCCAGAGACTAAACTTTAAGACAGTCAAGTAGCATCAAGCAGTGAGAAGAGCAGTCGCTCGCGAAATACATACAATCAGGATCAACTTAGAGTCTCACCCTCCGCTTCGATATATTGTAAGTGAAGATAAGGTCGGAGCTGGCTAGCACGGCCGCCTTCAATAGTGCCTTTTCTTTAGTGAGCTTCGATCTTTGCGGCTCGTTCCGTCATCAAAATAGCGGCCTTGTTGGGGTAGTCACCTTAAAGTTAGGGTCACCGCCCGGGTCAGAAGAAGCCTAGAAGAAGCATCGAGCCGCTAGAGAAGGCGAAAATATCCCGGTCGGATTCGGTGCCGTGCTCTCGCCGAGTTTTGATGGGGCAAGCTCCACCAAGTAAGTGCCGTGAAGCACCTAAAAAAAGCCGCGTAGCCCGATCCGTGCCGTCACACTGTCGCACTCACGATAATTGCTACTCCTCTCCGCCCTGTCTTTCGTCTGCGAGGCTATGGAGGGGTTCTCTGGTGTAACCATCGTCGCAGATCATCGGAGCTTACGCCCCCCGACTTGTCGGCTTCGGTGTTCGGGGCGCGAGGGTCCATCTTCAATGGCGCACACAGTTGCAGAGATGCAAGCCTCTCCCCATCGCCCCAACATTTATCCTGCTAACTTAGATCTCTCCAACCTAGGTGATCCGCTCTTTTTCATATACCTTATCTCATCCGCGAATCGTCCCGGGAAATTACACTTGGACAGATGTGCGGCTCCACGTAAGGACGTAAGCCGCTGCGCGATTGTATTCTTGCCATGAGTTTTGTCAACGACGTGCCGCTGTTTCACACAATTTCTTGTATCATAAATTGCTCCCTCGTGATGTTCCTGTCGCCTCTCTGGCAAATAGTTGATGTCATGCTCGCGGCCTCGCGTCTTTCCACAATGCCCGCTCCAGCTTTCCCCGCCCCGGCCATGGGTCCCAAGCAACGTGTGACATGTATGGTGGAAAGGCCAAAACAAATTCGATTGGTTCTCTGGGACTGAAATTAAGATAGCCTAGTTTTCATGTCTACAACCTCATGGGAGCATATATAAGAATGCCCGTGGTCATATAGAGAGGTGCATTCTTCCTCCCACGGCTTTCGAAAACATCCAGAATATACACGCTTCCGAACCATCAGATAACTATACAAGAGTCAATCCTCTAGCAATCCTCTAGGAGCTGCCACATTAAAACCCTATTCGTTATGGAGCTTACGGGTGGGGGTATCGACACAGGTACCATTTACCTCTTTGGCGCTGGGGTGCTTCTGGCCCTTGCTTCTGTCAGTAGCCTTCCCTAGATGATGAGCATTGAATGCGACTCCTATTGACTGTTATAGCTCGTACATAGTGTATACCAAGGACCACTATCGCACTTACCAGGACCATGGTACACGAGATTTACCAATATTGTCCTCACGTACAAGTGGCTCAAAGGAAAAAAAGCGCTGTATATACATCAGCTCCACAAGAAATATGGTTGGCACACTTCCATTACCTCAGCTATACCTGCCCGTGCCGTCCCGCCCTCTGGCTAGGGATCTGCTAATCCGATACCTCACCAGGGCCCGTCGTTCGCATTAGTCCCACGGAAGTCGACTTTACCGACATCGGCGCGAAACAGCAGATCTACTCCACGAAAGAGACATTCCGCAAATCACCATGGTACCAATTACTTGTCGGCGAGCGTGTCCAAAACATCTTCAGCACGCAGGATCTCGAATTCCACCGTCGCCATCGTCGACTTCTCTCAGGGCCTCTCTCCGAGTCCTCTTTAAAGAGCTTCGAGCCTCTAGTGCACGATAGGGTAACCATGGCGATCGATGGGATGGCCGAGGAGATGCGTGGCGGCAAGGGGTTCGCTGATGTCTACAAGTGGGCACTGTTCATGACCACGGACGTGATCGGGGAGCTCACTTTCGGCGAGTCTTTTAAGATGCTGGAGCGCGGGGAGGTAATTCCATCACGCAAAACTGCCTGGCAGGATGAGCTTGCCGAGACATCCAAAACAACTGCTGACCAGTTCTTGGTTTACAGAAGAACCAATACAGCCTAGACCTCGAGACTGTCGCGTTCGCGGGCTGCCTTCGCAGCGCCTTCCCGCGCGTCGTCTACTTTGTTCAACGGACGAAAATCCCCACGCCGATCAAGACCCTCAACAGGGTCGCAGCAGCCGGCAGGAACATCGTCACATATGCCATCCAGTCGATGGGCCGTTATCGAGACATGGTGGAGAGAGACCCGGACAACGTTCAGCCGACCTTGTTCACCAAGATGTTCAAGGGGGAGGACGCGGACGCCCTGACCTTTGCAGAGATCCGCGACGCTGCGCAGTCCTACATCGTAGCAGGGAGCGACACGACCGCGCACACTCTTACGTTTCTCATATGGTCTGTGAGCAGAAATCCTCAGATTCGCGACAGACTCGCCAAGGAGGTCCAGGCCCTTTCGGATGAGTTCGTGGAGCACGACCTCTGGACGCTGCCGTACCTGAACCAAGTCATCGAAGAAACCCTCCGCCTATACTCCGCGGCTCCGTCCACACTGCCCCGGGTGGTGCCCCCACAAGGCGCTGAGCTTGCAGGCTATAACATCAAGGGCGGCGTGACGGTCTCGTCGCAGGCATACAGCCTGCATCGAAACCCGGAAGTTTTCCCCGAGCCTGATGAGTTCATCCCATCGCGCTGGGAGCAGCCGACAAAGGCGATGAAGGACAGCTTTATGCCATTTGGAGGTGGCTCTCGAGGTGAGTTACTTTTGCACTCTCTTCGAGGAATCGTATAATGAGAGGTATTTTAGCAATACTAACGCGTTGCCTAGTCTGCATTGGCCTACACCTGGCTCGCATGGAGCTCCGGCTTGCTGCCGCTATATTTTTCCGGCGCTTCCCGAAGGCTAAGGTCTCGACTGCGGAGGGCATGTGCGACCAGGACATGGAGCCATACATATACTTTTTGCTCACTCCACGCGGTAAACGCCTTCTTATCGAGGAGTCATAAGCTGGGTCCGCGGTAACCAGAATACCTTTAAGCGAGCTTGCGGCTTTAATGCAACGGGTTCCTTCGAGTACGAGATTTCCTAGATATGATACCTAGCTACTAGCTGCCAGGGTGCTGCAGCTCTAATCTGATCTAGAGCGTGGCTTTCAATTATCTATCCATCATCTGTTGCCTCCTCGCCCGTGTGAACTGCCGCTGTGTTAATTTCCGGCAAGGTTGACCGCAGATACACTAACCCATAGAAATGACCCAGCAAACGAAAGTGGTCTAAACGTGACTCCAGATTATATGGGACAAACTACTACGTACCCTCTAGCTACGGTATCCACACGTCTAGAAAGAAAAGGAAAAGAGATGAACGAAGCAGGCATATTGGAGAATAATAAAACCACAGGGCCCTACGTTTAGGGAGCAGTGACTGCTAGAGTTTCCTCAAGAACACGGCTTGGGACCCCGCGGCGTCTAAGTTCTGCCAGAACCTTGGTATTGACCGCAGGCTCATCGTCTTCCTTGACCAGAAACGCGCCTTCATGGTCCCTTCCTCCCTTGGAATTTGCAAGAGGCTTCTCGCCCTCCGATCCCTTCACGCCACCGCCGCCGTATCTGGCGCTGAATAACGTGTATAGACAGCGCTGCCCAACTTCTTCGTCTGACATACCTGTAATCGTGACAAAGGCCGGCACCACGTAGGTAAACATGGCCTTTCGAAACGACCATGCGTCGCCCCACCCGCTGGTGAAGATACTCGTCTTAACCAGACCAGGAAACTTGTGCACGAACGTGACCTCCGGGTTCTGCTCGGCCAGTTGCTCAAGGCACACGGTATTCATGGTCTCGATCACGGGAGCGCAGCGCATAGCGTAGTCCCAGTTGCTCTTGGCCGGCTTCTTGGCGTCGAGATCGTCGAGGTCGATATCGAAATGTTCCAGGCCGGCGCGGAGGATCGAGACGACGCGGGGGTGGTGTGAAGAAGCCTTCAGGAGGGGGAGGAGGCGCATGGTGAACAGCATGCGGCTCCAGTAGGCGAGGGATATATGCAAAGAAAGACCTTCGGACGTCTCTGGAACCAAGAATTAGCAGTCTTGCTACTTCTCTTGCTGCATTTGGAATGAGATTAGTCCCACCCTTCCGTCCGTCGAATGGCAAAGTACCCGTAGAGAGCCAGAGAAGGTCCAGTGACGTCTCCCGCGCTTGGATCTCATCGGTGACGCGTTTCACCTCAGATAAGAGACTGACTTGCGCTTCCAGGAATATGAAATCTCCCTTAGGGTTGATCGACCGCAGCTGGCTCATAAGACCTTCGCTGGCAGCAGCGCTTCGACCGATGATGTACACCTTGAGACCCGTCGTCTTTCTACGGGCCAGTTCCAGAAGCGTCGCACGGCCGATACCGCTGGTGCCACCGACAAAGACAGCTGTGGTGGCATAGTTTAGCGTCGTGATTCGCGCGTTCGCAGCGCGGACGAGAGAGAGAGACACCATGCTCGGACAGACTCAGGGTGCAGAAAGGGGTGGTTGGTAAGGAAAATACGAAAATTATTGGAAAGCATTCGGTGTTAGATACGGCTACTGGTTTAGATTAAATACCAAGAAATTGTTCGGCATGCTTGTCAGCTTCCCCCTTGCCTCTACAACCTACCCGATCTGCCACTTGAACGACGTCGATGTGTTTATCACGTCAATCCCAAATAGGCAATACATGTATAGCGTCCTGCCAAGGCGTCTTCCCCGAATTGGCATTACACAGATGGAGCTAGACTGAGTTGAGCCTAGTCGATACCCGGTAGCGGTTCCAACAATTTCACCGGAGCCGCCGAGGAAAGAGCTGACGTTGAGCATATCACGCTCAGCAAACGCAAACCACGGCTGCGCATCTGCTAAATGAGCCATGCGATCGGATGGATCAACCCACCAATCCCGAAGAATGCACCTTTATCAATTTGACCGACAACCCGTCCCAGGGCCGGGAATCGCGTCGAAAGCATGTCCGACGGACCGTCATGCGGGACTATCATCAAAGGCGGAAGCGCCGTAAGAACCCGTCTCCCGACGAGGTAGCTTTGATCCCACCGAGGACGTCCGTCTCAAGAGTATTTCCCACTTTGCCTGTACCTATGCCATCTTTGGCTCGGCTCGAGCCGCAGTCTACCACCCTGCTCCGGCCCAAGACCTGGACGAGTCCACAGCAAGCCCAGATCAGCAGGCTGATTATCCAATATCTCGGTGGCCTGACCCAAAAGGCCGGGCAGGACATGTCATGCGTCGCTTTTGTACATCGGGGTTTCAAGGACATGGTACGAGTACACGGCCACAGCAAAACCCCACTTGAGATTTGCGGCGAGGTGCTGCATTCGTTTGAGAACGATACCTATGCCTCAGCAGCCGATCGCTACTTCGCCCTATGGACTAGAGTACACCGCCACCAGGAGGAAATCTATCTACAGGTACTTTCCAACCAAATTCGTGTCTTCGTCGGTAATTTACACTGAAACGTTTCCATTGTTGCTGACACATGTGGCGGGCCATCAGTGCGAATCTTTAAGCCAATGGGACCTTCTGTCCGCGTGCCAAGCTGTCGCCTTGTACCTCTTGCTCTGGATGAGAAAGAGAGACCACTGTTCCCAATTTCCCTGCGGGAATATTGCCCTGCTCTTCACCCTCGGGAGGATAACCAAGCTGCTCCAGTCTCGGTACCTGCACCTCTCGCCCAGCACCAACGTCTTGCGCCCCGTCAACGACTGGGCGGCCTGGATCTTCTGCGAGTCTTGCATCCGCCTTGCTAGCTTGTATTTCGTGATGAATATCGTGGTGTCCATGGACATCGGTTTCAGTTGCGACGGCCCGACCGACTGGCGGCTCCAAGCTCTGCCGCTTCCCGCGTCGAAGGTCGTCTGGGATGCCGACACCGAAGCTGCCTGGCTCTCCGCCATAGGTGGACACGCGAACCTCAACAGGAGGACTCTGTTTGGCGATCTGTTTGATAAAAAGCGCGTGGCTGATCACCGCGCCGGCGTTTGGGAAGACAGCGTGGATGAGCTCGGCTTGATTGTCGGAATGGCCGGCAGTTTATTTACGACGATGAGTTGAAGAAACCAGGTGGGTAGGAGGAGACGAAACCTGGGAAAATGAACTTGTCTTACTGGAATATGTATCCGAATCAATTTCAGCAACACCTTTGGTCACTTGGGCTTTGTTCTTTGCGGTGCGTCTCGTCTAGAAAGGGAAAATGGACACTGGCGTGGACTCAGTCGGGATGCTACCCAGACTCAGAGACACTGTACCTAGTATGGAGAATGGTCCTTTTTAGGTGTAAAGGAGCCTGGCACAAATTCTCACAAACCTATACGGCTCGAAGACATGAATATTGACCATTGAACCTTTTGTCTCAATGCCCTACGAGGGTGAGTCAAATCGGGTCTATTTGTTTATCTTATTCTGTCGATAGGCAATTCTCCTGATCTTGCCCAAGAAGTAAAGTACCCCTAATTGAATAAATCGGTCATTCACAAGTCGTCTCTCAAACGTACGTCATGGAATCCTCGATGGCAGATCGTCTAGTCTCACGGCAGCGACATGAAAACCTCCAACATGGACGGGTAGTCCGGCGTGCCCAGACCCGTGACCGGATCCCAGCCCTCCGTCGCCTGGAACGCGTAGTTGTACACAGAAGCAACACAGCCGAAGCTTTGTCCATCGGTGACGTCCCTGAGCATGCCCGGATTCGCGTAGAGAACCGGATTGACGAATCCCACTGTGCTCTTGCCGGCCAGCAAGCGCTCGGTGTTGATGCGCGAGATGATGCTGCTGAACACAATGGTTGACTCGGCGACGCCGTACCCTGTGAATTGCTCCCCTCCGATGACGGCCGGGAAATGGACGCCGTTCGCCGACACATCCGGGAAGGCACGCGCTTTGCCACTGCTGTTGAAATACCGACCATTGCAGGGGAATGACTGTGAGTCCAGGAAGCTCTTCACGGCCTCTTCCTGGTATTCTGGTACCTGAAAGACGTTGCTGAAGCCGCCGCCGTTAGATTGGGTCGGGCCAATATTGATCTGATACAGAGCCTGCTCTGGTTGCTGGCCGGCTTCCAGAGCTTCAGTGAAGTTGACCCCCGGCGTGAGCTGAGTGACCCCTACGCTTGTCACGTACGGACAGGTACCTGGGAAAGTCGGGTTGAATCGGCCCGTGCTTGGACCCAGGGTGCCATTCTTATCGAGGCAGAGATTCTGAATGCCGGCGACACCTAGCGAGCCGAGTTAATGACAGCAAAACTTGGGGATGGTGGGCTGGCGCTTACCAAAGAGACTCGTCGCATGTAGCACCGTTGTGCCCATTAAACCCAGCTTGCCAAACTCGTTGCACTGGCGCTGCATGTAGAATGGAGTCAGATCGGCCTCGTCGAGGCTGATCGTATGCATCAGCACCGCTGGAGGCTTGACGGTGCCGCAATCTTGAGTCCCGTTGTACCCTCCTTCTTGTAAGTCCGGGTACACGGGATCGAACGCAGGATCGTCGCCTCCGTCGAAGGTGCAGTAGGACGCATCGAACGCGTCAAGTACGCTATTGAAGGTAGCGCTTTCGATATTGTCGCCTGCCTGCAATAGAGTCACGTTCTGCGGCGTGACGAGTGCCATGGACCATGGAAGTTCCAGTGCGGGCCCGGCAACGTTTTGAAAGCTGAGAATCTGGGGCTGCTCGGCGCCGCCGTCGATGCCTACTTCGATCGGCCGCTGTCCCACAAGCGCCGGCGCAATTTTTCCGAGGAGCAAGTCCATATCGGTGGTCAGGTACGTCAGCGGCGAGAACTCAATAACGGCGAATGAGTTGTCTTCTACTACCGCAGGAGCCTCTGTGTATCCATAGAGTGCTCGTAGGCAAGGGGGGGCCATGACGGAGGCGCAATTAGACAAGTCATCGTCGCTAGTGGCGGGCAAAGGGCCTGGAACCGGCTCCTGGAAAGCCATCGCCCCTGAGTAACCTTTGCCCTCTGCTTCAGCACTCTCACCGCGGCGACCCAAACCGCTCTCAGCAACCATGTGCGCAGGTGCGTTAAAATGGAGCGTCGGCATAATCAAATCAACATGCTCCTCGCTCAGTACGCGTGGGAGGCTATACGATTCTTCGCAAGCCACAAAGCTGTGTCCCATGGCTTGATGGTGGTAGACATGGTATTTTGTCTTCAGAAGCGATTCGGCCTCAGCCACGGTTGTGTTGACCGAAATCCAGAGCTGAGACGATTCCGTCTCAATCCGGTCGTTAGAAATGCCTACCTCCAAGAGCCAATCCGCTACGGCTGTCACGCTTTCCTCACTACAAGGTCTGTCAGCACCAGGCATACAAACTTCAGATCACGAGGCCCTCATGACTGAGACTCACGTTGGTCTGAAAGCGCTGTTCACTTGCTCCGGTGTCCAGTGCTGGCCGTAGGCCTCGCTTTGAGGGTTGGACACGCTGTCGATGAACTCATAGAGTCGATGCAGATTTTGCTGCCGCAGCCCGATTCGAAGGGGCAGCAAAGAACCTGGATCGATGGGAAGGTCGCTTCGCTTCATCCATTGAGATGGCACCTGCCCGCGGCTCTCGTGTACGATATGATCCACGTAGCGCCGCGTGGAAAAGGACGAGCCCAGTGCGGGAATGGCCAAGAAGCCCAGCAAAGAAGCGGGTAGCATCTTCCAGTGTTGAGTCTACCTAGACAGGGGAAAATGTTAAAATAAAAGTAGTGATTGTAAGAGTAGACTTCCTGGAGACAGTCTGTGAACTTATTCTCCAGGCGGTTCTAAGCCAGCTGCCAAGAGAAAACACCCTTGGGCCCTTGTGTAGTACAAAGAGTCTTATATAACTCAGCGGCTCCTAACCCCTGTTTGGCTGCTACAGTTGCACACTCCTACTTATAAGACTCTCAACTGTTTTTTATAAACTGGGACGTTTTACCTCTGATCTCAATCCGAAAGACCTTTCCCATGCAAGTCTGTTCCGGATGCGACTTCATGGGTCCAGGTCGTTGCATACGGGGTAAGACCTAGTTTTGACTAGGACTCTATTGCAAGCTCCAACCCATGCCTCAACTGAGGAGCCGATGTTACGGTACGTAGCGGCCATACCAAGACCAACAATTATCGGAGCACTTTGCAATGAAATTGCATACGTATGCTAGTAGATAGACATATGGTGCCAACGATGAAGAGGGTGATCGGTTTAAAGTCGCGCGAAGCGCTGCTGGACGCGGGGCACAAGTCATAGTTGAAGCTCACAAAACTTCAGACTTGTAATTAGCTCCAAGAGGGCGAGATTAGTGATCAGACGAAGCCTTAGGAAGGGCATTGGCCGGGGGTAGTTGCCAGTCCAGAAAGAGACTGCGCAATATGGTATAGTCTCATTTGGGGACCTGCGTGGACTCCCCGGCTTTCGTCTGATCTCACAATTGCGCATGGAAACTGGAATTCTTCGGCGGCCTGGCCCCGGAGAGATTGATACATAAGCCACCTCATACTTCACGTACTGTAAAGCTATATACATTCTGCGCGAAGTTCAACCTGGCTACACATCCTGGTGCGCGTAGAATGCTCCAACAACATAGCTACCGGGCATGGAAGCGCGACTATACACGTTGGCCACCTTCTTGTACTCGGAGATAATTGGAGATGGGGTGCCTGACCGTCTAGGTAAAGCCACCTTGGGCTCGTAGGGCTTAGGCAGAGTTGAGACGTTCCGTAAGGAGAATCGCACGGCAGACTAGTCCAGCAAATGGCTTGGATAGCGCGTGGGAAACCAGTCGCGATACATTTGATGAGCAAGGATATGGCTCGTATAGATGTAGGGCATTGAAGCTCGTATTAATGGAGGGGATAGGATCTATTAATAGTGCTGTCAACCCCTTGAGGCATGGGTACGGCGGGGAAAGAGACCACTCCAAAGCTCGAAGCACCCTTGATATGCACATCTGTTCCCTATAACTCCGCGGATTTAAGCCTTAGTACCAACGTGCAAAAGGAAGGTAGCAGAGCAATGCCCCAGGAATCACGCGCTCGTCGGCGTTAGCAAGCCGATCCATGGCACTGTTATAGCCCCATCACAGTTTAATACTTGGTATACGATCGACTCGAGATCGCTTCATCTTATAAGTGGTCCTGAAGTAAGACATGCCTTGCTCTAACTCTCCATCATTCCTCGTCGGAGCAATAACGAATGAGTTCATACTGGTGTGGTTTGCTTAGCTAGTACCGTTCAAGAGATATGACGGGTTATTTGAAATGATAACTTCTATGTTGGTGTTAGTCGTATTACACAAATAGCATTGAATATCCTGTTTTCTATGGCACTCTACGATCTGGGATGAACCCGCCGCAGTAGAGTTCCTTAAATATAGGCAGAACGACTACGGCGTGGGTTTGTTTTCGCGACATGGTTACAAAAACAATATCGATGCATTCTCACTCGACGCATCGGAGAAATGCACTAAGGAATAATATATACACGCAAAACATTTAAATCTTTGACTGCAGAGATGCGAGCTCAGTTTCCACACATGACTTGGTTTCTGGAATTATTTGGCGGTGAGCAGTGCATTTGGGCGGTGTCCGGAATAATTCCGTCAAATTTGGCTTTTTATATTCTCGCCAATCAAAGCATGTATCTGGAGAGACAGGACCCACCAACAAATTTTAGCTGGCAGCACATTTCCTTCCCATCTCCTTCCCTCTTCCTTTCCTATCCGAAGATTAACCACCACTCCCGAAGTTTACCCTTGCCTTCACAAAATTGGCAACCCAGATAGCCAAGGTACGTTCAAACAGAGTCCAAAGCAATCCAACTTGGTGCAAATTACCAACAAAATGGCAGACAAGCTGAAATCAGCCGGCGGTAGTTTCTGCCGTCCGAAAGGTATGTTCTCTGCCGATGCCGACGCGACCGTGCTGGTGCTGACGCGACTCAGACGACAGCGATTCTGTCGACGGTTCCGAATTTGACTCTGATTCGCTTCATCGACAAGGTGAGCGACTACTGACGAATGACTCTACAACGCCGGTTGATGCTGATAATATACTGAGTAGCTCCTCCGCCGTATACGACCCTGGAGCTGAATCCGCTCATCCCCGAGGGCAACCCTGTGGAGTCGGCCGAGCCGGTCCAACCCACCACCGAGCCGTCTACCGACCCCGCTACGCCCAACCCCACCAACCCCGCCAGCTCTGGTAGCTCCAGCGCCCCTGTCTCCGCGGACAACTCGAACGACCCGGGATACATTGCCCTTGGCTTGCAATACCCTGGTGGCGACGACTCGGGCTTGCCTACTCGGCGGACTGCGAATGCTTTTCTTCGCCTTGGCCTGGTGTCGGGAGGCTTGGGTGACGCGTTTCGGCTCTTGTTCGAGAGCTTGTGTGACGCGTTTCGGCTCGTATCCGAGACCCTTGGGGCGGGTTATCGCGGGCTGTCCTCCAGCCCAGCATTCTATTTCCTGGTCATTGTGGCGACCGCAACCTTCCTTGTCTACAGCTGGATGAATCGTCAGTGGCGGTCGAGCCAAGACGGCAACACCCCCAACAACGGAACGCAGTAGATGGTATCGACGGCATGCATTCTACCGATGGCGACCAAATGGTTCTGTAGACGGAGGAAGACGGAGTACGGACGACCCCAAGATACCACTGCGAATTCGATCGGACAGGCGTTTGACAGTTGACGAGCTAACTAGCATTTGCAAATTGAGGGCTGGCGTTGTGGACACGGCAATTCGGATAGCACGGGCATAGGGCTGGCGTTCTGCAGATGGCAAGTCACGTACTTAGAGAATTGAGGACAATCCTACCACGTTTGGCATTTTCTTGGTGACTATGGTTCTACGAGTGCGCAGCCCGAACTTCTGTCGCGAATGGCTCCTGAAATCGTAAAAGATTCGTAGCCCATTCTTGGGCCCAGACAGAGAAGGCTAAGAGGCATGGTCCCAGAGACAAAGCCGGTATACCAATGGCACAGTTGCTGGGAGCTTTGAACGATGCTCGGCTGACGGCTGAGAATCGCTGGAGCTTCCGCACGCCAATCTTCATTCCATCGAAGTATCAGCATTGACAGTGACAAAATCGTGCGTAAGATCGCACGTCCAATAGACAGCTTCCTCTGCTTCTGGCACGTCTCTCCCGTGATCCCTAAGATGCACCACCATTTCAATGTCCTCCTGTGCCATGGCTCTCTGCACGGCTTCTTTGTCCACGCTCTGCGGGACTCCTTTTACCACAAAGCGCAAAGAGGCTGCGCCATCGGCGGGCACCAGACTGACCGACGTCAGGTCGGGGACGATAATTCCCTTGCCCGCAAACTCGGTCCCGATGAGCGAATAGCCCAGCGCGGCTAATATACCACCCCAGTTGGGGTCCCCGCCATATATGGCTGTTTTCACCAGCAATGAGCGCGCAATGACTGAGGCGATGTGCCTGGCCGCGGCGTACGACGGCGAACCTTGGATTCGGATCGTGAGGAACTTGCTTGCCCCCTCAGCATCTCGCACCACCAGCTTCGCCAGCTCGGCCATGAACTCAATCAGGATTTTCTGGAACACGGCAAAATCTGCCGACTGTGATGCTGAAGCGGCATCAAAGCTGATTGGAGGGTGGGTCGGCTCAGCAGCCGCCCCATTGGCGAACAAGGCGACCATGTCGTTGGTGGAAGTATCGCCATCGATCGAGATGCAGTTGTAAGACTTGTGCGCTGCAATGGAAAGAGCGTGCTGCAGAGCCGGGGATGTGATCGGGGCGTCGGTGCACAGAATGCCGAGTGTCGTGGCCATGTTGGGATGCACCATGCCAGCGCCCTTGGTGATACCAGCAATAGAAAAGGTTGTGTCGGGCCATGACGGGAGGGTGAAACTTCGCGAAGACAGCTTCGGGAAAGTATCCGTGGTTAGAATCCCCTTGGCTGCCTCGAGCCAGTGCTCGTGTGAGTCCCCCATGCTCTGTTTCAGTCTGGGGATGGCCTCGATGATGTTTGCCATGGGAAGGCTGAAGCAAAGTTGTTAGCATTTTCTTGACTAGTCCCAACTATCGTTCGGTCCACTGGCAATAATCTTACCGCTGGCCTCCGGCTCCTGTGTGCATCACCATAAACGGGGAACTGCTGGGATTCCTGTCCTCGCCAGAAACATGCTTAGCTGCCGTCAGGCTCATGGTACGGGCGTCGTCAAGGCCGGCCTGCCCCGTAAAGAGGTTAGCACACCGCGAGTTGGCGATGACTCCCCTCAAGTTGTTGCCCCCTGTCTCTTCAAGTATCTTTTTGGAAACCGTGATGGACGCCGCAGGAAAGTCGCTCCTTGTGAACACAGCCGCGCCAGCAGAGGGCCGGTCCGCTGCTACCAGTACGAGATCCGGCTGCAATTTGCTCCTAGGTTTGATGCCAGCGTGGGTGCTGCCGATGCGGAATCCTTGAGGGTACGTTCCTGCTGTCGGGACGAATCGCTGCTTGTTCGCTGGTATAAGCATGCCTCTCTGTGCGTCGGGCATGGAAGCATAAGCCTTCGCCGCCGCGTAGGCTCGAGCTGCGCGGCCTCTGGCTCCGGACACCCGCGCAAAATTTGCAATTGCCATGGCCGTTGACAAGATATTGGCAGCTCTCAACGTTCCTCTCTAAGAAGTACTGTCATCTCGTGAATGGCCCTTGAAGTGATAAAAAAATGCGGTTAGTCATAGATCTGAGTCATTAAAGTGGACAAAATATTCTGGCCGGGGAGGTTATCCCGCTCATCGAAGTCCGCGGACTACAGCCACTTCTGATCAAATTAGTGCCTGGTCATGCCTGTAGACATCCTACCAATTGTAGATGCAAAGAATTCCTGGATGAGTGCCTACCTAGTCAGGTGGTAGTTATTTTGCGATTTTATTTGGGTACTGAAAATACAAATAATTTAAAATGTACTAATATGATGCATGCTTCTGAAGATATTTTTGCGAACCCATGCCATTAACATTAAGCCTCAGACTATTCTTGCATCGTTCAAGCAGAAATTGATCGCTGCTGTGTAAAACAGCGGCCCCTTGTGGTTCCAACCAAAAGAATATGTATTCACAGCAGCAGCAGAATTCCACCTCTCTCGCATATTCTCCATGGAGAAGTAGCAAGGCGAGACAAACTGCAAAATATCACCGGGGCCGCGCCGAGGTAATTCGAATAACCGAACTCCAAAGGGCTATAAAGCAGTGGCGACAACCACCAGAATCTATACCAGATAGCAGCTAACCACAAGTTCTCATATGAGTAACTACCCGGCTGAAGGGCGTCATCATTCTATTACAACTAGAGATATGCCTAGGTACCTAGCTAGGTATGTTTTCCTTCATGCATGACCTCCCCCCTATATCCGTCCCTTGCCATCACCGCCAACTCAAAGGGTCTGTCGTTTGGACCTTGGCCATCTTAAAACGGCGACTCAAAAAAATCGTGATTCGAGGGTAATGAATCCCCGGTAGTGTCTCGTGGTGTGTGTATAGTCGTGGCAATTACCAGCCGAAAATCTCTTCCCAGTCATAGAAGCAACCGCAGCAACAGCAGCAATACAAGGGTAGCCAGAGAGGTGCCGTTACGACTATCATAGTGTTTTGAGCGGCCTTCTTGAGCCAGCGACGTTTCTTTCCTTTGGTCGGTGCCGTTGGCCGATCGAAATCAGAAGGAAAGCAAGGAGCGCGAGTTCCTGCTCGTAACCCTGGCTGATAATGGAAGCTGGAAGGAATGCCAGGAGTATTGTGAGGAGTAACGCCAGGAGTAATGTCAGAGGTAAGGCCAGGAGTGGTGCTGGGGTGATATACAGCCATGCTTGCCGGGTTCGTTCGCAGAACCAAAGCAGTAGAAGTGCCAGGAGTAATGCCAGTGAGAAAGCCAGGGGTATGGCCAAGAGTGCTGCTGGAATCGTACGCTGTTGCCATTATTGCCGTATTCTTTTGCTGAAATAAAGCAGAACGAATAACGCAAGTTCTGACCAGAGCGCGGGATGCGACTTTCGCACAATGCTTGTGTGAAGTTTTCTTGTCGGGAATTTCTTTTCGTTGCAAGTTGAGGTTGTAGTGATATATTGCGATGGCTCTGATTCGAAGCTGATCTTGAAGGTTTTATATTGGATGAACTTGCCGAGAGGGCCAGAGAGGCATCATTTGTGAGTAAAGAAAAGCCGTGGCTGTAAAAAGAGAAAGGTTGGAATGTGCCGGTATAAATTTAGATTCTCAAAGTATTAGGTACCTTGCTATTTTGATTCTTTAGGGCGGTGGCACTTAAAGACTGGTCAATTGGGGTTGACGTGAATGGTTTATTGTCCCATTGTTCCACGTGGTAAAGAATAGGGTGAATCGAGAATGGTCACCCCTACCATTCATGGAACGGCTTCAAGTCACGAAATACAATGATAGGATTAGTCAAAAATAGGTCAGCTCGGACCTTCCGGTTGGAGCCTCGATCCCAAAGTCCATTGACCATCCGACTGAAGCATTATTATTGTTTTCTCCGAAGTGTGTTTACCAATTTCCTACACTCTAGCCCGCCGGTAGCACTTTGCTCTCCTTTCCCATCTGTCTTCTCGAATCTTGTCGCTACAGCTTTCTGCTCAGACCAGCTTATGTGCACTGATAACGGAAACGGTGAGGAATTGAGGTGATCATGCAGTTGTCCCATATAAATTGCAATTTGTAATTCATATTACGGCGTGTGTTGCGGTGACAAGTATCTTGTGTTTACCTTGAGAAGCTCCCGACCATAACTGCCGTAGGCCGGTGAAGGCCTTTATATCATTTAACACCCGGACGAAATGCAGAGGCAATGTTGATTCGACACTCTTTCATCTGCTGTCCGTTATAGTATGCGTAGCCTGGTCGTTGCTGTTAGTAACTGATTCAAACAAACAAGACAAAGGGCCATGTCGGAGGCGCGGCGTACTCACATTTCAGATCTCGGTCGACTACGCATATGTACATCTTATACTCTACCTTGTAGTGTCTTACGCCGATATTTTTCCCTCTCTTATCTTTGTCGGGCTCGACAACAGGCAGGAGTCCGCCGTCTCGCAAAAATGTGAAGTCCACCTCAATGTCTCCGACTTTCTCAGCCCCTACGGTAGGTTAGACAGAAGTAGCGAATTGTAAAGCTCAGTACGGGAAGGACGGCCATCGGGGATGACGTGACGAGTTTACCTTTATTGAAGGTGTGGTTTCGCTTGTAATGGGACCGAGTAGCTTGGTCCGACACATATAGTACCTCTCTGCATATTAGTTCACGGCTTGGGGAGCAGTCGAATGTGTGGCTGAACGTCAAAGGCTCGCAATACCAAGCGCTTGGAACTTCTTCGCCCTATCATCATCTCGCACATTAGTTCACACCTAGTTCAGCGCCATAGTCTGCTCAACAGTCCTACCAATTTGAGAACCCAGTCGATGGTATTCGTGATGTAGGGCATGCCGTCGTGCGCATCGTAGGTTGGCTTGAGCTTTTGGTGCTCTTGCCAGTCTCGGAAAGGTTCCGTGCGTAAGATTCCATAACTGGATCTAGCTTGTCTCTTGGGGCCATTCTCCTTGTTGAACGCCCGAAGTAACGCACCGGAGGCAACGGCATTGGTTCTGATACGGCATTAGTTCCATCTCTGGGCCACATCCAAGGCGCCATGATTACTGACGCGTTTTCAGGGCAGACTAGCGTGATTTGAGCGCCGGTCTCGGCTTGGTGCTGGTCGAGCCGATGTTGAAGGTATCTCTTTAGAGACGGCGAAGCTGCAAAGCCACCAATAAGAACAACTTTCTAATCTTTGTAGTTAGCACCTGCATTACTCCAATATAGGTCGCGCCTCCCGGACCTTGACGTGAGACCCATCTCTGTTGGCTGCCTCGATTTGATCTGTCATGATTTGAGCGATGCCGCTGAGGCAAGGCATAAAGATTTCCGTGATTGTATCGCTTGAACTCTGTTGTTAGACAGCACCATACAGAGCGGAGATGACTCCGATGGACCTACACAGTGACATGGAGATTGCCCATAACAAAGCCTTTCTGAATGTTGTCACGAAGACCAGAGATGGCGAAAATCTTCAGACCCTTGGCAGTCGCATAGTCGAACGAGCGCTTGACCCTGTACTCAAATGCGTCGATGATTATTTTCTCGATGATTCCCTCAATTGTCTCGGTCGGCCGCTCGAGGTAGGTTTCGTCTCGAAGGATCTCTCTAAGAAAAGAGCGAAAGCCATTGTTCACAAAACTCGAACCAAAAAGGCCACCTTGTTCTCGTCAACCCGAGATCCAAGTATGGGAAGAAAAATCCGCAAAGAAATCGGGAGCTTACCTCCGGGGGGAACAACCTCTCTGGTAAGGCGAAGTGGCATTGTCGCACTGACTTGGTATGTATTTGCGTCGACTGTTCCACCCCCTGCGTCAAGGAGCACAAACGTGTCTCCGGGCTATGCGGCCGTGTTAGTGTCCATCTCAGTCATCATGGGCTCGTGATTGGACAGCCGAACATACTGAGATTTGCCAATCGTTAGCCAGCGAAAAGGCAGCAGCCGCCTCAGGCTCCGATACGATGAACAGATTCTCGATACAGTTGTTTCGCAGGTCAACGCCCGGGAAGTTGGCATTTGCCATCGCCAGAGCCAGCGCTGTCTGCATATCCCGGCACGCCTTCTGAGTCCATATTGCCGGGACGCAGAGGACCATTTCAATATTGTAGGTGCTGTCAAACCCTGCGGCGAAAAGCTCGGATCTGGTGTGTCGAAGAAGGCAGGTGAGATAGTCGGCGATGACATGGATCGAGCTTGTTATGATCCGCTTTTGCTTCAGCGTATCGAGGGTCGTCCTCAGGTCGCTGCGAATTTTCTCGGTCGTCGGACTCTCGTCAAGAAGGAGCTTGAAGCGTGCTAAGGCCTGGTTTGTCTTATCCAGATGGATGGATGGGAGCGACCACAGCTCGTGTACCCCATATCCCCACCGGAACCGTTTCGGTTGATCGTACATTGCTAGGATCTGGTTGTGTCTGGCCTCGGTGTGGTCAGCTCTTACACCCGTTTGCGCTGCAGGGAAAGCATGTAAACGCGGATCATTGAGATGCCCATCCATCTCGATGTCACCGTCGGCTTCGACGTCTTCGTCATCTTCCCTCTGATGCCCAGGATCGTATGTCAAGCCCTCCTGCTCTCGGAATTTCGGATCGGTGGGATACATGATCTCGGTGGGAACCTCATTCTTCATGCTATCATGCGAGTCCCCATTCCAGTCCTCTGGGAAATTTCTGATGGACCCGATACGATTGAGGGGGAGAAAAGCGGCATTTTCTTCTCCTTCCTTCAGTGCCACGTAAGAAACAGCTGAGAATGTGGTCCCAAAGTCGAGGGAGATGAGGAGGCGCTTCGACGGGATTCGTTGCTTGGTGAAGTCCAGGACTTCTTTGGGTATATTCTGCCGGTCAACACCACGTGACGACTGTTGACCAGATGCCCTAACACTCGCCTGTCTAGGTGTCGGCGTGGACACGCTGGAGTTGTTGCGAGGCATGCTGCCGGGTGCCCTGAGTCCGGATTTCGCGGCTGGGTGAAGACGAAGCAAGTCAGACCATCGGCCTGCGTTCAACTTGAGTCGGAGTCCCCTTAAATTATGCCACCGAGGCGGCCAGGCGCAAGGCTGCCTCGCGCAAGGACCGCGGGGCTTAGTCTTTGGCCAGTGGGGAGTAACCCCTGGCGTCTGTCTGTTGGTAGCAGAATAGCCAAAACAAAGAACTTTGATTGGCCCACAAGGCAGAATCCAGCCCCTGATACACAGAGACCAATCCCGAACTGGCGCAAAACTGAGAAGCTCGGAAATCGACAGCGTAGATTTTTCGTCTCGCCTTTATTTACCTCTAGGCAACAAGGCCGTGGCCTGGCTCACTACTTTTCGTTCAAGTACGTGCCAACGTAATCCTTTTCTACTCTTTGCAACACGATTCTCGACCAGCAAATACCCGTATCCCCGGTGCGCGCGATGGGGAGGAAGAAAGTCCCAAAGCAGAACGCTGATTCTCTCCGCGTCTGGCGAGACGACCACCGAATACAACTCCTGGCTTGGCTCGACTTTTGCCTAGAGCAGGGGCTCGATTTCGATAAAACTATCGTCGACCATTTAAAATTCCAAACCGGGAAAGACTTTACCGCTAGGCAAATCCGAGACAAGCTCAGAGGCGAGTGGGCGCGAGATGGTGATCACCGTCTCTCGCGGGCTACTCTACGCTCAAAGGGAACCAAGGGACTGGCAAAGCTCGATGATACTGTGCGAAAGAAGATCCAAGAGATTCTATGTGATCTTCGAGCCTCGGAGGGCCGATACGCGTTGAGGAATAGGGCTTCGAGAGAGCGGGGTTGGTCCCGGGCCAAGTCAACAGTCTCACGGTCGACGCGGTCGAACGTTTCTGGCCCAGATTCTTCAAAAGATAAAGCCGTGGCTGAAGCTGCTAGTCCAGTGAGTGGCCTAAATTGGTAGAGATCTTGAGAGTTATAACGAAACTGACTTTGCCGAACAGTCCAAGAAAAAGTTCAACGTGTCATCGACAGGCTCAGTTGCGGATAGTCGGCAAACGACCGAGGAGTCGAATCTCCAGACGAACATTACTAAAGATACCGAGAGCCTTCATTTTCATCATGAGACCTCCACAGAAGCCAATGACTCTCTCGTCAAGGCGGATAATGCCCGCCTACAGCTGCAACTAGAAGCTGCGAAGTCAACGGTGGCGCACCAACAAAATTATATCTTGTCCCTGGAGAATCGCCTATCCATCGCCAGGGAAGATTGCAAAATAATTAAGGATCACCAGGAAACAGATCAGCAAGGCCAACTCAGCCTCAGCAAACTAAGATTCGAGAACATAAGGCTCCAGAAAGCAATCGTGGATATTGCAAACTACAATGAGCGCGAAACATTGGTGCAAGGAGGCCATTCTGGAATTTCGCGTCAGAAGATTCGCCAAGAGTTTTATGTGTTAGCGAGTCTTGTTCGTGATGCCTGCTCATCACTCCTCCTGAGGGACTCTCTTCCAAGTTCTGATAGTCTAGTTTGCACTGATGAGCGCGACGATTTGCGTGCGTGGCTGCACCAGGTTGCTGGATCAAGCTTCGCGATGCTACGCTCACGCGTCTCTTGCCAAGAAATTTCCGGCTTGGAACTCCTCCATTCTGTTGTCGCTGCCGGGATCTGCAGTTTAGTTTTTGACTCTGCTTTTCCCGACTTTATGCCAACAGAATCGCCGCTATTGGATCAATACAGACGACACATTTTAGCCAAAGGTGAAGTCTGATCGCCATAAATTCCCCTTCCTGGAGGTGCCATCTGACTAACGGCCGAAAAGATGGACCGCACGCTCTTCAGCAACTTGAGTTGCAGTCAAACATATCACTCATCGAGACGCAATATTTCAAGTCGACTGTGATAGAGGATAAATCCAGAGAGCTTTCGCATCGTCTCGCAGCCTCTCTACGCTCACTCCTTCTCCCAGACCAGGATATCAGCGATGGTCATGCCTCACCCCGGCACGAAGCATTACAGTACGCCGACCTGTCTTTCATCCAAGGGCCCAGTATTCAGCCGGCAGACGCAGTATACGATGCCATTCTATCTGCATTGAGACTCAAAACTCTGCTTGTTACGTGCCAAAAGCGTTTCCAGCTCTCCTACATTCTCCCGGGGACTCGATTTGATTCGGCCACAATGAAGCAAGACTATGCAGTTCTAGAGGACCCTCCTGCCATTAGACAGCCCAAACGGCCCCGAATCGTCCCCGACGTCGACGAGGAGGTTAGATTATGTGTCTTCCCGGCTCTATATCAGTGCACCCCTCCGTCTGGATCTGACAATGACCCCGTGGCGGGAGACGTTCAAAGTTGTTTGCTGGACAGCAAACAGTTCGTAACGGATGGTAACCTGGAAGGATACGTCCTCGTCGCCAAGGCGGTTGTGCTTGTATAATGCTCTAGTTATGCTTCAAGGCCTCGACCGAGGACTTGACCAGCTGATTTAGGTACCCGAGGGTATCCAGACTGGCAGTTAGCCGGCCCTTGGTGAATCGACCTTCGAGACCTTGCTAACCTCAAGGGAAATGCCAGCGTCGAAGAACTCTTCAAAGGGTCCGTCACGACGTGGACATGGGTAAACAAAAGTCTTTGGGAATTGCGTGCAGATACACACTGGTAGACAGATAACTATGTGTTCAAGTGAAAACAACCAACCGATGGGACGATCAGAAACCGCAATTATTAAATTTAATTCAAGCTATCAGTTGAGATATCTCCTTCATGTCAGCCATTTTGAGCAGCTAAACTTATAAGACTGCCCCGCTACTTCATCCAACGACTTCACTTTCCACAACTACATTCTTGCTATCCGCCTCCGTCTTGGCAGCCTCCATCACCTGCTGCTCCTTGAAAAGTTCATTCTTCACTGCGTTCTTGCCATCAAAGATGGTGCTCACTTCCTCAAGCGTAACCTTGGACGTCTCGGGATACGTGAAATACACAATGACGATCGCCACAACGATGATAACATCGATGCACACATAGTACTTCCAGCCGATGTTGTCAATCGCCACCGGGTTGAGATAGTTGAGCCCGGTAATGGTGGCCTGGACCAACAGATTTTGGGTCACAATAAGCTTCGAGCGAATGTTGTACGACATGCATTCGACGGTGTAACCAGTGAGGATACCGTTCCAGGTCGAGGCGTAGAATGCGGAAGCGATGAAGATGAAAGCAATCACCGCGTAGCCGGCTCCGGTCTCCCCCTTTGTGACGTAGAGGGCGTTGCAGATGGTCCACGGCACGAAACCAAAAATGAGCTGGCCGGACAGAGAGGTCAACATCATGGGCCGGCGGCCGAACTTGTCAATGACGAAAGCACCCCAGAAAGCCCAGCCCATGTTCCACATGGTCAAGCAGCCGTTGATGATGGACTGCGTTTGGGGGTTGGTGATGCCGATGCCGGTCAGAACGACGACGAGATAGTATCCAATCAGGGTTGTTCCGGTAGCCTGGCTGATGAAGGAGCAGGAGCAGACGATCCATGT
>FTLB01000330.1_pt2 | contig 23481 bp, 16 predicted proteins | sample 1658291 | NCBI WGS metagenome assembly FTLB01 (sample SAMEA3914812, study PRJEB12502) | metagenome | biome: forest; material: soil | place: Canada | collected 2011-07-07 | depth 0.1 m
CGGAAGACTTTTTGTTCCCGTTCCACAGCCAGCAGCGCCTGGCCCCCGGGACCATGAGTTTTCACAACTTGGCTCAGCCAACCGCCGTGTCCACGTCCTCCTTCCACCCTTCAGAGCAGGATAATGCGGCCATGGCACACGACAGCATCGTCGACGACAACATCGCCGCGCCACCGCCCTTCTGGGACGCTGGCAAGTCTCCCAGCCTCGACCATATCAATGCAATCTCCGGCCTAGACCAGGAGCGCCTTGGGCAGGGCTCAGGTCTGCCGCGGGATGATCACGATGGCGACTTGGTCACGGCCACCGAGGACCGTGATCTCAAGCGCGGTCTGGAGCAGCGACACTTGTCCATGCTGGGTATCGCAGGCGCGATTGGAACGGGACTCTTCCTGGGCCTCGGAGGCGCCGTTCAGACTGGCGGCCCTCTCGGAGCTCTCCTGGGCTACGCGACCGTGGGTTTGATCGTTTGCGCCGTGCAGTTCGCCCTCGGCGAGGTGTCCGCTCTGCTACCCGTGACGGGATCCTTTGTGCGGCATGCCGAGTTCTTCGTGGATCCGGCGCTCGGTTTCGCCATTGGATGGAACTTGGTGTACGGCAACATTCTCTCCATCCCGCTGGAAATCACCGCCATCTGCGCGCTCTTTGAGTTCTGGACGGACATCAACCCCAGCCTGTGGATCGTCATCTTTATCATCATCACCACGGTAGTCGGTCTCGCATTCGTTCGCATCTTTGGCGAGGTCGAGTTCGTGTTCGCCATCCTCAAGATTGCTCTGGTCGTCTTCCTCATCATCCTCGGCATCATCATCGACGCAGGCGGTATTCCTGGCACGCCGGCAATCGGGTTCAAGTACTGGTCCGATCCCGGTCCGTTCGTCGAGTATATCGGCACCGGCAACTGGGGCAAGTTCCTGGGCTACTGGGGCGTCATGACGAGCGCTGTGTTCTCCTTTGCCGGCGTCGAATCCCTGGCCATGGCGGCAGCCGAGACGCAGAATCCGAGGACCGCGATCCCCAAGGCCGTCAAGCGGGTCTTCGTGCGCATCGTTATCTTCTATATCCTCGCCGTCCTGGTTGTAGGCATGTTAGTGTCCAGCGATGACCCGAATCTCGGAGACGGTTCGACGACGGCGCAGAGCCCGTTTGTCATTGCCGCCTCTGCTGCTGGGATTCCCGCTATCCCATCCGTGGTCAACGCCATCGTCATCACCTCCGCGTGGTCTGCATCCAACCAGAGTTTGCTCACGGGTACGCGTGTGCTCTACGGCTTGGCGCTGAAGAAACAAGCCCCCAAGATATTCCTGAGGACGGCGGCCTGGGGAACGCCTTACATGTGTGTGCTGCTATTCACGTGCTTCATGTTCCTGAGCTTCATGGTGCTTTCCAACGACGCCATGACCGTCTTTTTCTGGCTGGTCGACTTGACGGCGGCTGGTGTCTTGGTGTCCTGGTCCAGCATTCTCTTCAATCATATCAGAATGAAGCTGGCACTCAAAAAGCAAAACATTTCCGATACTAGGCTGCCATGGTATAACTCGTGGACGCGTAAGTCTTGCTTGATCGTTCGTTGGCGATGACCCGAGTACTAATTCTCTTGTCACCATGTAGTCTACAGCTCATACGCGGGGCTCTTCATGTGCATTCTGATCCTCTTAACCAGCGGATTCAGCGTGTTTACTAATGGCAACTGGGACCCAGCAACATTTGTCTCCTCATACTTGTCCGTTGCCCTCTGCCTCCCCCGGCCCTTTGCAAGAATGGTCATGCTAACGCTTTGCACAGGGATATCCCTCTCGTCCTGTCGGCGTACCTCATCTGGAAGTTTGTGAAAAAGACCAAGATAGTCCCGCTCGACCAGGTACCAATCCGAGATGCACTGGAGCAGGCCGAGCAGTACCCCGAGCAACCTGCGGAGCGATCCAAGGGACCGATTCGGTTCGTGAGCTGGATATGGGATTAGAGCTGTGTCCTTTCGGCGATTGATTTCTAGCGACAACTTACAGGATAACTAGATGTTTAGAGGCATAATTAGCATGCAGGCTCGCGCATTCTGGCACGAGTCTTTCAGGCGTCGAACTAGACAGGGGTTACAGGGATATATATCAAATATCTGATGGATGATGGATCAGCGCCTCGCGGTTACGGTGGTTGCGTTTACACGAAAGTTGTTTCGAATGTCGGCTGCGAGAAAGGCCAAGTTATACCCACCTAACGAGCTCACTGGCATGATCACATTAGTTAAACGTATGGTCTTTCTCGAATCTTCGTGCTGGAAGCTACAAAGATAATAATATACGAGATCTGCTACCGAGTCAGAAATTACCCTAGAATGTGCTGGTGGTCGTCTAAGCTTTTGCTAAGTGGAGAGCCTGATTTGGGAATTTGCAGGTTCTTATACTACCTAGCTCTGGTTGAACATGCCTCGATGTTGAAATAGCAACACACTTGCCTAAAATAGAATGCTTGATTCAACACTTGAAATAAACGGACATAATTAAGGAGTCCACCATCCATGCCACTCCTAAATCAGACTGGCTCCGACGCTCCATATCTTAATATTACGATATACTAGCAAGCGTGTTTGCCGGGCTGAGCGAGAGTCAGGTTGGAGATGCTAAACGCCTTCGGGCCAACATAGGCCTCGCTGAGGCTGGTCGTTCCCGTACCGCTAAGCGCAAACTGTTCGACAGGAATCAGGCCTGTCCCTTTCACCGAATCCACTCCGTCAAAGGCCCAGAAGATGTCGAACTCGGCCCCTCCAGTCGAGGTGCGAGTGAAGTTGAACGCAACAGTGGGCTCCGTGCAGTTCGTTTCTGCTATATCTCCGATATGGGCGTAGCTGAGATAGGAGATGGAGCAGTTGGTGATCGGAGCCTTGGGAGCGAACGAGATGTTGAAGTTCAAACTTGTAACTAGGTTAGCACACCACAGGCATCACTCGATTTCTGGGCAATTCTTAACTAGCTCCACGAGGAGTGTGGGACACTGTAGGCCGCGAAATTGGTGATGTTGAAGACATCCGTAGGGAGCTTGTCGCACAGCTCCAAGGGGACGGCGCGAACCCCCGCGAGGAGGAGTGTTGCCAGAGTAAGAAGAAACATTTTGCTTGCGGTGAGTTGTGTATAATTGCGAGAGGGTTTTAGATTCGGTGCTCTGTCGTGCCTTGGCGTTCTCTCTTCTGGGTCGAAGCTCTCTGGATACAGCATACGCACGACCACGATTTATACACCAACTCTCCAGTCGTCCCAGGCTGTATCTATATTACGCCTTTCTCACAGTATCGAAGCCCCAATATATTAGTTAATTTCCATGTCTGACTACTTAAAGGACTCTTGATTCCCTATCCGCTCAAAATACGAGACAAGAGCCCAGCAATGCTGTGGCGTCTGCAATTCATGGGCAGCAAGAGCCTTCTGTAGCACGGGGTACTAAGTGCAGTCGTATTCGGTAGACACGAAATATATATAGCAGATATTCCCTATACGACTCGATGGGTCTTTTCTCTCATGTGATGAACCTTGATGTGCGTATTTTTCTTGCGCCGCTGCCGGCATATTGTAGTCGGATAAAATACTGTCTGCACGTCAGAACCATGTCAGATCTATATAAAATTACTTGCATGTACAGTACGGGCTAGTTATTTCACAAATTATACCGCCGTTTGCCTTTTATCAGATGTTGGTCAAATACTGCCTGGCGAGAACGCTCCATAATGTCGCGACTGAACGCTGTTCCCGGTATCCACTGGACGGCGCATAAAATCGCATGTATGCAACCTCCCAGCAGTATAAAACGACACTAGATAAAAATATTTGAACAAGATTCTTTGCTTTTTTCGTTCCAGTCTTGATGGGATAGAGGGGCAATCAATGGCCCAAAATGCAGCTTCAGGCTGACTGCGGGGTAGAGGCGCAGTGAGGGCACTGCAGATAGCATTGTTTGACAGAACCGAACCTTTGCCTTTCGATAGATTACCCAGAAACGGCGCGTCTCTCCAGTGGCAGGACTGCTGCATGAGATTAGGCCCTGTGGAGCGAAGTCCTAGAGACAGTCTAGGATGCGATGGCTAACTACCAGACCTTACATAATGTCGACAGTTATACGGAATATAAATTCCGACTGTGGAAAATGCGGACTAGGCTCTGCTCAAAAAACGCCCTGCCGACCCTAGCCGCGCGGAGCTTGGACTACCTACATCACCATACACAGCTCTCTGGCCAGATCAAGCGAGCTTGATGTAGGTGACACAACGGGCTCGACTTGGCTGGAGTGGCTGAGCTGGACATGGCCTTGCCTATCAGAACGAAGGACCACGCAGTTGTGTCTCAGCTTTGCATCCCCCCCTCACCAAAGTCACGAAATAATCCGTCTGGCCTACTTAGAATACCACAAGTGGGAGCTCTGCGGCTCGATCTAGTTCCAAAGTCGTAGTCCTATGACTGGTACTGAATTAGATTCGGTTCATTTTCGACCAAACAGCCTGCCTGCAAGTTTTTCTACTCTTCAGAGACCATGCTGAGTCGAACGGAGGTGGAGGGTATGTGGACCAGCTACTGGATTCCCTACCCCCGCATGCAGAAAGGCAGCAGGCGAGGCAGACGGATGGAAAACATGTCATGGTGTGCGACATTTGCCCATCACTGGACGTGGTGATTGGCTATTGCTGGACTGAACACCGTGCCCGACGGTAACCTAATCCTGTCTGAAGCTGCAGGACTCGATTGGCGGCTCGGACAGATAACAACCCAAGGCTTTATCCAAAAGACCTGCCGTCTTATCTCTTCCCTGGTGCTACCAGCTCGCCCGCTTTGGTGCCCTTCTGCGTAGCTCAACACTGCCTTTGAGATTCCGTACCAGCAGCTTCCCAGAGGCTTGGCCTTTTATTCAAGCAATTTCCCCTTCAATTTCTGGACTTCGCTGGGCAATATCCCTATTTTTGGACGTCATGGGCTCATCTTCGGACTTTTCTTCGCCGTTGCCTGTTTCAGAGCCCATAGTCGAACCCGGCTCAGCACCGGAAGGCAGTACGTCGAACCAAGATGCCCGCCTATTCTCCGGGACCGAGTCGGCTTCGTCGACAGCCACGAGAGTGACTGCTCTGCCTCCCTACTCCGAGACTCCTCTGCAGATTCCCGAGATGGAGCACTCTGACATGGACTCGCTGGCTTCTTTGATATCCACCACCTTGACTGTCTCGGGCATGATGGATATACCCGAGGTAGCCGACGAGGACGAAGACCAAGAGATCTTGAAGAAATTCATCGCCGACAACAAAATAGATCGCGCTGAGAGAGAGCGTGCTTTTGTTGAACGAATGCAAAGGAGGCACGAGTTGCCCGGTCTGTCTGCCGCGGAAGCTAAATATCGAGTGGCCCAGCTCAAGCGCGACGAGAATGCGGCAACGGCCGAGCCACGCCGTTCTGCGGCTGGACTGTTCAAAGCCGTCTGCTCTACTGATTTGCTCTTCCTCATCGACACCACGGGCTCGATGGGTGCTCTCCTCAACGCCGCCAAGGAGCAAGTCAAGAGCATTGTGAACGACATCAAACTCGCATTTCTCAACGAAGCGGAAGTCCGCGTCGCAGTGGTGGGGTACAAGGACCACAAAGACAAGCTGAACATTCAGTTTCTGGACTTCACAGTCTCCTCCGAGCGAGTCTTTACCTTTCTTTCGACCTTGCAGGCTTCGGGCGGAGGTGATACGCCGGAGGACGTCCTCGGCGGGATACAGAGAGCCCTGAACGCTTCCTGGCGGCAGCAGACTCGATGCATCATACATATTGCTGATGCTCCGCCACACGGCCGCACGAACCATGATTTGTTCGAAACCCCCCATGCAGTAGACAACTTTCCGGAACCCGGGTCAGAGCCGCACCACCTTACCTATGAGCCACTATTGAAACAGATGGTTGGGCTGAAGATCAACTACGCCTTTCTTCGCATCAACGGTCTAACAGACCGCATGGCTTTCAATTTTTTCCAAGTGTACAAGGCGGCTTTTGCCGACTGCAGACTGTTCAAAACCAACAAGTACTACGCCCAGTCTTGCGAGCTGCAAAGTAACGGAAGGAGTGGTTCTCGTCGTGGGCCCAGATCCGGCCTTCTCTTCGAAGAGGCAGCACTGGGTACCACCTACAGTGCCTTGCGACATCTTGTCGTCAAGAGCGTCACGGGCTCGGCTTCTCGAACAGCCGTCCGCGCGTCTACATCGCTGGCACGATCAACGAAATCGGGCTTCGCTAAAAAGCTAGACCTGGCAGCCATCGAGGAGGGCGAAGACGACGATGACGACGGAAAAATGGACTCGAATGCCCCCCAGTGGAACAATCTCGGCTGGTTCAACGAGACGCTGGTTCTCGAGGGCTTCTCCCCCGAAATTGTCGTCCACGGCGCCAGCACTCTCAACGAGATGATGGCCCACGACGACAACATCGCCATGAGCATCACGGAGCTCACCATCCACAAGCGGTCGAAGCCTTTCGCCCAAGGAGCGCTGCGTATCGCATCGTACGCCCGGACGGCAGGGTCTACCAACCCCTTCGTGGTGAAAGCATTCAAGAAGAACGGCAAGCGACTGGCGCATCTGGCGGAGGATATGCGTTGCCAGGCGCTCTGCAAGGCGTTCGCGCTCGAGTTCAACGCCTTGTCCGGGGAGGAGGAACCCATCGACTTCATCGTGACTACCTGTCTGAAGAGCAAATCGAAGAAGGCGCCGGCCAGCGAGTTTCTGTCCCTCGAACCCTACATCGAGGGAAAGTACGTCAAGTACAACAACAACTGCGGCCACATCAACGACTCCATCCCCGACGACCGGTTCAACCAAGCCGCGCAGGCCTTCTCGCACTTCACTTTTGAGCGGTCGCAGGGCAACTTCCTCGTCACGGATCTCCAGGGCGTGGGGCACTTGCTGACGGATCCTGCCATCCACACGAGCGATCCCGCGCGCTTTAGGCTGGCAGATACCAACCTCGGCAAAGAGGGCTTCAAGTTCTTCTTCTCCTCGCACGTGTGCAACAGCATCTGCAGCAAGCTTGAGCTCAAGAGCAACGCCTCGATGCTGATATCGGGCAAATTCGACTTCCGCCAAGACTGGCCCACCCTCAGCCTCACCGTGTGCTGCTCCAACAAGCTCTGCGGCAAGATCGTGCGCCTATCCAGCGCAAAGGAGTCGTCGCAGTTCCTAGGATACCATTGGTGCGATGCTTGCTGGGCGCAGCTGAAGTCTTCGACCAAGAAGCTGGCGTGCGTTGGGCCCGGACCAGCGCATGAATTCGAGGTGTGCGAGTTCTTCAACGAGTCACAGGGGAGAAAGACGTTGCGTACGTGTCCTCAGCATACTACGAACGAGGTACCAGATGGGGCTGAGTACGTGGGCGAAGGCTTTTGGTTCTGTCTCAAGTCTGCGGTGAAGACACTCATTCCCTTTGCTTAGCGAAGGGTTTCTGTCGTGGCACTGGATAGGAAACTGGAAGAATGAGATTGTAACGAGAGCAACAACACCAGGCTTCTCGTCGAGAATTTCTTACGTGTTGCAATTTGCAGATTCAGATAGGGATCGATGCGAGAGATCAGAACACCACACTTCGTTTATATGTCTGATAGTACTCTTTATTAGTATGAAACCTCGACAGCCAGGAACAATCACCTCTCTGCCAATATCTTGAGATTCCCCCCTACCATGGAGAAGAGTAAGCATTTTATTGTTCTTCTCCGTGATTCTGTGGAAGTGGCCAAGTGGTCGTGTTTTCACTGTATGATATCTCCCGGAGCCCTGAAAGGGGTATATTCCTCAGGGACAAATATGCGAGAAGCCTTAGCCAATTAACCCCTTAATAAGATTTCTCTTCCATTTCCCAGAGTTAATTAATTCCCTAACCAATCTATCCTAGAAAGCATGATTACAACCCGTGTAATGTGGACAATAAAGAGTCAGGGGTCCACCCATCATCCTCTATCAGCATTGTCTCTGCCCTGTCCTCCACCGGATGGAGAATATGCAACAGGCATCTTTCCACGCCGTGGCGCGCTTCGCTGCTGAGCGACCCGAGTACTTGCGCCATTTGCGAAGCATAGATTGTTTTTTGCGCGCCTTCCGGGAAACTCCCCAACCCCTGGAAGAGCAGTTGGCGCAGCTCTTCGACGGAATCCTTCCATTGGTGGCGCCTGTCGATCAAGAAGACGTTGAACGAATTCAAATCGCACGCCGCAGACGACGAGGAATACTCATCGTGGTGGTATAAAGACGAGTACAGGATGACGCTAATGAGAAACAAGCAAGCAAGCCAGGCCAACTCATGTTCTGTGCACGGCTCGCCGGGGGAAGACCAATGGGCGTTGGGCTCCGCGTCCAGCTGGAGGAACGCGAGGACCTCCTGAATCCCGCTGTACGAGTCGAGTTCGTGTTCTCCGAGCTGGTAGGATCTGTTCTTGAGGGTCCTCAGGTCCTGTATGAAGGACACGAGCCAAAGACCCCTCGCTTGTGTGAGATTGAGCACGTTCGATAGGGTCGGACTAGGCGATTCCTCAGATAGCTCCCATATTTGATTTGTGCTGTCGAACCAGGATGGTTTTGACATGAGAGATACGCTGTCAATTCAGGTTTTGTGTGAGCCTACATCTTGATCATGTCGTGCGCCTAGCATCTCTCCTAGACAAAGTCCTGATGACTGAAACACCAGAAAGATCGAATAGCGAGAGAATAGCGAGAAAAAAATGGCAATAAGGGAGGGTGAAACGTACAGAAATGCGACAAGCTCAAGTCTCCAGTTGTTCTCCAATGCTCCGATACCGCCTCGTGCCTCTATCATGTGCTGAAACCCGTCGCGGTGAACTCGCCATTCAGATTCCGTCCCCCAATATCTCTAGGACTATGGTTAGATACGGCGGTGAACCGATACGAATTCCTGGCGGAGTGAAATAGATACGTGGCATGGGCTAGAGAGTTGTTAAGGGCTCACCTCATATGTAAGTAGCCGCAGGACCGCAGCGATGATATCGTCACTAGCAGCATCCGAATTTTGTGTCATCCACGTGGACAGAATCCGTACCGCCTCAGTCTTATACCTCAAGGCCACACCTGAGGTTTTCATGCCTTGCATTCGAGCCAGGTGGGCGGCTGAGTGGGCCATGATGATGTTGAACGAGGCTGCGTTGGACAGATCCAAGGGAAACCACACGTCACGCATAGGATTGAACGTATCCATGGGCAACTGGTCGAACATCATGGTGGCATGTGTGCTGAGCCCTAGGCTAGCGCGTTAGTCACAGTATGGCAGGATGAGATTCTCGGAGAAGGCACCAACAGTGATGAAGTAGCTTGTGATGCTGAGCTGTAAGGGTGACGGGAAACATATCAAAGGGGTCCAACCTGCTACAGGCAAGAGCATGGTTCATTCCCATGAGCGCTTGCCCGGGTACACCTGCACCGTTCCCTGTCGGCCGTGACAGCGGTGAGATCGCCGAGGCCGGAACCGCGGCCCTCCCTTGTTGAGCTTGTTGGAACGTATAAGGGTGAAACTGCGAGGCGTGCAGGCTCCCCATCGGTATGTCGGGTGAGGTCGAGAGTGACGATGTGTCAGTCGTATTTTCGTTGCTCGTCTCGGGGTTGGGCAACAGCTCTTGTTGGTGGGTTCGCTGGGCTCGCCGTTTCAACTCGTTCTGCTTATGTCGCCGCCTCCAGTACCCACGCATAGCCTCGCTCCGCACATTCTTCTGGCCATGCTGAAGCACGAAGACGAATTGGGTATCTTGCTCATGCTGCGGATCAGTGAGACCGGAGTCGTGTGGTTCCTTGGTATCCCCCATCTTACCAAACAACGTGACCGATGTCCGACAGAATATGTGCTGCGCAATGAAGTCAGTGCATTCCTTTGAGCCGCAGCACCCGATCTCCAAAGCCAAGCTATCTTTGTGGAGTAGCGTAATGAATGCGCTAATCTTGGTTATCCACAGCACTTCCTGGCCGTTACCCAAGACTCGCGCAGCAAAAAGAGGTATCGCAGAGCAGCTCCTGAATTAAGGTCGGGCTGCTTACACATGTCTCGGCAGTTCAGAGCTAATCAAGTGGGGTGAGGATCAGCATCCACCGCAACTTTGGGACCTTCGATTGAGCTCAAGCAGCTTGAGGTAGCTAGTATAGGCGCTAAACAGCACACCTCTGACGTATCGACTACGCACCTGGAAACGATCCTCCTTCGATAAGCTCTAGCGCCTTCGATCAGAAGCTTGGGGGCGCTGCCAGAAATCACGTAACTAGACTCCTAGGTTTCCTCCTCTCCAGTACTCGTAGCTAGCCAAGCTAAGGTATCAAAGAGTGTTCAAAGAGTCATAGGCAGCAGACGGACTTGGAAGTACTGCCCACAATTGCCGTATCTGCCTGGTTTACTATTGGAATTCAGCTAGGGGAGCACTAGTACGACCGAGCGACTGGGATAATGCTGTAGTCCTTCCTTTGTTTACCCCGAGTTCGCAAAGTTCATATCTATACTGAACGGCTCAGTCACAACGTAACTTGTGAGATTCATTTCAGAGTTTTATGCCAGCGACATCAGGTTGATCAATATTAAGTTTCAGTCAACATTGCACCTGGTTATCTGTTGAAATCGACCTTGAACGCCCAACTGTCCAGGTAGAAGCTGCGAACTTCACCCTGCCCGTATAAGCAATCACCATTGCCCCGGATTACACTCTCGCCGAAGTTTGTTTTCTTCTTCTCACTGCCCAGAAACATGACTGATACGGTTCAGGATATCCATGTCCTAGGAACAACACCAGCGTCCAACTCCGCGATGGGTCTGGCGGAGGTCTGGTCCTGATCCAGGACACCCAATTGATCGAAACCCTAGCTCATTGTGCTCGTGAGAGAATTCCTGAACGGTAAATATTGACTCAGATCAAATATTACTTGCAATTGAGAGGCTAATTTCCATATTCTTTCAGCGGGGTCCATGCTAAGGCCGCAGGGTATGTCATTCAAGATTTTGAGGCTAAACGGTAAGACGACTGACAGATGCGATCATGGACAGCGCCTACGGGGAGTTTGAGTGTACCCATGACTGCACCGACATAACCTCGGCGAGTTTCCTCAAAGAGGTGGGAAAGAAGTCTGACGTCTTGCTGCGAATTTCCACCGTGGGGCCGGAGCGTGGCTCGGCAGACACTACGAGAGATGTTTACGGGTGGGCGATGAAACTTTACACAGACGAAGGAAATCTGGACTGGGTTTTCAATAACACTGTGAGTCAATTCTACGGGTGGCTAAGGGCTTTCCCATAGCTATACTGTATACTGTGTATTCCTGACCCAGCTGCCAGCCCGTGTTCTTCGTACGCGACCCGGTCAAATTTCCATCTATGAATCGATCGCGTAAGAGACACCCACAAACCAATACCACAGATCCAAATATGGTAAGTTGTATTCGCAATGGTATGAATTATCTCATGGTGTCTTGGACTGACAGCGAGATAGCTCTGGGAGTAACACTTACTTCACCTCAAAGCCGCCGAGCATTTACCAGCGAGCAGTGCCCAGAATTTGCTGACCGTTCACCCTCTCGGGAATAGGTTCCACGTAAGAAACCCGGAAAGCATCCACGAGCTCATTCATCTGTTCAGTGACAGAGGAACGCCTACCTCGCTGCGTCACATGAATGCCTACAGCGGCCATGCTTACAAATTGACCAAAGAGGTATTTTGAAACTGTCCGAGAGTCTCTGGCGTAAAACCAAGGCGTACTGCAGCTAATGTACTATGCTCGCAGTTTCTTCTAGGACGGATCTTTCAACTGCATCAAAGTCCATATCAAGACAACCATTGGCATTCAGAATCTTGGCCGGGAGACAGCTGTGAAGCTCGCCGCCGAGAAACCCGATTACCTGGTCGAAAATCTCTTCCACGCCATCGAAAAGGGCGAATATCTCGTATGGAACATCTACGTCCAAGTGAGGTCGCCAAGGGAAGCCGAGAACTATAAGTAGAACATATTCGATATGACCAAGGTCTGGCCCCATAGCGACCTTCCTCTTCGGCAAATAGGGTGATTGACCCTGAACCGTAACGTAAGTGTGGACCTCTTGGGGAAACATTCTCTCTCAACATCAATCCCGCGAAAGGCTGATTGAATACGAAATCATGTCATGATAGCCGCGAAACTACTTCACCGATATCGAGCAAGCGGCGTTCTCTCCTTCGAATATGGTCCCAGGATGGGCACCGTCGGCAGATCCCAGTTGAGTGTGAATCCGGATTAGTTTCTCCTTAGAGAGACGATATAGAGCCGCGATGAACTAACCCGATCGTCTACTACCCAACAGTGCTACAGGCGCGCATGTTCTCGTATCCTGATGCCGCCCGCTACCGGCTAGGTGTAAATTACCAGCAGCTCCCGACCAACAAAGCGATGGTCCCCGTGTATTGCCCGTTTGAGCGAGACGGATTCATGAACTTCTCTGAAAACTACGGAGATGATCCCAACTATGTCGGATCCATGTTGCGACCTACCACATTCGAAACCACCGCCCGCGGCGGCGGATCTACTACCACCATCACTGAGCACGAGAAATAGTTGCATCAGCGACGTTGGGCCCAAGGACTTTGAACAAGCTGCCGCACTCTGGGCTGTATTGAGACGAGAGACGGGCCACCAGAATCGGTTTGTGGGAAACATTGCCGATAGCATTTCCAAGGTCACCAATCCGAAGCTCCGCCAGATGGCCGTTGGTAAGTAATCTAGCACTGGTGCCCTCCCGCCCGCGCTTCCGACAAAGAAGATCGATTGAGCAGGGAACAAGTACCAGCTAACCATGCTCCACAGAACTCTTCTCAAAGGTCGACAAGAACCTTGAATCCAGGATACAGAAAGCCACTGAGGAATTAGCCTAGCATAGAGGAAGCAAGTCCCCGCGTTGGGGCTTCTGGTCTTGTACTAGGCGTGCTAGGGTGGTTTAGATTGCCTGTGTGGACATAGGGTCGGGTCGGCGTACAAGTGAACCGGCCATTTAAACCTAAATAATATAGTTAGGAGCATCACTATCGTCCCATTTTACCCAATTGTGCATCGGCCAAGCAGTTAAAGTTTTACAATGGCTAACGTGGAAGCTCCAGTCCCCGGCCCGATCTTTGCATCGCTTTAAGCATCTATCCAATAAGACTGGCTAAATCAGCGGCCGTACATACAGCTTGACTTTCACCTGTCTCTGAGCATTATACCCCTCAAGGTTCTCGCTCTCTTGGTGCTCGATCCGATGATCATATGGTTATCGAGGATCATATGGTTATTATCTTTCACATCTTATCTTTACATTGGGCATCTGCAGGCTAAGATTCTTAGTTTTGGGCCCAGCACCAGTCCCGACGAGAGCCGACTGTTTGCCTCGCACCTTATATGAGCCCACTCGTGAGAGTTGGCTAAGATCCCTGATTTCGCTCGTGGAGACTGCGCCAGCTACGACATACCACCTCTGCCCTTGAGAAAGATTTTCTTTTTGGATCAGCTCCAGATCAAGACGCTCACAAACGACGGCAACATTACGTATCACACAGCCCCGAAGCTCTTCGGTGCGTCAGTTCGTCATAAGTGACCTGCCGGGCTCTGAGCAGCCCGAACAAGCAATAGTAGTTTTAACTGGGCTGCTTTTGGACTACCCGAATCCGTCAGTTGACATGCACGTTATTCTAACATATCCGGCCATTGGTCCATTGGTCTTTCTCAAAATGGTATAGGCTACCAGCTGCAGGGAAATTCTCCTTTCTAAAACGTCGCCGCGGGCCTAGAGCCGGGGGGGAGGGTGGTGTCCGCGTGCAGCTGCCGAGCTCCGGTACGCTTTATTGGCTAGCTACTCGGTTTAAAAATTGAAGGCCAGTAGACGTCTTGTCGATCAAAGCTTGATACGAAGCACACGATCATACCATACGTACGCCAGAGTGGCGTGAGTGGCTCGAGAGTGGGCAGCTCTGTCGATCCATGAAATCACTCGTTGGAAATTAAGGTTTACGCGACATCAAGTCCTAAGACGAACCCCATTGTTTAGCTCTGAATCTCCCGCATCCGAAGCCACCCCCTCTTGCCCCTCACTATCCTGGCGTGTTCGACGCCTGAGATACTGTACGACCAGAAGCTGTTGAGATAGCTTATCATGCAGTTTTGAGCCAAGGCTAATCCGCAATGGGGTTTGTTCACATCAGTCCGCCGTAGGTGTCGCCCTCTTGCTCCAGCTCCTCGTCCTTCTTGACATAATCCTCAAACTTGGACAATTCTCCCTCCTTCTTCGTCTGCTGCTGCTGCTGCTGCGGCTGCTGCGGCTTTGCCTGTTGCGCCATGGCGGCATTCCCGCCGCTGGGCAGCTGTCCTTCCGGCTGTTTCCCATCCTTGCTGCCGTGATGGTGCTCATGGTGGAAGAGCCTCTCCATGAACGGCTCCTTCTGCTGATGCTGCTGCTTGTTGGTATCTTGAGAGACAGTTAGTGCAACCGAAGTTGAAGAATTGCACCCCGTGTTTGCCAGGAGTAAGGAGTGCCTACTTTCAGACATATCGATCGCTCGGAGATATAAGATAGCTCGGTTAAATGTATTTAACGTTAAGAAATATATTCTTTTTGGCTTGACTGGAGACGGGGTATGGGCTGGAAAGCTACGAAGATAAGATGGCCGGAGAGCCACAGCCCATTATATAGAACTATGTCAGCTCTGAATTGAGTGCAATATTGCGTCATACGGTGCCACTCGATTTGACTCGAAAAATGCAAGTGCACGACAAGACGCAACCTGATTTGCTCACACCAAGCTATAGTAAATCTCACGTATGGTCTCCAAGGCGGCGGTGGAGAATAAACTCTGCAGGTGGCCGGAGATGTTTTAGTCAAGCCACTGGCTTGCGTAGACAACCTACTAGGAGCCCGACCAGGTACGAGAAGATAGCGGCACATGTTTTTGGAGAGAGCACTGGGCCAATGGAACTCGCAGTTGTCTCGAGTTTGATGCTGGCTAGCTGTCGTTTGACTTTACGTTGATACGTGGCATTTCTCAGCAACTCGAGGCGGGGTCTGCACGATATGCTCTGGGACTCAAGAGCGGTCGAGGCGAACCGCCGAGGTAGAGAGTATAAATTATGGCCGATATCACATCTAGCACCGCAACGGCTTCTAGAGAAACGTCAAGTCAGCGACCAAAACAAGGCTTGCTGTCGGAACTGTACAATACCAGCTACAACTCAGATCATTGGATCACCACACAGCAGTCACGATGGTTAAAAACGGTGCTCATTTTGACTTCATCATCGTGGGTGGCGGGACAGCGGGCAATACGGTGGCTGGCCGCCTTGCCGAGAATCCCAATGCCACCATCTTGATCGTCGAGGCGGGTGTCTCCAACCCGGAGGAGGTGCCGGAGATCACCACTCCTGCCCATGCCATGGACCTTCGGGGAAGCTCGCATGACTGGGCTTACAAGACAACGATGGTCAAGCGTGACGACTACGAGCGCATTGAGAAGCCAAACACGCGTGGAAAGGCACTCGGTGGAAGCTCTTCTCTGAACTACTTCACGTGGATCCCTGGCTGCAAGGCGACCTTTGATAGATGGGCAGAGTACGGAGGCAAGGAATGGACCTGGGACCACCTGCTTCCGTATCTGCGCAAGAGTGCCACGTACCACGATGACCCCAAGCTCTACAAGCCAGAGCTGAAGAAGCTCGGTATGGACGGTCCCATCCCCATCTCTCACGCGGAGCTTCTCCCCGAGATGAAGCCGTTCCGTGATGCTCTTACCTCGGCTTGGATGTCGAGAGGCGAGCCGATTTCCGAGAATATCTACGACGGCGAGATGATCGGCCTTACGCACTGCGTAGATACTATCTACAAGGGCCAGCGCTCGGGCAGCTATCTCTTCCTAAAGAACAAGCCGAATATCACCGTCATGGGCCAGGCTCATTCCAAGAAACTCATCATCGATAAGGCCGACAAACTTTGCAAGGGCGTCATGGTTATCGATTCTTCTGGCAACGAGATGAGCTTCTACGCCACTCGAGAGGTCATCCTCTCCCAGGGCGTGTTTGAGAGCCCTAAGCTTCTGATGCTCAGTGGAATCGGCCCTTCGGATGAACTCAAGAAGCACGGCATCGGCCAGATCATCGATTCGCCCCATGTGGGCCAGAACCTGCTTGACCACCCTGGCGTCCCGTTCGTGCTGCGCCTCAAGGATGGCTACGGCATGGACAACCACCTGCTCCGAAAGGGCGACCTGCACACTTCCGCCCTCTCGAGCTACAAGAAGAACCACTCCGGACCCATGGGCTCGGGCCTGCTCGAAATGGTAGGTTTCCCCCGCATCGACAAGTACCTGGAGAAGGACGCCATGTATCGCAAGGCCAAGGCCGCCAACGGCGGAAAGGATCCCTTCTCCCCGGAGGGCCAGCCCCATTTCGAGCTCGACTTTGTCGGCATGTTCGGCAGTGCCTTCCAGTGGCACTACCCCACTCCCAAGGATGGGTGCCACACCAGCGTGGTTGTCGATCTCGTCCGCCCCGTCTCCGACCCCGGCGAGGTGACGCTCAACAGCGCCGACCCGCTCGAGCAGCCCAACATCAACTTGAACTTCTTCGCCGACGATCTCGACATCATCGCCATGCGGGAGGGCATCCGGTTCACGTACGACGTGCTCACCAAGGGCAAGGGTTTCAAGGACATCGTCGTCGGCGAGTACCCCTGGGAGATGCCGCTCGACAACGACGCGGAGATGAAGCGCGCCGTGCTGGACCGCTGCCAGACCGCGTTCCACCCGTGCGGCACGGCCCGTCTCGGCAAGAACATCGGCCAGGGCGTCGTCGACGCCAAGCTCAAGGTCCATGGTATGAAGGGCCTGCGCGTGATCGACGCTTCGGTCATGCCCGTGATCCCCGACTGCCGTATCCAGAACTCGGTCTACATGATCGGTGAGAAGGGTGCTGACATGATCAAGGCTCAGCACAAGGATCTCTATGTGTAGACAATGCCATGCCTATGGGCTTATCAATGGGTGTAATTTGGAAAAAAACAGTCTTACCTTAATTAAGTGACATCGACGGAAGGAAAAGTAGAAAAAAGTCCAGGAAACTGTCGCTTCCGTATTTATCGTCAGAGTCGCGAGGAGGCACATGGGTTATATTAATTAGGCTGTCCCTCAGGTTTACACAAAAAATCCAAAACGATGTCCAAATCAGTCTCTCAGCAGTCGTGAGGTGCAAATATCGCTCCTACAAAGAGTTGCTATGTAGCGAATCTCTGTGTAAGATATTGACTCCGCTCTATCAATATTCCTCGCCGTTTGTTATCTGGTATTTTATTTCTGCCAAATGCCACAAGCGAGTCTCTTTGTGTTGCATGTTGCGCAACAAGATCCATCTATCCTTAACGACATCAAGCCGAGACAAGTGGTGGCGAGCGGAGAAAGTAAAGCAGATCACCAGCGGACTCCTCGTCCAATAATGGCAAGTTCCTCCTGCAGTCGTGTAAAGAGACCACGATTCGCGCCAGAACGCGGAGAAGTAGCGCTCCAGTGAGCGAGGCCTTCGAGCAACTGTGATCGGATACAGGTAACCCCTGAACCTGCATTAGTTCACGCATGCCCCCAATCACCGCATGTTACACAGAGTACTTTCATTTTCGCAATCGGAGTCAGCTGGTCCCTGGCTTGAGTCTGTCGCGAGACGCGTCCTACCTCTTGGCTGCTTCTCGCCGCAAATCGGCGCGGAGTTGTGAGGGGTTGGGCAGACAACCCCGCGAGCCATGACGTGGGGTTACTTCTAGACCACATGAAACGGCACTGCCATACTTGTATACGGAGACTCTGGGATAAAACATACCGAGTTGACTACCATTATCCTCTTAGCGCAAACCAATATAGCCTTAAACCCGACAAGCTAGGGAAGTCACCACTAGAAAGCAGGCCGCTCGCTTTCCCACTTCAGAGGGGACGAAGGAGCACATCCAATATCGTCGCTTTCGCCACAGTCTTCGACCCTTTGGTTGGGAAACACCGTTCTTGACCCAAGGTCTTTGCTAATACTGAATCATCTCGTTCAACACGTCGTCTATCGCATTGCCAAAGGGTCGAGAATCCCAGAAGTATAAAGGCAGTTAGACACGATCCTTCTGCGCGAAATGGGCGAGCCACACCAGGAAGACGTTGTATCTAGCCAGCGCTGCGAGCCCGGCTCATTCAACTTACGCCCGGCTCCCTGGCCAGAAACAGCCAAGAGCAAGGATGTAGATGTGGCCTCGGTGGCTTCTAAGATCCTCGCAACCTTCAACGCTGCTCTGGCGGGCAGCGACTACGGTTCTATAGCTGAAGCTTTTCTTGAAAATGGATATTGGCGTGACCACCTGGCCCTCTCTTTCGAACTGCGCACCCTCAAGGGACAGGAGACGATCCAGACGTTTCTGTCTAAGCAGTGCAATGTTACCCACGTTGAGGTGGATGCCTCATCAGCATGGAAAGCACCTAAGCTGCTCAACTTTGCTCCCCTCGGCGATGTCCAGGGCATTCAGTTCTACACCCTAGTCACAACCAAGTTCGGAGCTGGGCGTGGAGTGGTCCGATTGGTAGAGAAAGAAGGCGTTTGGAAGATTTGGACGTTCTACACGGTACTCGAGGAGCTTCGGGGCTTCGAAGAGCCGGTTAGGGGTAATCGCGTGAAAGGTGCTCAACACGGAGAGCAGCCGGGGCGAAAGAACTGGCAGGATCGGAGAAACGACGACTCTGAGTTCAAGGACGGCGATCCTCAGGTTCTAATAATTGGTTTGTTGCCCTCCTGTCCATGAAAAGCGAATCACCGCTCGTTCTAACAGGCATTCTGCGTTGCAGGTGCCGGTCAAGGTGGGCTTACGGCGCACGCTCGCCTCAAAATGCTACAGGTGCCAACGCTCATCATTGACTCCAACGATGCCGTCGGCGACAACTGGAGGAAACGATACCACCAGCTCGTGCTTCACGATCCTGTCTGGTACGACCATATGCCCTACATCAAGTTCCCAGACCACTGGCCCGTTTTCACCCCGAAGGACAAGCTTGCCGAGTGGTTCGACAGCTACGCCAAGAGTCTCGAGCTCAATATCTGGATGAAATCCACTCTCAAAGAGTCATCTTGGAATGAAGAGAAGCAAGAATGGGACGTGGTTGTGAGCAGAGTCAAGCCGGACGGGAGCTCCGAGACGCGAACACTTCATCCAAAGCACATCATTCAGGCAACGGGCCACTCGGGAAAGATGTATTTCCCGAACATTCCTGGGCGAGACAAATTCAGTGGCGACTTGCTGTGCCATTCTTCTGAGTTCCCCGGTGCCCGCGAGGGTGGTCAGGGCAAGAAAGCTGTCGTCATCGGTGCCTGTAACTCCAGCCACGACATCTGCCATGACTATGTCGAGAAGGGATACGACGTGACCATGGTACAGCGATCATCGACGTCGGTTGTATCAAGCGACGCGGCGGTGAAAATCCTTCTGGGGGGTGTATTTGAGGAGAATGGACCGCCTACGGAAGACGCAGACATCTGGCTTTGGGGCTGGCCTTCCGAAGTATTCAAATCGATACACCTGGACGTGACCAAGATCCAATCCGACTTTGATGCGCCGCTGTTGGGTGGCCTCGAGAAAGCCGGTTTCAAAACGGATAAAGGCCCAGACGATGCCGGGCTGGTGATCAAATACTTCCAGCGCGGGGGAGGCTACTATTTTGACGTCGGCGCCTCGCAGCTCATCATCGATGGGAAGATCAAGGTGAAGCAGGGCCAGGAAGTCACGGAGATCCTCCCCCACGGGCTCAAGTTCGGAGACGGAACGGAGCTCGAGGCCGACGAAATTATCTTTGCGACGGGCTACGAAAACATGCGCACCCAGGCGAGGATCATATTCGGCGACGAGGTTGCTGATCGAGTCGGAGACCTATGGGGTTGGGACGAGGAAGGCGAGTTTAGAGGCTTCTGGAGGTTCTCCGGCCATCCTGGCTTCTGGTTCCAAGGCGGTAATCTGGCGATATGCCGATATTTCTCCAGGATTCTCGCCTTACAGATCAAGGCGGAAGTCGAAGGGTTGATCGACTAAGCATGTGGTTGATTGCAGAATCGGCTCAAGGAACGGTCGCCTCTACTGACATCGTCGACTTTGCCTGATAGTTATAAGCGATAGCGCGCAACAAATTGTGAAAACTCCATTGGATCCATCTGAATCCTACAAACTCGTGCATGTCATTGATTTAGCCCGCGCAAAACAGTACTGGCAAATTACATAACTTCACTACCTGCTCAAATTTTCCGCCCTCAGTCTCTATCAGGCATGATAATCAGCCGCTTCCCACTCACGTCTCCGGAGCGTAACAATTCCCACGCGCGAGGGACCTCGTTCAACCCGCCCAATATATCGAGCGGAACCGACTTCAGCTTCCCCTCTCGGAACGCCTGCTCGAAATAGTCCCACCAAACCCAACGTGTGAACTCATTGTTTTTCGGATCCAAGTAGTCGTCCAGGAACTGCCGGAAATAACCAGTTACCCCTTCAGGCAGCTTGACACCCTCTCGGACGCCCATGGTGGACAGGAACGTCCCACCTCCCTGCGCCGCCAGAATCTCGCCGATCTTGACTTGGTCCTCGGCCGAGTCCGCGGCGGCCAGCACGGCCTTGAATGGGCCCAGGGCCACTAACTCTTGAATCGCGGTCGGCGAGGTGCGGTCCACGAACGCTGCTACGCCAGACGAGAGCGCTAGTTCCTTGTGCTTCCCGGAGGCGACGCCTACGACCTTGTAGCCCGCATCGTGGGCGAATTGGGACGATATAGACCCGAAAGAGGACGACACCCCCCAGATGAGGACCGGGCCATTACTTACACCGGTTACGCTCTGGGTAGATGATCTCTCAAGGCCAAGGTGGAAGAAGAGCGCACTCATGGCAGAATAGCCCGTTATAATCGACGCGGCGTCTTCGAACGGGGTATCGCCGATCTAAACTGGGTGTTAGCCGACCCATAAGGGCAGGATATGTTCAAGCACGGATGGTAGCATGCCTTGGATGTAAGCTCCTGTGGAACAAGCGTGAAACGCTGGTAGGCGCCGGAGCGGTAGTCATCCCGGACGACACCCGCGGTGTTGCTAGCGACCCGGTCTCCAACTGCGAAGCGAGTGACGCCGGGGCCTATTTTTTCCACGATACCGGATATGGATACTGCTCAGTTATTTTTATCAGTTGGTGAGCCGCGTAGCACGTGGCAGGGCTTGGAAGCATGGGGAGCACAAGCTATGCCGACTTACGACCGATGATGGTTGGGTATGTAAGTGGTATCGGAATAAGACCTGCTTGGATTTTCCACTCGCCCGGTTGAACCGGGACGGCCTTGGTCTGCCAAATAGGGAAGCCACGGTTAGAATATTCTATTCGAGGCCAACTCTTCGCTCTGTGGGTAGCGTCGACTAACTCTTATGAGAAGCTGGCCCTCTGCCGGCTCGTATTCCGGTGCAGCGTCGACGCGAGGTGGCTGCCCCTTGCCATCCAGCCAAACAGCACGGTTTGCCATCGTGTCACTCGTTATACAATGAACTAGTTTAATCAGTGGGATACAATTAGCCCCAATTGTTGCCTCTTAGTTTAACTTGAAATCAGGCCTCAAGAGCTGCTAGTGTTATATGTTTGCTATCGCCAACAGCGTATCAAGGCCTAGGACAAGGACATGGGCTCTCAAGTTATGCTTTCTGGTAGCTATATTATTACTTGGCAAACACAAAGCTGATCGCTAATGCGACCAGACAAATCGGGAACAGTACCCAGTACAATTAACAGATTCAGTAGGCTACTGGCTCCAATTCACTCCAAATTCCTCATTGCTTCCGCTTATGTACAGTACGAAGTAGCTTATCAACCACTTATTAACCAGGGATGACAAATGCTAATCCCCCCCCGTAACCTTACCAGTTATTTAACCTTAGGTTGCGAATTGCAGCGTAGTACGGCTTAAGGTTACGGGATAACTCATTACTCAGCTCCGATATCCTTTCTTAGTCAGGGGCTTTCGCTACACTAATTTCAATGTTGTGTATGGCCCCGGTGAGCGAAAGAAGTCTTCAGCACGCCATTCATGGTCGATTCTCATCCGCAGCAGGAACAAATCCGAGTTTGGGCAATGAATGCAGTGAAAAAGCATGATGATGGGATGGCACGATGCTGCGAAGATCAGCTGCCTTGTTCGTCGATGTGTGGGGCGTATTGTTAACGTTGTTTAAATGAATTCCTAGAATCATATAATCAGGTTTGCTAGAGCACGTAACCTCGGTCCGGTCCGTTGGCGCGCGCTCCTCTATCCGCACGCTCCGCGACCGCCAAATTTATCCGCGCTCTTGTCGGATCCTCACCGAGAGAGAGAAAAGATATCGCCGGCTTCTTACGCAACTTATCGTATCAGAACCCGATTTTGGGGGGCTTCAAAGAGAGGGGATACTGAAAAAAACAACAAGGAACCATGTCGATCATTTCCAAAGCCATCTCTCTTGACCATCTGGTCCTGACCGTCAAGAGCATCCCCGCCAGCGTGACCTTCTATCAGCGCTTCCTCGGCATGCAGCACACCGTGTTCACCTCGAAAGGCACGGAGCGGCACGCACTGCTCTTCGGGTCGCAGAAGATCAACCTGCACGAGAGCGGGAAGGAATTCGAACCGAAGGCGCGGACGGTGCAGCCCGGCTCGGCAGACCTCTGTTTCCTGGTGGCGGATGACGTAGCGGACGTGGCAAAGAGACTCCACGCGGCGAACGTAGAAATCCTCGAGGGAGGAAAGATAGTCGATCGGACCGGCGCGGTTTCAAAGCTCAAGAGCGTCTATATCCGAGACCCAGATGGGAACCTGATCGAGTAATGTTTCCTGTGCAAAAGCGAAGATCAAGGGCCCAAAAGAGCAAATGCTAATCGCCGGGCTATTTTAGGTTGTCAAACGCTGCGTCCAATCCATAGGGAAGGGATACTCGATCAAGCAGCTGTGGACTTCAGAGCTTCTATGACAGTGGCGTGTAACCTTGCCTAGGTCTACGAGATCTATGCATACGAGAACGACCTGCCTATTGCAAGAGGGACTAGCGGCGAGAGCTTGGCCCGGGAGCTGCCTCCTTACTTGTCCCGCTTCTACAGCCTTTTGGCCTAACAGAATTTTTGTAGTAGTTTATACTGATACACGGAGGCTCTCTAGGATACTATTGGTTACGATCGTGGAGGAGATCGACTAACCCTGCTTCTCAGATAGATATTTCCGCAATAGTGTTATACATTTTGCCTACTTTCCAGGTCTCCCTTGGTGGCCGGATTGCCTGCTCACTGCATATCAACTTGCTTCGCAGAAGCTCTAGAGTACACTATCTCGCCTGTATTGGCCTGTCCTCGTCGGCATCTTTGCTGCCCGCTACCGATGGGTCATCCGTACCAGGTGGCGATGATCCACGGTGTAGGTTCGTACTCCGCGGTTTTTTTTTTTTTTTTTT
>FTLB01795178.1_pt1 | contig 23383 bp, 27 predicted proteins | sample 1658291 | NCBI WGS metagenome assembly FTLB01 (sample SAMEA3914812, study PRJEB12502) | metagenome | biome: forest; material: soil | place: Canada | collected 2011-07-07 | depth 0.1 m
AAAGTGACGGGTCGACCGGCGTTTGTTGAAGAGAATCTATCGGGCCGTACGTACGTCGAATGGTGCGATGATGGTGGTGCAATCAAGGGTCGGTCGGGAGGGCAGAAAGGAAAAAGTGCGATCAGGCTTGAAGAAAGGAGAGAGAAGGGCGGGATTCCGGGAGGCAGACGGTGTGGTTGACCCGCTAAAGATAGTGTCAATGCCATGTGGGAAGAATGCAGGCCCCCTGCGCAGAAGCGCCAATCTCAAACATTTACGGGGGGGTTAGCGCAGAGTCACTGAAGCTAACGGTTTGTCCTCCAATCCCAATACAGTAATGGCACCCGTACCCCCGACATTTTCTGGGCTTTCCAGCAGCACCGTAGCTTGCGTAGTTTGGGTGAGAGCAGGGCTGCCCAATCTTTTGACAGTCACGCTGTCACTGCAGTCTACCCATGACGAGGGGGGAGCGACGGAAGACAGCTCGGTACTTCGGATAATAAACCAGGCTCTGCTAGGCTATGATGTTATCCCGCGGTATGAACAGACAGCAGTCTAGCCCCTCGTCAAGATAAAAGTACTACGTACAGTATAAAAAAAAAAAAAAAGATAAAAATCGAGGTGTCATTCGTGTGATGAGTCTAAAACATACTGACCCTGGAAAAGGTACCTAAGCTGTTAAGGTACTAGATATAACATCTTCTCCCCATATGGCAGTTACTGTAATTGTGATGTACCTAAACCCGCCCCGTTTTTGTTTCACAAGCTCCGAATCGAAGCAGACATGGAGAGCAAGAAAAGCCTGAGAAGAGTAATTACCTCGGTCATGGGGAGCTCGCGCACTTGTTTCTACCCACACACCCACAGTACATACTTTTGAGAGACTTACCTTACCCGCGGGCAGGGAATCAAGTCTGGAATCAAGTCGTTCATGGCAAGTCTTCTGCATGTACAATATGTACTGTATGAAGGAAAGTAGAAATGGTCCCTTCATGTCCGGTATACACTACTGCACCAAGAAACATGAGGTACACAAGAAGTAATCCACCGACATGGAGCGAGTGTCAAAAGACGCAAAACGATGTGCCGAAGGATGCGTCCCCCTCCTTCCGCTGACGCATCCGCCCCCTCGGAGCAGCATCACAGTCGCCAGCTCGCCAGGGCAAACCTTGTTTGTCGACTTCCGGGAGACCAGGGTGCTCAAGATACTGCACTTGATCATACTTCGTCCTACATGGGGAAACGAGTCTGGCCAGCCTCCCGCGGCATGCCAAGTACCTACGGACGGAAGGTATCGACGGTTGGGCTCTCAAGTCCTGCAGAATGCAAAGAGAGTCTCGAGGTTTATGCAGAGACCAAATCGATCGAGGCTCCGAAAGCCGGCCGTATATGTAGAACGAAGGTACTTTTATTGGCTCGTATGTACGCGGAATCCTTCACGTCAAAAGTTCATACGCCGTAAGGGGGGCTGCGCGTGCCCAAAGAAGCTTTTTTGCCCTTTTTTATTTTTATTTTTTTCAGCTCGTCCAGGCAGTTCCTGAAGAGTCTTGCTAACCTTTGCGCGTACGAGTTATTCCGGCGGGCAATAAAGCAAACGCCATCATCTTCAGTTCTCTCCTGCCTTGCGCCAAGTTGGAAATAAGCAGCCAGTGGAAGTCAGCAGTGGAAGTCACTCGTTTCACATCCATTGGGACGATGCGAACGTCTGGAACGGACTGACACGACTGAGTAAGGATTGAGTCTTACAGTACCACTCCCAACGAGTACACTACACTACACGACTCAAACCCAGCGACTCGCAGTCTTGTCAACAAGAGCAGGCATCCTAGCCAAGAGCCAATACGAACCATTCCGTAGTCTAGCGTCAACTGTCAAGAGCTGCCCGACGTCCCCGGTTTCCATGGTCAGACGATCCAGACCCTACAGGGCAGGTACAGTAGCATGCAAAGTTCCCAACAGCCAAACGGCGCGCTCTAAAATCCAACGGATCCAAGGTCTCATCAGTCATCGCCCACCACCCGACAGCCTAGCTAGACGAGTCCGATTCGACAGAAAACGATCTCGGAAGACCTGACGTTCGACATGAGTAGTCAAACTAGGACTCAAATCGAAGACGGCAATCTTGGAAACACCAGCACCGCGGGTTACGTACTTCTCCAGTCTGGCAATCCAAGCTGGGCCCATTGGCTTGACGGATTCTTTGCATTCACCGAGCCCCCCGAAGCAAAAAACCCAGCAGCCATCACACGCGTCCAATGCAGCTGAGAACAGCTTGGCGTCGGCTAAGCAGCCACCCCCTGTAGGCGGCACCCAATGCTTCCCTGCACAAGCGTGCCTCGCACGTGGCTTGGAGATCAAACCATCCGTGCGGGGTTCGGGTCCGGCATGAGGCGATCGGGGCAGTTGAGTTAGTTGGACGGGTTCGGACTGGTGGACGGTGGCCTGATCAAAATTCACCACTTGAGTGCGCCTATTACCACGCTTGTTGCCGCTCCCCCTCTTAAGATACTGTATTTGGGACGTGATGAATATATTGTTGGGTACTGTAGCTACGACGCTGCTGGTTTGTCGGCTCATATAGAGCCCACGGAATGCCTAGTTGAGCTCAGCCTTCGTTTCAGGAACATCCATCTCTTCTCAATCTTCCGTAGAACGAAAATGACGGTATTGGTCTCGTTCCACCCTCTGTGCTGGGTGGTGAGTGCAATGCACTGCATCCCGTAGCTGACATCGCCAACTGTGTTAAGCGACTGTTTTTGGTTTTTATTTATTTATCTATTTGCTTTGCATTAAAAAGAAAAGAATGCCAGAGCCTTGGTGTCTCTAATTGTATACGTCTTACCGACCTGGATACTTCATCATCCGCATCTATGTAAAGGGTCTCGAGGAGAGGCTTGTATTCGAATACGTGAACGACACTCGCTCTAACGCCTCGTAGCAGTGATGCTTCAAGCTCCTCAGCAGGTAAGCGATTCGTACTTTACTTCTCTACCTTTCTCGCTTTCACGCAATCACAATTGCACATGGCTATGGCGACCAAATTCTACCAACAGGGCCTAGTCTTGCTTTGACACAAGCCGCCCCCTACAGTAGACTAGCAAGTAGTGTTATAAATCCAAGCTAGGCTACATTTTACTACGGGCTAGTACCCTGATATAACCTCCTGTTCTCGACCATGTCGCTACCGCTGCTCCTTTCCCTCTGAGACTTTCTCTGCCGCCCTCAACCTCCAGTCGTGCCTAGTTCTATTGAATGAGCTCCGGACTAGCCACAGAGCGCGAGCTACATACTAGGGGCTTCTTCCTAGATTAGAGATCTTTGGTAAAAGATAAATGAGCAGCCAGGCTTACTTACATTCAAGACTTGGAGACGCAATCTACTTATACCTACTACTTCTTCTTCCGGGCAACCGTGGCTTGCGTAGCAGAAAGACCCGGTTAGTGCTCGTCTTCTTGGTGGTATCGAATATCTATGGGCGTCGACCTACGTTCTCTGGCGCAGTAAATGCAGCAAGTATGGTCGCACCGGTTGGAGCCATACACACTGGGTTCGGCATATAATTGCGACTGCGGCCCAGCCTCGCCCTGGCACCAGCCTATGCCGCTGTTGAAGGCACTGCAACGGCAGCACCACCAGTAGCCATTGGGCACGTTGTGGAAGTCGCAAGCATTGTTGGTGCACTTCCCGTGGTATTCGATCTTGGCGCCGTACGTGACAATCTGGCAGGACTCTTGTCGACCGACGTGCAGATCGAAGGGGGACACGGGACAGCCGCTCCAGGCTATCGAAGTATGCTGGCAAGGGTGAATCCGCGGGATGCCGTGGCACATGCTGGGCTGCTGGATGGATTACGAGAGCAAGTAAGTAGTCTCAACTTCGGCGTCTCTGGTGCTGTTGCGGTTCTCCGCTCGGTCTGGTTTTCTGGCGGAGAGAGTTGTAGACGGACGAGGCGAGGGGAGAGTGCGATGAGGATGATGATCAAGAAATTATGAGGCTTCAAGGGCAGCCATCATGGCCTTTTATGTCCATGAAAGCCCACTACTTGACGAGCGAGGGCTATGCCGGCATCATTCTACCACCCTCATCCTATCCCGAGTCATGGTTGCTCGGACGAGGCCCTCGACCAATCTCCCCCTTCCGTCCGTACGAGTCGTTGCTCAATCATTGCTCAGGATGAAACATCGTCACGAGCACATAATCATAAAATACACCTGCTCGCGTCGTCAGAGCTCTCCCGCACTCTAATCTGGGATGACGTCCTACCTCACGATGCCCGAATGAGCATCAACCCTGGGCGGACGCCAGATTTCCCATGCCGACGATCTTCGGAGTGGACCTCCAAGGCGAAACATGGCGAATGTCGATATTGACTGGGTCTTGGAGCGGGAGACTTAGTGTAAGCCGCATACTCCAGTACGTAACTCTAGGGGGGGCTATCTGTCTCTTCCTCTCTCTCACACACACCCACCCGCGCACGCATACTCGCACACTAGCACACACACTCTCTCTTTCTCCGATTATAGTTTCGCCCGGCTAGCGCCGACTAGCAGGCTTCAGTGTGACCCGCGTCTTCACGACTAGATGGAGCGGCCCGTCAACCTTGAACGCTCAGTCTGATCTGAGAGATCTGCGCTACGACGCTTCGAGGATAGGTTGCAGTAGGTTCTATCTGGCGATGCAGCATAGGCGCTGAAGAAAGTGAGCTCCTGATTTACTATATCAAGTACCCTGAGGCTTCGAGGGCTCCCGTCCTCGGCCGTAGTACTTTCACGGTCTCCAGCATTCCCATATCCGTCATTACTCCCCGTCGCTACACAAGGTTGTAGCAGAAAATTACCGAGTCTTACCCAGGCCGAACTCGTCATCAAAGGTGTGGTAGCACAGGGCGATCAGAGACGCAAGAGTTGGTATGGGCATGAACATCTCCGGTCCCGGTACGTCATGTGCAGCACGATATCTATCAAGGCTGCCGAGCTGGAAGCTGCTGTATCCGTGTGCGACGTTGCACAACATTATTCTTATTTGGAGACATGGTTTCTGACGCGAGAGGATACACTACATTGCAAAGACATGATCTCAATATTCCGCCTTCATTGCGGCGCGGACAAGACGTCGTATTACGGCCTGGCAAGAGCAAAAAATTCCAGCGACCTGGATCCGGGAACATGGGGATATTCGTTGAATCAAGGGTGTCCCTCCCCTCTTTCCCCCCACGCATTCTCGTTTCCCCTCCAATCAACTCGAATGGAAAACTTCCAGTCGAAAGCACCCGGGTAGCAGCCATCGGGGCAGCGGACACAGCTCCTGCTCACGGAAACCCACCGCTGGGCCAGCCCGCGGCATCTCGCGCCGCCCTGCACTGCGGGCAGCAGAGGTGCTCGCAGGGGACCTTGTTCCCCTCGAAGAGCATCACCGAGCTGCAGCGGCTGGCGTTGTTGGAATCCTTGCCGCACCAGCAGCAGTCCCAGCACCGGTTCTTCTGCTCGAAGGGGCAGTCGGGCAGCGGGCACCGCGGGAACAGAGGCGAGGAGGAATACGAGGTGGGGTTGTCCACGGCCGAGGGCGGTGCGGGATACGGCACCGACAGCGTCGTCATGTTGGGGCAGGCTTGCTTCTTCGCGGCGGGGGACTCGGGCTGCGACCCCCCATCTGCCTGCGAGTCACTTGGGGATGCGGACTGGGCGTCCGAGGACGTCTGGGAGGCAGCATGAGTCTGGTTTGCCTTGGCGGATTCAGTAGCATCGTGGCAGTGGACGATCCGTGGCTCCACATGCCCGCAGGGCAGCGTGTAGAGGGTCCTGTGACACATGTTGGTCTGCGCGGGGGTGCGAATGGCATGCCAAAATCGAGAGATCTTCCTGTCAGTAGCTTATCGGGAGCCGCCCGAGATCTGTAGCGGATAACAGGCGGACGAAGACCGGCGCGATGGTATTGGTCGTTCGGCTTGTCACATCCAAGCTTGACCAGACGAGTGGCCAGGGTCTCCCGATCGTTACGGCAGGGTTTGACTCGGAGATCGAGCCAAAGCCCTTGCTGAGAGCCACACGCCTTCGGCGTCGATTTGGTTCTTGGGACGGTGGTGGGGAAGTAGGCTATTCTTGGCCCTCGCTGTTCTGCTGCGGGCGAGAGCAGGGAGAAATCCGAGGAGGAGGCATATAGTCTGATGACATGGAATCAAACGTCACGGACGGGGTTGGAGCAGCTCCGTAATTGTTAAATAGCTCCTCTTCTTGGCACCGTGTCGAGATGGAAGCGCCTGAGGCGTCTTTTCGCATTTGGATGCTCGTGTCTGGAGGCACGTCGTCGAATCGACAGTTTTCCCGTCGGCTCTCCTCTCGTCAGAGAACGCCCACAGTAAGCCCTCTCTCGTGGCTTTCCAGACACAATCCAATATTCAAGGCCAATATTTCACCGCTAAGTGCGGAAAACTCGCAAGCTCTCCTTTTGGACCAATTATCCCATGGTGGGACGGGTTATGTCCCAGTATCTTTCCGCGTGATTTGTGGACGAGAATGGTCTAGCTGACCTGGAATGCTCACACATGTCTCCTCCCTCTCACCGATCTTCCTAGAAAGATGCTGACCGGGCGGTCTCTGCGTGGGGGTAGGAAAGAGAGAGGGGGGAGGGAGGGGGAGATGGTCTTGATCTGGGTTGACTGCTCGGAGAAACAGTCCGGTAGAACATATCTCCCATCTTACATCTCTCTTGATTCCAAATAAGGGGGGGACAGTGAAACAACAGAATATACCATGCTCTCTGTCTCTTATCACTGTCCCAAGAACCAGTCTCGCACCTCGGTTCTTGGGTGTGTTACACAGCGGAGGAGATCTGATTCACAAGCAAAAGCAATATCTGGGCCTGAGAAATCGAAGGAAGCAAAGGTTGCCAGCTCTCCCGGCTCGTTTCACCTCATAGGCAATAGACTGCGGTCTTCGCTGGTCTGGATGCCGCCTCATCGGTGATACCGTACGCATTCCGCGAGAAGCGGGCGAAACATTGCAAGGCGCTGAAGCCAATCAGCTGGGAGTCCAGACCCTCCCAAGAAGATTCAGAGTCCCTCGGGTCGACATGATTCAGAAAAAGCAAAACAGAGGGGGGCGCACGACTAACATTGTCAGATTTGCTCGAGTCAGGAAGTGAGTGCATACATCAGGTCAGAACTTGGGCCAGAACGGACATAGAAGAAGAAAAAGAAAGAAAAATAGGAAGAAAAATAATAGCCGTGCTGCTCCAAACTCCATTACCTTGTGTGTCCAATTCGGCCTGCATACCGGCTGGTCTAGACCAGCCACCCTCATTTCCTTCCTGTCCCTTTTGATCCCAATATCTCTCTCGTATGTAGCATTTCCCGTTCGCTGGTTCCGCGTTTTCCGCCCAATGACCATTTGCCTGCTGTTAGCATGCCGAAGCTTCATTTTCACACTCACCGTGTCCCCTCTCTCTTATCCCCTCTCCCTCCTATCTTGAGGGTCTTTTGCCTGCATGTCGCTGTGCTTCGAGGTCTCGTACTGATTTCCAACCTGCTGTGACTCATTCTCGGCATGCCCGGACGGGTCTTCTTTGCTACATTCTCGTAGCGTACTGTTAGCATTCGTTCTCGTTCTCTCTGGCCCTCGATCCGTTCATCCTCCCTCAGACATGCGATTCAGGCAGGGAAGAGGCCGCTACCCAAGACAGGCGTGGAGTAAGAGCAAGGTGCGCAGTATCTGCTCTCTCGTTCGATTCCACCTCTTAGGATACCGATTTTTCATTTCTTCGGTGTGTTTTGGAGCTCACCTCGTCCTCGCCACCGGATCCGCACCGCAGTCTGCGCAGCAAACGTGATAGCAGAACGTATCGGGGCTGCTACGCATGGGCTGTTGGCAGTGCGTGTAGCCGTTCCCACCACGCTGGCACCGGCAGCACTTCCAGCGGCCGCTGAGCTGCTCGAGGCGGCAGCCGCCGGCGCTGCACTTGGTGGACAGCAGGCAGGGGCTCGAGCTGCAGGGATTGTCGAAGTCGAACCAGCCCTGCGAGTCGTCGTACGTCTGGCTACCGCACGCTTGCTGCTCCTTGGTCGTGGCGTCTGTCGTCGCCTGCGGACAGTACACGTACCGCGGCTCCGTCTCGGTCGGACGCGTGCAGGGCGGGATGTGGTGGACTGCGAGCGCGATGGGATTCTGAGTTAGTCCCTCGGTCTTCTGAGCTTGTGCACCTTCGTATCTCCTCGAGCACTCTTGCGAGAGCTCGCCTCCAAGGAAGGAAAGTCGGCACGTGTATCCAAGGGACAGAAACTCTCTGAGAGAGTGTCCCATATAAGGGTCCAACCGCGGCCGGGGACAAGTCTCCCGAGTGTATGCGATATACGCAGGCAAGTATACACACATATATGCGGATATGATGTTTGGTAGTATGGGGACGGTGGATTCCGTACGGAGTCAAGAAGGGGGAGGTACGTACGATGCAGCCAGTAGTAGGTACACATCCTGGATGACTGAATGTTAGGCGCGAGGGTGATTCGGAAACGTTTGACACTGTACAGAGCGTTGTAACCTAATAGGACGGATGTTGAAAAGGAAGCCGCTTGGATGCAGTGCTTGGCGATCTGATCAAACTCGATACCTTTATCTGTCGTGGGCTGATCGCCGCCAATAGGATTTTCTCAGCAGCTTGTATATGAGAAATAATCTCGCTTCAAGTCAAGTGTCTCCTCTTCCCCTTGATCAGTCCTATCGACAGTTCTTGCTGCTGCTTGTCGCCGTCCGACGTTGCGCATTCCGGTTGGTACCCAGCGCTCACCCAAGGTACTCGACTCGGGTCGGTTAGGGCTCGTCACCAACTTGCAGATTGTTCTGTGGCGGACAGCTTTTGTCTGCGTACAGCCTTTGACCTCTGCTTGGATCCGATCGTGGATCTGTTGGGACCATATGGCGGTACTACTCTCAAGGTGAGTTATCGTACTTCCTTGTGAGTTGCCTTCTACCACAGTCGAACCTCAAGATCACGCAAGCGATGGGGCACGCGGAGATAGACCCTTCGTCAGTGAGGACGCGACCAATCAACCTCTTGGTATGAAAGAGGGTAAGGACGGCTTTTGGGAGATGACGAGGAGGCTTGAGTCCTTCTCGGATCAGTCTTGTTAGAAAGTTGGCGGTCTCTTCAGGGCAGGAGAGTGGGAAGCGCCGGTACTAGGCCGGTGAATCGGAAGGAGAAGCCGTCGTCTCGAGAGATCCGAGGCGGACGGGTCGAAGGTTGAATCGAAGATGGATGGATGATGGATGAGCTCGGGGATGAAGAGATTTCGGAGTCGGTATGCCGGTCAGTATCGGAAGTCGGACGTCGGACAACAGTCGATGCTGTACTATGGGCCGAATCGAGGCTCAAGGCAGATGCAGAGGTTAGAGGCAGTATCGATATTCAGCGGGACAGTCCCCCAGAGGAGAAGCGACGTCTCTTGCTTTATGTTGTATTGTCTTAGGCTTCGGTGCTGCGGTGCCAATGTCGAGGCAGTCAGTCACTAGGCATAGCCTTCTCGATTTTGCTCCCGCAAAAGAAATATACCAGACCAGTGTGGGCGCACACCTACGCGCAGCGTCCTAAGTTGGTGCCCTCTCGAAACTCATATGCTCAGCAAGCACAAGAGATGAAGAATGGACAGCAGACCCCAGCTTCGCGGCTGGCTTCAGCCTGGGTTTTCAAGCAGAGCAGAAAGTGGTGGTGGCATATGTGAACGATGAGAGGTCGGAATGCAGTAAGGGCTTGCAGGACTTCCAAGTATTGACCGCCAATGTCTGACCCGTTGGTCTGACTTGAGTTGTGAGGGTCTTCTGCACGTGGCGTCCGTCGAATCACCCATCGCCCCCTCTTCAACCTATGGCCGAAGACCCAAGGCACGGCGGGAAACAGCCACCGTTACCCATCCCGGGCTTCGTCTGGCGATGGGGGTCAAAAAATAAACGTGGCAGACAGGCCAAGCAGCACGACAGAACGGGCCAGGTGAAACATGGAAGCTGCAGGCCAGACGCGAGCTGATGCTTTCTTATCAAGGCTGCAGGTTCGATATCCTCCGGGGCACACGGAAGGGTTTGGGTCGACAGGAGCTGTGAACGGTCTGGCCTTGGTTGACCCGCGGAGCTGGACTCTAGGACCGGCCATGGAATGCATGCACGTGCGCATTTCCGACTCGGTTTTGACAAGACCGGCAGTAGTGGCAACTATTAGTTTCTTTTTTTTCTTCTCTCCGTGACATCGAGTGTACGAGGCCGTTGGTATGCTTCTAAGACCTGAACCTAAGATCCTTGGAAGGGTTGCCATTTGGGTCTTGGCCTGTTCGGGAATGAAGAAGTTTACATGTCTGCTTGTGTGCTACTACTGCTCTACGTACCTCGGGCATCGCTAGTTTCCCAGTGGCGTCTGCTCGTTGAGATCAGCCCCAAAGCGGCCGGTAGCAAGCGTGGTGCTGCTCCCACTGGGCTGCCACTTGACCCGCTTCACTCCCTCTAGTGCTGCTGCCAGTGCCGAAGCAACATGACACAATCCTCCACGAAGCTTTGTTAAACCCGAGGCAGAGAAAGAAGTTTAATTCTACCTCAGTACAGTCTTCTTTTGTATCTCCAGTCTCAGTCCCTCCTCGGACTAGGGGCTGTGCTGGTCTCCTCCGTCCCCATCTCGACTCGGTCCACCTGCGGCGACGTCCCTAGTTGCCGCAAGAGGATCTCCGAGTATAGGCGAGTTAACTGGCATGTCTTTCTGACCGGGCGCTATTGACCCAGGACCCCAGAAGAAACACAGAGCCAACAATCCCACAGCTGAAGGCCATCCGGTGGTGGCAATCTCCTAGGTATCGGAGCCGTGTCATGCTGCTCATTTTGCTTGTTGACATTCTACCGTCTGTGCCACTTCTAGAGAAACTCTTGGGGTACCCTTTTCATGGCCAATCGCAAGTCAGGAAGATGCCTACTCGAGGATGAAGGCCAGCATATCCTGGGCTGTCTCTCGCGTGGAGACAAGGATGTGGACGGAAAGGACTGCATGTCGCGAGCCCAGGAGTTGCAGCTCACGGATACATGAACCCGACAGTCTGTTTCGGGCCCATGCGGGCCTAGATCCAGAGAACCAAAAGAATGGATGATCATGTTGGATGACGCCCTCTTCCGCCTCCTTTCCGCATTCGTCAAAGCCGAAGTCGTGCTTGTGAATAGCAGGGAGGGCTGCCGATGCCCCTTACCCGAGCATTGGCGAACCGTCATTCGCCGTGACACGAGGAAGCAGGGTACAGGGAACACGGGAGAATGTTCCGGAGGCACCACGAACCGGGACCGACATGGACTGCTCTCGGGGAGGCTGATAGCACCGCTCTTGACGCATAGCACCCCAGTAGGTCTGGACGGGAAGAAGGGCTCGAGGCTTGGCCATTCGTTGGCTGGCTTGACTCCGGCTGGGTTGGCTACTGAACCCTGGCAAGCTTGGGTCGATATCGGGTGGTGTGTCCCCCCGCAAGGATCCCGAAATATCTGGGCTGAAGACAATGAGCAACGTGGAGGCCACATGGCAAAAGATGTCTCTCCGCCCGTGCCGACGCATCATGCCGGTCTTAGTTCGAAATCCGCCGCATTCCAATGCGCCATCGAGCTGTTGAGGGGGCAGCTGAACCAAGAAATACCACCCAGAACTCGATGTGTGTCGATGGTGGCAATTCTGGGCGACGGGGTCGCAAGCTAAGTCATTGCTTTTTCTTCCAGCTCGCGCGCAGCGTGCGGTGCTCTAGTCGGGTCTGGGCTCCAGTGCTAGTGACCACATTCCAATCTCTCATGGCTACGCCGAGGAGTTACTACCCACCCTTCTTGCCGCTACCACGCGGTTCCCGAGCTCGACTCAGTTGCTTGCGATAGGTATTTCCGAGATGGTTCAGAATCTGAGTGAGTGAGGCTGAGGCCCGCGTCGTCCGTTTTCCCTTTCCACCCCAGCAGAACGGCAAATTGCCTCGCGTGCGTAACGCTCATGGCTGCTTTGGCGACCTCGATGAGTCGATCTCCATCTTTCGTCCCTCGCATTAGCACTTCGAAACTAGCAGAGACCTCTCATCGCTTGCATGAGCACAAGCTGATACGGCTGGCACCGGCTACTCAGCCTGTAACTCAGCCCGCCTCCTCTGCGTTGAAAGAAGCGTGGAAAGAAGCAATTCTCCAAAACATACCTTGCATTCTACAAGGTCAATGTCGTACGAGCTGATCTATTCCATACCAAGCAGGCGCTGGTTGCGAAAGTGAATCAAAACATCGGCACATTTGTCGCGGCGTTTGCGCAGAATTCGCAGGTGGCAGATGCAGAAGTACCTTGAGTTCTCGGCGAACTCCGTACTTGCATCAAGAGGGTTGGTTGGACGGCATTCAGCCGCTTGAATTAAGCTGCATCTCGTGCAGAACAAGTGCCTACGCCATTTCTCAAAAAGGACCACACATGGAAAATTGCTAGGTACGGATTATGCGTCTCCAGGTCACTACAGCCAATGGTGTTCGTCCTGGGATGGCAACATCCAGGCGTCTTCAGTCTGAGAAAGACTGCACATTGCTTCTTCGGTCGTCCGTCTCATCACACGACAGTCAGGGAGCATGCATACCACAAACGGGCTCCCCTCTCCAGGTGCCTTCGAGGCACCGCTCGCTTCTCGGTGTACAGTTTGGTTGGCAAAATTCCTACAAGTCATTTTGCTGCAAAGAGCAAGCGGTCAAATCTGTTTATTGATTGGCAGATGACTCAAGACACTGCGTCGATATACACAAGGTACGCGCGAATAGACGCAATCAAGACGGGAGAGTTCTGAGTGCGTAGGTAGTCTACAGTCACCTTGATCGGGTTGTAACCACTTTGCCATATTCCGGTGAACAGGGAAGCGCTTTGCATTCTTACAAAAACGTCTCTAGAACCTCCAATGCCTGTTTCAGCACAGTATCATCACCGAGCGCGAGTCGGAAGTAGCCTTTGAACTCTCCGTCGTCCGTGTCCGCAAAGACCTCGCCAGGAAGCAGGCTCACGCCTCCTTTCTTGCCTACCTTAATGGCGAATTCTTGGTCATCGACCGGGTCGCCGTTGGCATCCAGTATCCTCACCCATGCCGTGCCAGCCCCTCGGGGAGCGATCCACTCTACACGGCCAGCGTGTCTCTCGACGAACCCGCGCAGAAGCCCCAGGCTTGATCTGCAGAGGGCCAGGTTCCGCTCGAGAAGCTGAGGGAGAACCTCGGGCGAGAGGGCGTAGAGAGCAACGTCGTCGTCGAGCCGCGAGACGGAAATCGTAGTGTAGCCGTGCACATTCATGACGCGCTCGATGAGATCCAGATTCGGCGAGATGACCCATCCGAGACGGATACCGGGCAAGCCGTGGGCTTTGGAGAGCGATCCTGTCGAGAGACTGTTCTTGTACCCCAGCGATACGAGGGCCGGGGGCGCGGGATCTGCGGTATGGAACAGGGGCCGGAAGACCTCGTCCGAGTACAGGGTAATGTTGTTCTTCTCCGCGAGAGCCACGAGCCCTCGGAGAGCAGCATCAGAGAATACGACACCGGTAGGGTTGGTTGGGTTGCTAACAAGTAGTCTGGTAAGCCTTCATGGGTTTTCGAGCATGGGAACTGGACGCTATTTATTACTTGATAATGATAGCCTTGGTGTTGGGCTTGATCAACGAAGCAAGTTCGCCAATCTGAGGCACCCAGTCATCTTCCCTCTTGGCTCGCCAGAGAGAAACCTCGGCTCCCAGAGCCCTGGGGATAGCGTAGAGCTGCGCGAATGTGGGATACTGGCAGATGATATGGTCGCCCGGCGACGCCAGATTCGTCAGGGCCAGATAGTTCGCCATGATAGACCCTGGCGTGATGACGACGTTTTCTGCCGTCAGCTTGACATCTTCCGAGGAATGCAACTCGGCAAGACGCTCACGGAGCGCCACGGAGCCTTTGGCGGAACCGTACGAGAGCGTCAGGTCAAAGTCTAGCGGAGCTTGGTCTCGCCCTTTTGAGAGATTTTGTAATTCGTTCAGGGACAGAGCCTTGACATTGGAGCCTTCCGCTTGTTAATGGAGTACGTAGCAACAATACAGACGAAAAAAAGGCTCACCATGCACTGGAATAGGGACACCCGCCTAATCGCAGAAAAGATGTCAGCTCTGCTTGCAGGCAGCGGGATCGTGTAATAGGATTCGAACAGACCCCATGGTTATCCACTGTAACTCTGTTAGTTTAACTTGTGCAGATGAATCGGTACGGAGAGTAACAAGTATACCCCAATGCTCAATCTTGAAGTCCGGAATGTACCTCATTGCTTCTTGAAACCTCTTGAATTTGACAGTGTTAGACGTTGACTGGTTAGGTCTGAGCCGCTTATATAGATGTAGCACGAAGCTGTAGTCCTTAGTTTCAATGTACCGAGGTTTCGCAGTTCCGGAGTCTTATTAATTTATTACCGACTACGACCAATCTCATACATTTATATCATTACCACTCCGGCATCCATGTTAATCCATGCCATACAAAGGGCGTGCCGTGATGCGGGGTGGAAGTGACATGAGATAGGCATTGGGGCTGCACCCATACCTTAGCAGCTTTGGGAAATAATTGGTGTATACCAGTCACTCGTTAAGCCGACTCAATCCATGAGAGAGCGAGGAGTTTCTACGCCAAGTTGGGTCCACCCCGGCTGCACGTAAAGTGTGTATTTTAGCTAACGCGGTAGGACACTAATAACTTATGGTCCAAGTATACCGTACTTTCCTCTCTTTACTGAAACATGTTCCATGGTATATCTTTCTCTCCTAGGGCAACTCGCCTCGATGCGATCCTAATTGATGGATTCACGGCTGACGGCTCTGTGTAGGAGGACTCTAGATTGGACAGAACATCCCACTCAGCACTTCGCATATGTAGCGGCAATTTGAGCTACCAAACACTAAACAAAAGTGTGTCTAGCCACTCATCTCGACAGGTAAAGATCTATCAAAAGTCTATGGTAGCTATAGAAGAACAAAAGTCAAGAAGTCTGTCTACTGGCCCTTGGAGAACGAACAAACAGCCCACTTGCCGCTCCAAGCCCACTTCCTGGCCCTTGAATCGCCTCCGCCTCCTTCCATGGCACGAAGCTTCTCATCCTCGCCAGGCTTCAGGCCGACAACTACGTCGGCTTTGCAGGTTCTCAACGCTAGGATATTGAGTCCAGACCCCGGACCAAGGGGGCCGATAGCCTCAACGAACGGTGTAGTAGGGTCCCAGGCGGCCTATAGTCCTTGTCAATTCTCTGAGATGGGCGGCATGCGTGTGTGACCAATTAAGGAAATGAATGTGCACTTACGTCGGCAGTGAGCTTGCGGTAGTTCAGATCACCCTTGAAGATGACAACTTCGCTCTCCTTCAGATCCTCGAGCAGGTCCTTATCTTCGTGCGGAAGCCTCCAGAAACTGCCGGGATGCGTCCAGAAACGGTTCGAGCGGAGGATCAACTGGCCTTCACCGTGCAGGGTAGCCAACTCTTGGAACAAGAACCCCAGATCATCGGCCTCGTTGTCCGACAAAGGGGCAGGTGTCTTGTCCTGGAGCTTTTCTTCCTCACTCTGTGTCTCGTAGAAGCGGCGAGGGCTGGCCAGGGCGTTGAGAAGGGCGGCGAAGTCGCCCGGGAGAACGTCCGAGACGAACCATGGTAATGACTTCGGGTGGAGAACAATCTCTGTGGCAAGACCGGCTGAGAGAAGGTATCCGGCCAGGATGAGGTCGACGTAGAGCTCGAATCCGGCGTTGTCGAGCACGATGTCGACCTTCCGCCTCTGCTTGCCCTCTTTCTTTGCTTTCGAGAGCACCTCGTAGACAGCGTGGAGGTCGTTGACGAGGATATTCTTCTCGGATGCCTTTCGAGCCTCCGAACCTTGGAGCTTCTGGATGTCCTCGTACGTTAGGCTCGTCAGAAGCGACAGGTCGGTCGCGTTGCCCCAGAGGCAGATCTCGCACATCTCGGTGAACAAGAGCTCCTGGGCGTCCTCTTCAAGGGCCTTGTCCTTGCCTCCCTGCAGCTGGGTAACGAGGTCCTTGTACCGTGCGGCCAGTTCCAGGACTGCAGGGCGAGACGATCGGAAAGTCCTGATCTTCTGCCTCGCGAAGATATCATAGTTCTTCCAGTGCTTGGAGAGACTAAATGACGTGTTTATCCGCCTACCATCTCCTATCAGCGTCGGAAGATCGATCCTGTTATGGACTCGGGAGGCTAGAGAACAGATCGCAGGGTGGGAGCAACGAACCGGAAGAGGTAGCACTCGGTGTACAACCAAGGTACGTCGAGCCAAGTGGGGTTGCCCAGTGACTCGAGTTCCTTGTTGTAAAGCGCGACATCAGGCTGGCCATCGTCTCTGATAGGACTATATGTAAAAAGAAACCTCAGTATTTCCGGGTTCTGTCGCGCATATTCGGAAGGGGACCAAGAGGAAGCCATACGTCAGCGCACGGTCGTGTTGTATCTCATATTTGAGCTTGGCGAGCTCCTCGACAATCTTCTTGCCCTCCTCCCGCTTCTCGGCGTCTTCAGTTTCGGCAACGGAACGGTACGCATCGTCAATGGCACCGGTCTGATGTTTTGAGCGTATCATGTTAGCTTGATTCGATTCTGTTGAGCAGAACCCAGTATAGCTTACCACGATGATGGGCCATCGTTCTCTGGCCGTGGGCCAGGCGAAGGAGTTCGGATCCCTCGTCGAGTACTGGGCTGGATTCCATGTCAGTACAATGCACAGGGAGGAGGACTTCTGCTCTCTATACGCACGAGTCTTGGTGTCGAATTCCATTTTCGCGAGGCCGTCTCTGGTTGATCCTCCGGATGCGCTCTCCAAGTCCTCAACCTGACTGACCATGGCGGGGTAGCAACAGAGCTATGGTGGGGTTAAAATCGCTCAGGGGTTTCTGTTTCTTCCAGTAGTTGCATATCTCACTCGGCTACTTAACTATCGGCACTTGGATACCGTGAAGAAATCCATCGCCAGAATAAAAAAGGCTATTATATTTGGTAATGCAGGGCTGAATCTGTCCAGAAGTCCACCTATATGAGACGCTGTTACGGCACATTGCCAGTCAAGAAAACACTAGTTAGGTTCTTTAAGTGGTTCATTCTTTTTCTCTGCAGTAGCAAATGTCCAAGACGAAACCTATCGCCAAATCATATATATGCCAGGAAACATGGAAAGGAAACAATCAGGAATATAAAAATAAAATAAAAATCCTCAGTTGGTATCATTCTTCCGAAACTCCGTATTCGTTTCATTCATGGGTCATATCATTTATCAGGTGTCATAATCCCTGAGCGGTGATCGCACCGACTGCCAGCGTCTCGATGCGTAGAGCATAGAGCCTCATGACATGGCAGACAGGGTCGCCCCAGATTACCGTTCGGAGCTGCTCGTCAGTGACGATCTGCGCGACAACACCCTCGTTAAGCCGTTCCTCGACCGTCTTCTTGCCCTTCAACCGGGCCTTCGGGTCTCCGGACCGAAGCACCACCAGGCGGCCCGCGCAGCTTAAAGTACAGGCAGGAACCTTCCATACAGGGCCTGACTGTCTTGACTTGGTGCTGCTGGAAGAATCGGATGACTTGGCTGTCCTGCTTGTTTTCGTCGACGCGAGCGACGTGCTGGAGCGACTGGACTTGGGAGCTTTGGAGGAGCCTTTGCTCCTGTCTGATCTTGATGCTGGCGGCGCCGTTTTGCTTTGACTGACCTGTGGTGCTGGGGCTGCAAAGAGCTCCAGGAGGCTCTTCACATAGGTTGTGTCCGCCCTCGCGACAAGGTCTCCTTCGTTGACGAAACCGAGAAAGAGGCTCTTGCGAAAGCGACTGTCTGTAGGCTTTTCCAGGGGAAGCAGGGAGACTGGTGGTGCTCCAAAGGTGATGCAGTGCACTCGTTTGAAGCGCTCCTTTAGAACGCTCAACTCAGACTCGGTGGACTTGGAGACGGAGAGCATGTGGCTATACAGAAGCGCCGCAACCGCACCGCCGGCGCTGTGACCCGTGATAAGTAAAGAGTAAGAGGATCTGGCTGGATCCTCTTCGAGAAGATGCCGCAGGCGCTTCGCCACGGGCCGAATCATCTTTCTCGCAACGGAGAGAAAGCCAGCGTGGCAAAAATTCCCCGGATCATCCTTCAAGAAGTCAGGGCTTGATCGAAATAAAAAAGTTGCGCAGCACACTTACTAGGAAACCCTGAGGTGATGTTGGAGCCATGTTCAAGTTGACAGCCCACTATGTTGTTCCGAGTCAGCATTTGCCTGGTCAGGGTATTTCCGGGTTATCTAGGAAAGGGGGGGAGGCGGTGGTAGAGGGTTTCATGCTCCCGTGTCTTGGGGGGCGAGAAGCCTTCAAGCAGTGCAGTAAGATCCGACGGGAAGAACCACAGTTTTTGGGAAGACCTACGTCCATAAAAGTTGCAGTCCCTCGGATGGCAAAGACGATGGTCTTCTCGTTATCCATGGGGACCGATTTGATGACCATGGCCTTCGTGCCGGTTCGCCAGTCTGCTTCTACGTGCGTATCCCTTTCTGCTCCTTTCGGAGTTTCATAAACGCGCTCCGAATATCGTGCAGCGAGGCACAAGAGGGGGTAAGTATTCACATATCTTCGTTCTAGATTAGCAGACTATGATACGTCAAGGGAAATGATGCAACATACAGGTCTAGTGGAGGCAGTTTCATCGGAAGCTTGGAATTCGCATAGAGCTCGACCTTGGCGAAGTAATCCCCCGAGAGCACCGAGGCTGCCACGGCTGTAGTTTGGCCTTTGGGGTGGTCCTTACTCTGATTCTTGGTGCTGGTCTTCATTGGGGGCCCGGCATCAGAACTGTTGCTGCTGCTGCTCCCGTTGGTCGAAGCTATTGGCTGTTGCCATCCAGGTCGACAGAGAAAGAGATCTTTTTCGTCCCCTTGATAGCCATCTCGGTCGATCAGTGTCATCAAGTTTCCAAAACGTGTTGATATCTGGTCGCACAGGGCGGCGCTTTGATTCACCAGGCGAGATCCGTAGCCATGCCACACTGGGAGCCCGTCGTCAAAAAGTTGCGGTATATTAGCTGCGGGGAGCATAGAGTCGGCCAAGTCCACCACAGACGATAAGTTCACCCTGTTCCATGGCCCACTGCTCGCATGGGGTCGTTGTGGCAGCTCAGACCCCTGAGTAGAGAGGAAATAGTTTTGATATACGATGATTGGCGGTTGCGCATATTGGGGCGGTGCCTGAGAAGCTCCTGTCCAACCGGGCGGCGGTGGTAGAAAGCCGGCCGGTTGGAAGGTAGCTTGAGAACTGTATCCCCCATCGGTACCCCAGGGCTGGGAGCCTTGGAACGACCCCAACGGTTGCGGTTGAGGAAGGCCTGATATTTGGTCAATCGATTCATGAGAACCTGACCCTACTTCACTCCTCGATTTCTTAGGTCGACTGAAGAGTCCCATCGTGAGAGAGATCGAGAGAATGTAGGTGGGTTTGGGTCGGGGACCGATCTGGAACGCGATATCGCCTCCGTAGAAGGACGGGGGGGGGGGACAAATCGTGGTCGTCGTTCTTTAGTAGTTCACGGGACCATCTCGAGATCTATTGATGCCGGAATAGAAAGAACAATTCTAAAGGTGATTGACATCGGCTCCAAAAAACGTAACGGGGGAGAATGAGGAGCAGGCGTCGAAGGATAGGATTGTCCTACGCAAGAGAAGAGCAGATGTAGAATGAGAAATATTCCAATCCCCAGTTCAACAAGAGTGTCGGCGCGAGGCGAGCACTCGACGCTGAGCCATGTGAAAACCGCCCGGCCATGCTACTCCAAGGCAAGACCAAATAGAGTGCCTTGCCGTTCCTGGCCTGGGAGCACTGCGGGATCCTGGTGACAGTCCATCTCTGCAACGCAATTCGTTGGCTGCGAACAGCTCAGCCCCAATCGCACCTCGCCCAGGTGCTTCCCCCCACTAAACGACCGCCCCAAGAGGAGGACCGGATGACGAACCAGAAAAGCTGGAGACGATTGACGGCGGCTTGCTGCAGGCGACCGGAGAGGATCCTCGCACCTGCAGCAGGGAATGGTTGCGCTGAATGGCTCTCGGTCTGTGACGAAGACCGTTTGCTTCTGTGATGCATAAGCGTCCTGCATCTAGCCGCCAGGCTCACGAACTGATGCGGAGGCGCTGAACCTCGATGAAAGATGCACAACTGTTGATTGTTTTATTCCATAGCTATACGTAGGTATAAGGCACCAATCTAGTGTTTTTGGATATCTCTCTTTTTTTGCAGAATTAATGGGCCAGCCAGAGCCTCGGTGGTGGTGACCGGCAGGAGAAAGTAATCGAACCTCGTGCATTACCCATCACTGAGAAGTTCGGGGAGAACTTATATACATAAGCAGATATACGAAGTATATATATATATGTCCACGGGAGGCGCTCTCTCACGCAGAGGCGATGCCTTGCATCGGAACCTTTTTGGAGACCAAAGTGAAGTCTACATTAAGTCTCATCCCTATGTTACAGGCTGTTGTATTGTGCCTGACATACCTTTGCACACTGGAATTCGCCTCCTGCGACTCTACTTACCTCAGTTTCTTACCCGTAGCCCGTTGCAATTTTGACTTAAAGGCAGCCACATCTCGGCGCATTCATAAAGAAATGGATAACCTTAATTACCTTCCTTCGCAATAGAGCTCGATAACGCTTAATCATAGACAAGGTTCCGGAAGAGGCCCATGGAGACCGAGGAGGGTCTGTGGTGCGGTTTCGTTGATATTCAAAAGGGTACGAGAGAAAAGAGAAACAAGGCGCTGTGTAACATCTAGAACGCAAAAGAAACAAATTTATAGTGAACTCACCCGACATGAGCTACAGTAGCGCAACCACCGGTTGTTTCCCGAAACGGCAGATCCAAGAGATCGGATCGCTGAACTCCAGCTAATTTTACATGTTAAAGGGACGGCCGGTACTGACTGTGTGGCACGCTGCAGGTAATGACTAGGTCCCCCCCCGTGGGCCCCTTATAAGCTTCGATTGTGGTTACAGAGCGGAGCAGTTGGGGTGTGGGAGCGTGCGCTAATGGTCCAAAACGGCTAAACAATTTCGCGACATCTGGAACATTGTACTTTATGCGCAAGGACAAGAGAGCTACCGTGACACCGTCGCTCAACCTCCTCATCCTCCCATCTGCAATCGAAATGCAGTGGATGGCGCCATGGACTTCGTAAGCTCGCTCTACAGCTCCCTCTCTATCCTCGGATCCCCCCTTATTCCCAATACGCATCTGCTAACCATCGGCATGATGTCTAGTGGTCACGTCTCCTAGCCCGTAACCCCCTGTCTTCGGGGGGGTCGAAGAAAGACTTCGCGAAGGAACCTACGCGTCGGCTGCATCGCTTTGAGAAGGAATACAGCAAACTCTTGGTAGGTGGTGGTTCCCGTGACGAGTCGTGACGAGTCGCGAACTCCGTCCCGTCTGCTCTCGGGTATCAGCTAACGAGCCCGCAGCAAATATGGAGAAGCTCGTCCAACCTAGCGAACGACGAAGAAGCGGCCGAGGACATCGAGATTCGGCTGCAAGAGCTGACCAACATCCTGAACGACGAGTCGCGAAGACCACTACCCCATCCTTGCATTGCTTTCTCCGCCGCGAAGCAAGTCTACATCCCCATCGCCAAGATTGCGACAATATCGTACAACGAGTGGATCGTGAAGGAGGCTGTCTTGTTCTTCGCTACCCTCGTCGAGAGCGAGGAGGAGGCCTTCGTCGAGAACGACAACTTCTCGGCCAGCCTCACGAACCTGATCGTACGAATTACCGGGGCCAACAGCATTCGGCTGGGCGTCGACACCGAGGCCAGGGTGGTGGAGCTGGCTTTCAACATCACCACGAAAATCAGGCTGGATCCCGACATCTTGCCAGCCTGGTTCAAGGCCCAGCAGAGCGCTCCGCCGCAGCGGAAGGAGAGAGATGCGCACGAAAAGTTCACGGGGAAGGCTCAGAAGCAGGATTTCCCCTTATTCTACCTCCTGGTCGATTATATCCATCACGACGGCAAAGTGGGTGACTTTGCCAGGACGGGCCTCCTGTACATCATCGAAGCTGCGTCCAGCTCGGTCGCTCTGGAGCAATGGATCGTTGAGAGTGACCTGTCCACGCTCATGGCCACTGGATTAGGCGCTCTGTACAGTCAACTGAGCAGAAAGCTAGTCATAGACCACCCCGCGGCGGACCTCCCTCCCGTGCTTGCCTTCTCCGACTACCAGCATCCAAAGTCTAGCTACGAGGTTATCAGCTCTTGTACTTTCGAGTTTCAGGCACACCTGGATACTTTCCTGTCCCATCTTCTCTTCTGGCAGGATGTCTTGAACCACTGCAGATCCGTCGAGGTCAAGTCGACTCTGCTCGAACATTTTCAAGTCATATTCTTGCAACAGCTCCTGTAAGTAGGCCGGCCGTCTTGCGAAGCCTGACCTCGTGCTGACCACTATTCAGGTACCCTTCGCTGCTTGAATCGTCCGATATTGACGGTGGTTCGTCGGTAGCCGTCCTTACCTATCTTCGCCACATCCTCGAGTCCGTAGATCATCCCGATATGATCAACCTAATCCTCCACTACCTCCTCGCTCTTCCTGATGTCGCCACGGCCCAGTCCTCGAATCCTCGCGATCTGGTCAGTGCCGCTCGGAAACGTAAATCTATGGATCTTGCTAGCATGGTAGCGGCCAAGTCCGAGTTTGCAGCCGACCCGCTGCTGTTCAGCCTGGTGGACCTGGTCCTGGCCTGCCTGAGGTCGCAGAGCCAGCAGACGATTTACGTGACGCTGCAGCTTGTCTCGGCGATTCTCAAGAGGCACCATCGATACGCCGTCATCACACTCCTTCAGACAGATGTGGTCAATCTCCACGGCGAATCCGCACACAGGACTTCGGGAGCGCATCAGCAAGAAGTAGAGTATCTTATGGCTCTGGCGGGGACCATCGGTGGTCAGGATAACTTTGATGAGATCTATGAAAGTGTTCTTCAAGATACCATGGTCCGGTTGGAGGGCCACCCATGCTCCCTGAAACTGGTCGCCCCTAAGACTACGGGAAACAATCACAAGCAACTGCCAGCCATCCCCGACAGTCTTCCCGGTGCACCGCGAGACGTACGGCCACATACGCTGCGGCCGGATGACCCTTTGCTGAATATCGTCCTCGACCGACTCGAAACCTTCTTCTTGAATCCGGTTGAGACGAACCTGGCTCTTACCGAGGCTATCTTCGATCTGGCCGTCTGCGGGTACATGACGGTAGAAGGTTGGTTCCTGCGGAGCCCTCAGAAATACCTCTTCGACGAGGACGAGGATGAGGGCGAAGCACCCGAGGCGTCCTTGGATCCCGAATCGCCCGAGTACGCAGAATACGTGAAGCTCAGATC
>FTLB01843465.1_pt1 | contig 23367 bp, 21 predicted proteins | sample 1658291 | NCBI WGS metagenome assembly FTLB01 (sample SAMEA3914812, study PRJEB12502) | metagenome | biome: forest; material: soil | place: Canada | collected 2011-07-07 | depth 0.1 m
GATTCATACCCCAGTCGAGCTGTCCCTATTCGCTGCGCTAGACGACCGGTGGAAAGGGGCCGGGGAAGTACTAAGAACTGGAATTTCGCAAGTACCTTAATTAAGACAATATTTGAATAACCGGTTGCCCAGTACCACCCACTCCGTTTCTTCTCTCTTCTTCTTTACTCTCTCCTCACAACCACCCTGAATCTGGTTCAGTACGTCCGATCTCCGAGGTCGTGAACAACATGGCCAACCCCGTCGATTCGAAGTTGCCCGGCGGCGACCCCGCGGAGGTTGAGGCGCACGCCGACAACATTGATCATGTTCATCTCGACGAGAAAGCGAAGCCCTCGTCGTACAAGGCAGATGCCATCGAGGCCGAGAACGCAGAGCACGCCATGGGAGTTTTGGAGGCCGTTAGGCTCTATCCCATGGCTACCTTCTGGGCTTTCGTCATGTCTTCGACGATTGTAAGCTACCGGACCTTCACTCAACACCCACTCCCTGTTGGCGAGTTGCAGCTGACAACAGAGCTTAGATTATGGAATCGTACTGCGTCTTTCTTATGGGAGCTTTCGTCGCCATGACCGAGTTCAAGAACGAGTTCGGCGTCAAAGATAAGGACGGCTCCATGCAAATCGAGGCATCGTGGCAGTCCGCGCTCCAGATGGGCGGTCCTCTTGGTGCGATCATCGGCGTCTGCATCGCCGGTCCCATTACTAGCCGTATCGGATACCGCTGGGCCACGATTACTGGGCTCATGTTCTTGAACGCCTTTATCTTTGTCTTCTATTTCGCCAACTCATTGGCTGTTATGTTTGTCAGCCAGCTTCTGGAGGGCATACCATGGGGCATTTTCATCGCCAATGCACCAGCCTACTGCAGCGAGATTGTACCAATCAAGCTGAGAGCCCCTGCGACCCAGATGCTGCAAATGTTCTGGGCTATCGGGTCCATCATTGTAGGCGGTGTTTGCTACGTGTACCAGAGTAGACTCGACGCTACTTCATACAGGTTAGTACCCTTTCCCGGCGTGGTAATTATGTCTTTCTTATATTGACGAGAAATAAATAACCAGGATCCCTATTGCGCTCCAATGGATGTTCCCGACACCCCTAGCCGTCCTCCTGTTTCTGGCTCCCGAGTCGCCTTGGTGGTTGGTCCGCAAGGGACGTCTTGAAGAAGCTGCCGTTGCGGTTCGACGTCTTGGGCGCGCCTCCGTACTTACGAATATCGATGAGTCTATCGCCATGATGCGCCGTACTATCGAGCTTGAGAAGGTCGAAACGGAGCCTAGTTACTTGGAGCTGTTCCGAGGGACCGATACATACCGCACCCTCATTGTCTGTGGCGTATACGCGGCGCAGAACCTCACGGGTAACCTTATCGCTAACCAGGCCGTTTACTTCTTCACACGTAAGTCGTCACTTTTCTCCGCTGCCCACTCCTGGTACCTGATGAACCATTTGGGCTGACGGTCGATATAGAGGCGGGAATTGACTCGAACCTTGCCTTTGCCCTTGGTCTCATTACTTCAGCCTTGCAGGCAATTTTTGTCATGCTTTCTTGGATCCTGACGTCATATCTTGGTCGGCGAACTATCTACGTCTGGGGTTCCTTGATCAACGTCTGCTTCCTGGTCGCCCTTGGCGTTGCAGGCTCTGTCGCCCCGTCTACCTCGTCCTCTTTGGCGATGGCATCTCTGGGCCTCATCGTCTCCGTTGGTTTCACGCTGGGACCTGCACCCGCTTCGTGGGTCATCATTGCAGAGACATCTGCCATTCGTCTCAGGCCCTTGACAACGGGTATTGGACGTGCAGCCTATTATATCGTCAACATTCCCTGCATCTTCCTCGCGACGTACATGCTCAACCCGACGGTATGACTACTCCTCCTCTTTCTGCATATGCTACGGTGGAAACCCCAAGTTTACTGACAATGAAATGGTTTATAGGGCGTGGACCTGGGTGGCAAGTGCGGCTACGTCTGGGGCGCAACGGGTTTCGTCTGCTTCGTCATCTCCTACTTCTACCTGCCGGAGATGAAGGGTCGGTCTTTCCGTGAGATCGACATCCTGTTCAACCGTCATGTCCCGGCCCGCCACTGGAAGGAGACCGTTGTTGACATCAACGACGACGAGTAAATTAGCACGCGGCTCTTAAAGCTAGCCTAGATGTTCGTGCCCAGAGGCTCATCAACTTGATTGTGGAGGTGATGGAGGAGCATTCTCCTGGCGGTCTCACGCTCTGGTTTCCAAGGCAATCTTCTATTCGCTTATGCCGGTCGAGGAGCAAGGTTGACCAGCTTTGAGCTCGTGCTCCTGTATCTACAACAAGGCTCTGTCCTGAGTTTAAGCGTTTTATATACAGAGTATGTTTGACATGAGACCCAGGTTCTCTGCGAGACAAATTTACATTCTATTCTAAGCTGCCTAAAGTACATCACCTCTTCCCATATATACAATGCTGTGTCAAATTCAGTTGCCAGTTGCTCAACATGCTACACACAGACATACACACTGGGCTCACCTGTGATCATATATCTAGCTAGCGTCATCAACGATGCTTAGGCAACCGCGACCTCCAATCTCGTGCCTAGTTTCCAGCTCACTATACCATGAGGAAGTCCACCTCGAAAGTGTATGGTTGTGAGAGTTCCCGCCGGTTATACTCTAACGCGTCTTTAGGATTGAGCTGTTGATCGAGATATCCAATACTGTCATTGCTTGGGAGTTAGAGCCGCCCCCATGCGTTTTATTCGAAAGCGAAGCCGCAGCGATCAGGGAGTGGCAATGGCGTTGTCTATGAGCCCCCAAGTATGGTCTGCCACATTCCTCATCTGATCCTCTGTCCAAATCGCTTTGTTGGGTGCCAGTCGCCCCTTTTCCAAGTTGATCCAAAGTCGGCCCTGGTTGTTCCCCTCTGCCGAGTACTTGGCAGCACCACTGAGCAGATACTCGGCGCATTTGTCCGGCGATACAGAGATAAGAGGATATACAACGCGTGCAACTGGCTTGAGATACAGTGGCAACTCCTTGGAAACATTCGTATTTACAGCCCCGGGCCAGGCGTGGATGAAGTGTCGCTTATTGCTTTCTTGCTGCTTTGGCGAGGCGAAATACTGCACCATTGCATCATTCATCGATATGCAGTGATCAGCTGCTTTGCCGAGGCTGAAGTGGGTTTTGAGATCTAGATCGTCCCAGAGGAGCTTTTCGGGGCTGCCGGCTTTCCCATCGTACACGATAATGACCTTGGCATCGTCCTTTAATGCTGGGAGCAGCTCACGGATCAGGAGTTGCTTGCTGTAGTAGTGCAGTGCCATCTTTCGGTCTATTCCCTCGGGCGTCTCTGTCCTTGGCAAGAGGTTCAATGTGCCTTGGGTCATGATCAGGAAGTCTAGCTTCTCGGTTTGTGTCGCCTTGAAACTGTCTGTGTACTGCTTGATCTGACGCATCGACGTCGCATCTAGCGGTCGGAACTCCATGTTGGCGAAGGGTACCGTCTTAGGCTTTGTCCGACCGCTGACGATTACCGATGAAGCTTTCGCATCAGCGGCGATACGGCAGGCCATCGCATAGCCGATGCCGCTTGTCCCTCCAACTACCAAAGCTCGCACCGCCATAGTGTTCAAGCAGCGAAAAGAATTACCAGAGTAGAAGAGAAAGGGAAGAAATGATTATGAATCAGTGTGCTTGGATATTTTTGGGAGGCGCATCACCGATTTTTAAAGGTCCGATATGACGCGGCGATAGCGGGAATAGCGGGTGCGAATCCTCCGCGTCTGGGCCCCAAGGTAAGCTGAACGCGGCCGCAGTACTCCGAAGTCCGGGACTTTGCGATTCCATGTGGCTTATTATTTCATCACTCAGCCAGTTGATGTACGCAATCCGTTCTGTAGTCCAATCAGCGGTATCTAGGTCTGAGTTTACACGGCCGCGTTTCCCCGACCTGTCTGTTGACAAAAAGGTACGAGGAAATGGAGAGCTGTACAAGCCCCTCGGCTCCGCAATTGACTTTCTCCAATCCGCATTGCTGCCATTACCATAACGTAAAAAGCCTTTCTCTAGGTATTTATTGTACAGACATTCCCGCAGCAACCGCCGCCCATCGAGGAAAACATACCGTGGTTCAAGCTTTTGCAGCGGTATATGACTATTGGTTTTCCATTGTCAATTTATTTGAGCAACAGATTTGTACTTGGCATAGAAGATACCTTATGCTTCGCGGAATGAGCTTGTAGGCTCTACCGGGGCCAAGAGTAGAGCCTTCGAGATCTCCTCCATTTCCCCCGCAAGCTTCAGGAAACCCCTTTGTGTATGTATAACCTCTTCGGCGATATAAAAAATACAAATATCATATTCTCCCTAGTCTATACACCGAGGATCTTAAAGATAATTTCTGATGGAATATTGTTGATACGTCATGTACAACCAGTACGCCGGCGAGAAGCAGATATGGCGGACATTAACGGGTGTTGTCTTGGCTTTAATCCCCTGGATCCAGCCTACCTTCCTCGTCGATCAAGTAGTGCTCTGTAGCTTGAGATGCTTCGATCGTCCTTGCTCCGATTCTTCGGCGTCTTGGAACAGTAGATGCGGTGGCCGCATATAATTTGGCTCGACCAACACAGCAATACCAGACTGCAAAAGCTCTGCATCTCTTCTTTTTGCCATAGCCGGAACAGCCCCATGCGCACGACATTAAACATTTGGGATCAGAAGCCGGCGTCTTCTCCGTATGGCGTGGAGGCGGTCCAGGGCTACAACCGTAGCCGGATCGGCATCAGGGTCACCGCCCCGGACGAAATATCCAAGAATGCAAGCCGGATACTGAACCGTCGTGATGGCACAGACCACAATGTATCAACACAATACCACGACTCGATGGCTTGATGCAATTGGTTGAACTTCTAGGTCGCCGTGCTAAGGCAGCTCCGTTACCAGCGAGCTGCAGAAGTGCTATTAAGAAGTACGATACGCCACACTCGTGACGCGTCACAAGTTCCGGTATGCCTTTGCACCTACCACCGCTGTCGTCAGCGTCATGCTCAGCATCCTGAATGCCGATTTGACCGTTTCTTGTCGCAAGAGGTAGTGTTCTGAAGCTCCTCATCCATCTACTTGCGGGCGTGCTCACATTGGGGACGGCACGAAAAATCACGCTACATTATATATATGCGCAACAGCTCCAACGAGGGGAGGAACTGCGAGTAGATAAATTCGGGATGCAAATGCATCTCAGATTCCTTCTTCGGCACCCGTAAAGATTTAGGAGCCGGCCGGATAGAGCATGTTTCATTCTTGTTCTAGTCGTACATAATCATCTCTCAATTACTGTTTTACAATAGAACGCGCCGCTTATGCCACATCTTAAGCCTGAGTATATTTGAAGATTCGCCTTCACCCGAAGGCAGGGCTCACGATCACCGTTGATAGGTCTAGCCTATTGGCCGTCAACCCTTTCGTGACATAAACTCTCTCACAAAAGACAGTGGTTAGGACAAATCTCCCGAATTTAGAAACTGTCCGCAGAGTTTGAAAGACGATGTCGTCGTTGATCTGGTCATATTCAATCGCACAGATAATTCATCATAGTTAGTTCCAGGATTTGATGATGGCGACCATGATTAACAGGCAATTTATTACAACGTTTTTGGGAGGAGGGCGCGCGTGCTACCATCAGCCTCAATGTAGGCAGGTCGTAGGCGAGCACAATAAAACGAGGAGTATATCCTTACATTTCAGTCATGGTGTGATGACTCGGCCGACTCGATTCAATACGGCCGTGATGAATTGAATCATTGTATCAATAGGGACATAAATTCTTCGTGGTATTACCATTTAGTGGGGAAAAAATCCAAGTTGAAGGGATGTAGGGTCGAGGCGATTGAAGAAGCACTCTTGGCGTCAACCGTTTACAACCAGAAAAGGCAAGAATCTATATCTCAGTTCAGGGCAAAGACCTGCGCCGTGGAGTGTAAATTAATCAGAGAAGCAGTTTGCTGACCAGAATCGTCACTATTTACGAGCTTTGGCTTCTCGAACCAAGTCTCCAAAGTGGTTGAGTGCAACGATTTTTAAGCTGCTGGAGCAGAAGTAAGAGAGTACCCAGGATTAGAAATGCGAAAGAGGCGATTACATACGAAAGAAAACAAAATAACCGAGTATTTCATGCCAGCTATAGTCCCCGGTTCGCTCTGTTTCCCTGTTGCGACGGAGTAAGAAGCGATACGATACGATGGGATGCTTAGCGATTTGAGTTCGTGTCCAACATCCTGCGGGGCACGACAATGCTACCCACCGGCTTATCTACACACCTGCTGTTACGGGAAGTTATGACAGCCACGGTTACAACCGTTGTCAATGCGCGCCGGCATTTGGTCGCCCCTAAAGGTTACCTCGGTCTTGGCAGCCGCCTCGCGTGTCATTGCAATTATGCCCACGCCGCGTGACGTCTATAGCAATGCGCATCCGGCAGCTGTCTGCAAAATAGGCAGCCATCCCGGTCCATGGGACTTCCACTGAGCGTGCTGAGTTATATTCAGACTACCACCAAGGGTTGCAGTACAGCCTCTCGCGACGATAAGATTTCAGTACTCTTTGTGCGTCTGATGTGGCTACCATCTTTACGCAACAAATGGCAGCTTGTTCCTATTCCGTGAGAGAAATTTGGCCATGAGTAGGATCGTAGGAAGGTCCCATCGCGGCGCAAGCACGCCATGTGAGTAATGCCGATCCTCGCAGGGTCTTTTTGCAACCATCCAGCCATCCACACTTGACGACACAACACAGCCTCCATCGTAACCGTCCGGCGATTCCTCGTTTCCGTAAATCGTATCCAGGATCTAACATGTTACTGTAGGAGCGCGTATTGTCCACCTGCGTCGAGGGCATGCCATGGGCACTGAGTTGTTCAAACAAGCTCAGGTACGGAATCGCCATTTCCCCCGGATCCGGCCCTGATTTCGTCGGCAGATAAGCCCGCTGCTGCACAACCTTTACCGTAGCAGGCTTAGCGCATATATTTGCCAGAGCTTTAATTAATACCGATGTAGCTTCTACAAATACCTTCTCTGTGAGGAAAAGTCCTTAGCTGGCAGTGTGCAGACCGCAACCAATAGGTCGGTTCGGGGCCTAACCGATTAGTTAATTGGATCCGAGCGCCAAGGCTGCATAGCTGGGTACCTGCTCAGCTAGGAATATCGTACAATCACTATCTTTTCTCTTTTTGCAATGCCTTCCTATAGGAATCGGCCATGGTATTCATGATTCCCATGCAAGCTTACATCAAACGAATCTCGCCCAATCGGTTTATACAATCATTAGCTCACTGTTTACCGCTGTTAGCTCCCTGGTTTGTATTGATGAGTAACATTTGTCTTCGTAGCGATATCGGAACTGCCAATATACATCCAAGAACACATATACCAGCGTCCAGCACCAGTGGTGTTGTATCTCGGCGGTTAGTCTACGGTCGAAGCCGTATTGCAGAGTAACATAAGGTATCGATGTCCGTCAACAAGCCCGACCTTCTAATGTGGACCCGTGATAAGCTGAAACGGCAGCATCGGAGGCACGGGTAGCAGACATCGACCCCCGCGTGTGCAAGTCGTATGCAAACGGGCAGGATCCTTAAGGCAAAGTGTAACCTTCTTAACCCGCTTAGCGCATGGTCTCTTGCTGACAAGCAGTACAAGCAAGAAGTCAGAAGAACATCTACAATGGGATCACCTAGAGCGTTTACCGCCTTATATCCTCGGAGATATTAGTTTCTTGAAGATAGTCCATCTCCCAGTATAAATTGTATGATGTCGTCCACTTAACAATTGTGAATGCGGCGATACCTCGATCCAACACACAAAATCTCCGGTTCTTGCCAGGTACTCTTGTCGCAATGAAGCTCGTCGCTGCCTTCGTCACCGCCTTTGTCGCTGCCGCCCTCGGCATGCCCATGGGCGATGTTGTCCACGAAAAGCGAGGCGAATTGCCGTCTCACATGCTCAAGCGCTCTGCGGATGCGGATACTCTGGTCCCCGTCCGAATTGCTCTCAAGCAGCGCAACGTGGAGAGAGGCATGGAATTGCTCATGGACGTGTAAGTAACCGTGAGGCGGCAGGCAGTTGGTTCTTCCGGCCCGTCTAACACGGAAACAGCTCGGATCCTGCTTCTGCGAACTACGGAAAGCACTACACCCAGAATCAGGTGGTTGAATTGTTCAGCCCAAGCCCAGATTCCGTAGACGTCGTCAAAAACTGGCTGTTCGAGGCCGGCATTCCTGCTTCGCAGATCCTCTCGACCAAGGGCAGGGGATGGCTCCAGTTTAAGACTACCATCAGCCAGCTGGAAGAGATTCTTCAGACAAGTTACCATGTTTACGAGAATCAACGAACAAAGAGGGAGTATCTCGGCACTTCCGGCTACACTTTGCCTAGGGCCGTTTCGGAGCATGTGGACTTCATTACCCCTGGAGTTGCCATGCTTAAGAAGAGGACTGAGTCGTCGTTCCGCGGTCCTGGACGCCAGTTCGAGGCCATTTCTTCCCCCGGTATGGCGCCGCGCATTCTCTCCGCTCCTATGATAAGACCTTTTAGTGCCGCTAAGGCTAACCAGAAAGCAGACGCCGCCGCCGCGGGCTGTGACACCCAGATAACGCCTGCTTGCATCAAGTCTATGTACAACATCACCGCTGGAACTCTATCTAACCCTTCCAACCGCCTTGGTATCTATGAGAGCGACAACGAGATGCACCAGCAGTCGGATCTCGACAAGTTCTATAGCTCATATGCTACCAATATTCCCAAAGGGTTTGGCCCCAAAATTGACCTCATTGACTGGCCTGCTGGCACGTCACCCGACCCTAGCCAGGCCGAGGGTGAAGCCGCACTGGACTTCCAGGTCTCTATCCCAATTATTTACCCCCAGTCGACCGAGCTCTACCAGTCCCATGATAACTTTGACGGCCAGAGCCACCTCGGGTTCTTGGACCAGTGGCTAGATGCTATTGATGGATCGTTCTGCACGTATGAGGGAGGTGATGATCCCAACGTTGATGGCACCACCCCCAATGAGCTTTGCGGCACTCTCAAGCCAGCCAATGTCATCTCTATCTCTTATGGCCTTTCTGAGGCTGATTGGCCCGCGCCCTACCTTGAGGTACGCTCGCCCAAGATGATAAGACTCACTAGTAACTAGCGAGGACCAAAAATGCTAACTGTCGCGTGTAGCGTCAATGTGACGAATTCATGAAGCTTGGTCTTCAGGGGACATCTATTGTCTTCGCCAGCGGTGATGGTGGCGTTGCTGGCGGGCATGGAGGAGAATGCGACGGAAACGGCGATATCTTCAACCCCAGCGCGCCATCCGCTTGCCCGTACGTCACGTCTGTCGGAGCCACTTACTTGCCCAAGGGCAGCAAGCCTGGCAATCCAGAAAATGCGGTCACCAGTTTGTCAGTATCCCCAAAGCCAAACACTGTCGTTCCTGCGACTCGATCCTCTCTAGAGTAAATGCTAACTATACCTGCTGGCCAGTGGCTCGGGTGGCGGCTTTAGCAATGTGTGGACCAGTCCATCCTACCAATCGTCTGCCGTATCGACGTAAGTAACATAACCTCTCTCCGTAAGGAAACAAGCGTCTTACCCTAAGTAGCTATTTCTCTCAACACGACCCCGGCTTCAAGAGCTTCAACACCTCCAACGGCACTATCCCCACGACGGGCGGAATCTACAACCGCGCCGGACGGGGTTTCCCCGATGTCTCCGCGGTGGGTGATAACGGCCTGATTGTCTTGAACGGCCAAGCCGGCACCGAAGGCGGCACCTCCATGTCCGCACCCATCTTTGCCGCTGTGCTCACCCGGCTCAACGAGGAGCGCATCAACGTTGGAAAAGCACCCATCGGCTTCGCCAACCCTGCCTTGTACGCCAACCCCGCTATGTTCCACGACATCACAAAAGGTGACCAAGTCACCGGCGGTGGCGGTTGCAACGGTAAAGGGTTCAAGGCTGTAGCAGGTTGGGATCCTGTCACCGGCCTCGGCACTCCCAACTACTCTGCTATGCTCACATATTTCCTGTCTCTGGCATAGAGGGCTAGGCTTTCGCCTCCTGGATTACAGTCCTGACTATGTTGATGCTCATTTGCATTTCACCATGAATATGGGAGAAGAAATGGATGAGTAAAGTGTGTTGCATTTTGATTGGACACCAATTAGTTCAGATTACAACGCGAATAGTTACTCAGTATAAGGTTGTTCCTCTTGAATTCCACATACGATAGTGAATTCTTGTTACAGTAACATCTTGTGGGTTTGCAACGTAAATAAATATGCACCACCAGCGGAGAAGAACGATTGGACCGCTGCTTACTTGCTGAGAGTTGACGTAATTCACCCTTTATAACGAAACAGCGAATGGAATTTCTTGCAACGCTCGAATACTCCTCCCGGATTTTCTGAGTGAACTATTCAACTTAGTAGGCCCGGACACTCGCGACCAAATTAGACCCCAGGCATTGATCAAGATCAATACGCGCTTAGAATTGACATCGTCAATTCTACCGCGATTATGTTCACTCAACGCGTTACCCGCTCCACATGATACGAGAGTTTCACGGCTATTCGGTGCTCATTCACGCATGTTGGTGTAGCTGCACTGTCGGGATGTTTGTATCCTTTGTCTTGGCTGCCTGATCTACAATCTACGCGGATAGTTACAACCCAACCGTGGAGCCTGTCGCCTTTTTACTGAGGTATGGCTATCGTACGTATACGTTATTAAACACCCGCGTCTACTGGGACTCTGGGAGATGTAATTTACCAAGCTCGACCTGAGTGAGAATTTACGCATCTACTCGCAGATCCAGGACCCAATAGCTGAAGTGGGGGATACCAAGTTTGTCACGCAGCAGGATACATTCAATGCTTTCCCGCGCATCCGCCATGACTTGTCCCTTGGATAAGGAAGGGTTCCACGTGGGCGGCGGCCCGCGGGCCCTCGTCAGCATAGCCCTACCGCTTGGGCTAGCTAGCCCGCCAGTCCTAACCGGGTAGAACTAAGCTGACCTGTTGGGCTGATCTGTCGGACCACATGCACGGCTCGTCGGGCCATGCGCAGGCACACAGTCTTCAGCTGCATCGTCGGCTCTTGAAGTGGTACATCTTGACACGACGGGTACCTGACGCTCCAGTCCAGGATGCCGTCCTTGCCGCCGTGGGTGGTAGCCCGTGCTTTCTAGCGCCTGCTCCTGCTCTTCCGCCTCGAGGCTCGGGCCGCTAATTAACCTCTTCGATTGCCATGCGATCCTGATGTGCTCAATTTAGAAACGAAAAGACTCATATTCGCAAAGCCACTCCAGACTATCGAATGTTTTCGATAAGTTAGATGGCCTTACAGCTTCGATCAGAGAGCTATATCGCCCCGTTCTCGGATCTGCAGAGTCGTTGGTTACACATACGCAGCCATGCTCTGCCTTTCTAGTGTCTAGTGAAAAGATTCTGCTACGGCACAGCTATGAGCTTCAGCTTCATCAAATTTCCCGGAGAAAGGTAATTTAACGAAGTCAGCCGCTTTACATAATGCCGCCCGCCGGCGGCGCAGCCATGAGCTCGAGCTGTCTAATCTTTTGGACTACGGAGTTAAATACTTATAATTTTTGTATAGCCGACCAAACTCTTTCATATGGCAAGAATCATGCTTATAAATAAAAATAATTATAAGTCAATAAGGTATCTTTGGGTAACATAGATAGTCTTGTTTTCGCTCAAGATAACTAACGTTATCTTATCCCCTTCAGAGCAAACGTGAGTACAACACGCCAGCAAGGATGGGGAGAGAGTAGTGGCCCGTGCGCCCTGCACTTTCGTCCGCGCTTACCGGAACTAATGTTCCTCCAGGCACAAAAGTTTCTCCAGGCCAAGATCCTCCATGCACAATAGTTTCTCCAGCCAGAGTTCCTCCAGCCTCAAGAGAACCCCCATGCCTGGCGGTCTTGACTAAGAGCTGGCAATGATTAGTACTAAATCGCGCGTAAATTTTCGTACAATCTTACTGTTTGGCAAACCTGGAAACTTAAGCCCGGGTCGATCGATAGCTTATTGGGCCGGGGACATACTGCTTGAGAATTACGCAAGCCGTTATGCTGATCATGATGGGAATTCGCTAGAAACTAGCGATATGTACTGTAAATCCTACAATTGCGGCGCAGCTACGAAAATCTCATCGGTAGTTCCAGTATTTATAACTACGGTACGTGACGCAGGATTTCTTGGCGTTGGAATGTAGACAATTTCCTATCTTCTGTCCTCCTCTCTTCCCAGTCCCATTCATCCCGCATTTCCAGGCGTTCAATTGAGTGTGAACAAAGCCTACGATGCAGGCTTTACACCACAATCTCCTGTGGGTGGCCTTGGGCCTCGTCTCATTGGTTGCGGCAGAGTTTTCGTCACCGCTTGCTCCCTCTCATGGACCCCGAAAGTTTGAACTATCCCTCACATGGGAGACTTACAATGCAGATGGCCTTCCAAGGGAAATGATCCTCGTCAATGGCCAGTTTCCAGGACCCGTGCTGGAGATAAATCAAGATGAGGAGGTTGAGATACTTGTCCACAACCGCATGCCGTTCAACACCACTATACATTATCATGGTAAACCCAATCCAAAGAGCCAGTGAATTTTCGGTGCGATAAACTGACTGGAGCAGGCATCGAAATGTACCAAACTTCATGGTCTGATGGCGTTCCCGGGGTGACGCAGAGGCAAATTCCAACCGGCTTTTCGTTCTTGGCGAAATGGACGGCGACGCAGTCTGGCAGCTACTGGTACCATGCGCACGAAGCCGGCCAGCTAGACGATGGTCTCTACGGCCCCATTTTGATCCACCCTCGGAATGGCAGCGCTCTGCCGTTTGGGCTTATCTCCAACAATTCCCAAACGCTGACCGCTATAGCCCAGGCGGAAGCCAACAAGAAGCCCCTCGTGCTCTCTGACTTCCGACACATCAACTCTACTTACGGCTGGGATATCGAAATCGCTGCCGGGATCGAGACGCCGTGCTACGATTCGCTTCTGTTCAATGGGAAAGGCCAAGTTAACTGTTGGTCCGCAGCTAAGATTGCATCTCTGCTCAGCCCTGATCAACAATTCTTCCTACAACTTGGGAACCAGAGTGCCTATACTGCTAAAGGGTGAGTGATGTTATCTGTGTCCGGTGTGGAAAGGATTTGAGCTCTCCTCATGCTAACAATGGGCTCAATCAGGTGCCTCCCGGCAAGCATATTGGCCACGGTTCTCGGCTCAGGTCTGCCGTTCAACTTGTCAGCCGTGCCGCCTGAGATCTTCGATGTCTGCACCCCTACGAACGGTACCACGGAAGTCATTTCCGTCAAGCGGAGCTCATGCGAAACCGAAAAGTGGCTTGCATTGGATCTCATCGGCGCCTATGGGCTGCTCTTGACGGCATTCTCGATCGACGAGCACCCCATGTATGTATACGCGGTCGATGGCTCGTACATTGAGCCGCAATTAGTGGACGCTATCGTAGTTGCGAACGGCGACCGCTACTCTGTTCTCGTCAAGATGACAACACCTGGCGACTACACCATTCGCACGGCCTCCCTCGCGGCTGCGCAACTGCTCTCCGGCTACGCATCCCTTTCTTACCGAGCTGACGGCGTGGCACCTTTGAATCGCACCTCCATCCCTTACCTTAACGATGCCGGTGTCAATGTTACCGACAATGTGGTTTTCTTCGACCAGTCCGCCATGAAAGCCTACCCACCGGCGCCCGTGGCGCAATCTGCAGATCTAACTTTTAAGATGCATTTGCGGGTCGACGGAAATAGCTACAACTGGGCCTTGAACTCGACCATCTACCCCGCCGCGCTGGACAACGAGACACCGATCCTGTTCAAGCCGGATCCGTATGAGATGAACAACGTGACCATCACCACTCTCAACAACACTTGGATTGATCTCATTTTTGTCACGGACACCTTCCCCATGCCGCCTCACCCAATTCACAAGCATGGGAATAAGATGTGGCTGATTGGAGAGGGCAACGGTGTATTCAACTGGAGCACAGTCGCGGAAGCTATTAAAGATATCCCCGAGAGCTTCAACTTGGTGGATCCCCCGCGTCGAGACACACTAGCAACACCTCAAGCCGCCACCGAGCCAGCATGGATGGCTGTGCGATACTACGTTAGCAACCCTGGGGCGTGGCTCCTACACTGCCACATCCAGAGTCACTTGCTGGGCGGCATGAGCATGGTGATCCAAGACGGGGTTGATCACTGGCCGACAGTCCCTGAACAATATTTGCGCTTCCCTTACAGCGGTAGCTTTTAGAGGGAAAAGGCGCATGGGGGAGCAATCCAACCATATACGAGTTTCCCGTTTAACATGTTCCTTCCGGAAAAAGATTATGCTTCAGCGACACAATATACACGGCTAGAATTATATGAATACTCCTTATACAGATAAGGTTAATTAAAATGTTACTCCATGCGGCAGATTTCGCTGCTGAATGACAATTTCTTAATCCCATATTAAAGCTTGACTATTGAAGGTACTCTTACGACCCGTACAAGTATTTCCCACTGTGCTTGGCATCATTGAAGATCTCATCAATATAGAGACGAACAAGAGGACTAGCAACACTATCTAAACCTTGAAAATGCGAGCTTCATTATATCAAATATGATCCTCTATTGACATATTGGCCCATTTGCGGCAAAGCAGAGGCTTGGTGCAAAAGAGATCAACCAAAGCATTGGAGTTATGTGATATGAGAAATTGTCGAAGAGACATCCAGAGTAACTAGAATCATCTAGAGAGTACTATGATGTTGTTGAACGTAGGAGGAACAATACTAAGGTAGAGCGTATTAATACAGTTGCTTGTATTGTAAGAGAGCTCCGAATCGATCTGAGGGGCCTGTATGTGGACGGGGTGAATGCGCGTGGCCTTCGACCCTAACCCTTGGTTCAATATTTCTGCCAATCTACCTTTTTGTCGGGCCAATACCCGGTTCAACAAGCGAGTAATTGCGTTGACCGAGGTATCAATATTAAGCGACTAGTCCATGCTCCGGGGAATTAAAGTTTGGCTGTGTCCGGGGCTTCGGGTCTCTGCTAAAAGGGGAAAGGATTGTTTGTGGCGATTTTGCAATTGCTTGAATCGTGAATTCTGCCGACCCGAGGAAAAAGCCTTGGCCACCGTCGGGCATCGGAGGAGATCTCGGGCTAAGTAGACACAAGAACGCTATGCCCCGCTCAACTCCGTAAACAGGAGAAAGGGGCTTTTGCCGGTGCTGGCCACTATCCACTATAGGTTACAACGCAAGCGACAGTTGTTACTAGCATCCATTGCACTGTTCTAGTTAAGTCACCTGCTCGGCACGCTATTAAAAGGATCACAAGAGGCGCGCGAGAATCAAAGTCTACATGGACTATTTCGCAGTTATTCTGCGAGCTTCACAAATTCTGTAAAGGACTTCCTTCCTTCGCACATTACTGCATTTTCTCGCCGTGCATCTCAACCTACAAGATGGCTTCCTTGGACTCAGATGGCTCGGAGACATATCTCACGCGCAGTGATACCAGCATCACAACAGATTCCGAGTCACCCGAGAGGATGGAATTGTCGGTGGGAAACATCGAGGTTGTTCAATCCATTAGGAGTCGACTGGGCGAGCTGTTCTCTGAGAATGTGACGGCCAAACTGCTCAAGACGGCAGCGGATGGACTCGTGGACAATGTATGTTACCCGTGAAAAAAATGTGTACACAGAATCAACTTTACTGACCCTTTCAGACTCCACCCTCCGCCTATCCCGAGTACGTCCTGCAGTCGGGTGACGGATCGGGCAAATATGTCTTGCGCGAAGCAGACTTTTGGACTTGCGGCTTCTTCCCGGGATCTCTGCACTCCCTGATGGAGCGATGGATCAAGTACCCCGGCAGCACGACGACGAGAGAGTCCCTCGACGGCAAAGCTCGCGCCGCCATTCGAGAGGAGCTCTTCCGTCTTGGCACGGTTTGGGCAGGGCCAATTCACAGCATGGCCGCCCGAACTGATACCCACGACGTAGGCTTCATGGTCGTTCCCACCATGCGGTCCCGGTGGGAGCTGTTCCATGACACAGAAGCTCTCGCGTCTGTCATAAAAGCAGCTGAATCGCTTTACAGCCGCTATAATTCCAAAGTCGGTGCGATTCGCTCCTGGGATGTTCTGAGCCAGGAAGGCATCCAAATCGACTCCCCGGATAATGATTTCCTCGTCATTATCGACTCCATGTGCAACTTGGACCTGCTTTACTCAGTTGCGGCGGAAACTGGCAATACCAGGCTCAGTGACGCAGCGTCGGCACACGCTCGAGCCGTCAAAAACGCCATCTTCCGGATAGAAACTGAGGAGTCTGTCCTGAAGGGGCGAGTAGCTCATCCGGCGCCATATTACTCTGCTGGTGGAAGGGCCGGTATGCCTCTCTATAGTACCTTTCACGTGGTGAACTTCAGCCCCAAGACCGGCAAGGTCAAAGACGCACGTACGGCCCAGGGATACTCGGCAACCAGCACATGGGCCCGCGGCCAGGCATGGGGTATCATGGGATACGCCCAGACATTTGGCTGGACGCACGACCCGACCTTCTTGGACGCAGCTTGTGGACTGGCCGAGTACTTCCTCCTTCGTCTCGAGACAGCGCCGGACGACGTCGAGCGGAGCACCACAGGACCGGAAGGAACCAGAAAGATCGGCCGTTGGGTACCGCGCTGGGATTTCGACGCGCCATTGCACGACGACGAGGACACGGTGACCGTGGGCCCTCTGCGCGACTCGTCCGCCGGCATTATTGCAGCAAACGGCATGCTACTTCTATCCCAGGAGCTGGCTAGCTTAGGCAGGTCTGATCTTGCCCGAAGGTATCTGGAAGCCGCGGTAACTATCGTGGAAGACACACTTGCACTCTGCTATTCCAGGGAGACAGTCGAGTTGAGCGTGCAAGACGGGCGAGTCTCAGCCCAGGATACGCATCCCGGACGAACCTTTGACGCGATATTGAGAAATGCCACTGCGAATCATAACGCCAGGGACCACAAGCGATACTGGGATCATGGTCTGGTATACGCTGATTACTACCTGATAGAATTCGGGAATCGTCTTCTTAGAATGGGGCTTGTCTAGAGTACACGGAATAGATAATAGGGCTAAATACAAATACTTTCCATACGCTCAGTCCGAAAGGAAGTGAAAAATAGTCAAGTTCGCCATAAACAGAACCTGATAAGAGATATAAGAGATGTTCAGATGCCCTGGAGGGCCATGTGGAATCGGACCACTCTAGCTGTGACTGACCGTTTGAGAGGATTGATGCCACATATATTAGGGAGAAGCGCCAAGTCCCCGGGAATATACGTGTTTTGTATCCTATCCTTTGTATATTTATCTGTCTAACATTTGTCCGATTTGGCCCAACTACATAACTGACTAACTACGTTATGGCAAACAGATGCGGGTAACGATGCTGCCTGCATTGGTGGCATATCCCTTATGAAACACCATTTTACTTTCTCTCTCTCTCTATATATATAGCGTACGTTCATAAAATCTAGGTAGGTAATTATCGCCATGCCGCACTTTTAACCAAGATCCCATCTGTAGTGCTCTTCCCGTCGTCCAGGAAGATCGTGGGGCGATCTTCCCACCGCTCCTTGAGCGTCTTTGGATTTCTATCCCAGTTCCCACCATTTGCCTCAGTCGAAATTGCAAAAACAGCCGTCACGAGGACCAGAGTTTCATCTTCCTCCATAGCTCTGACGTCACTAGTAACGGTTGGAATAAGCGTCCTTCGACACATCAAGTTGGTGTTGGTATCCGGCTGCATTGCGGAGCAACCCGTGGGCGTCTTCTTGCGGCCGACGGGCCCCTGCTGGGACACCACGCCGCTTGCGCCAGCGCTGGAAAGGATCAATACCGAGTCCTCCGTCTCGATGACTCCAGCCGTGACACCAATTTTGGCATCTAGGGGCAGTTCGGGAAGGATTGGCACTTTCTTCTCGTCGGCTCCGCTGCGCCCAGATATCGCGAACCCGCCCTCAGTCGTTTGAAGATCACCTTTCCCGGATCGGTGGATTCTATGTATCCGAATGTGCCAGTCTGGCCAACGCGAGGTAGGCGGCACAAGCACCGTGTCCACGACGACCGTGCGGTCGCCCCACGGGTACCAGCGCACGCTCGCAGTAAGAACAGGTTCTTGCGAGGATCCACCGGAAATGAGTACAGAATCCTCTGCAACGCGTGCCTCGTCGCAGAAGCGCCATTTGACCGCCCACGTCTCGGCGCGGTCACGACTAAGGGTCAGCATACTGTCCGGTGCTATCTGCTGCACCAGAGGACCGGTTGGGACGCTGAACCCGAAGGCGGAGCTATATGCGAACTTGGAGTACTTTGCCTGCGTTGCCCGCATGGGCCAAGCGACGAACTGTGCCGGTGAGAGGAAGAAGTGATGGTTGGAGAGCGGATGGTTGCACAGAATCTGACGCGGCGCTGGCACTACAGCGACGGAATCTGATGGATCGAGAACCGGGTACTCGGCTTCCGCCGCGCTCCAAAATGCACTATCCTCCGGTAGAGCCAGGGCTATTAGTGTCTTGAGACTCCAGTAGACGGACTGCGGAGAGTTGTAATCCTCGCACATGTTTGTATTGCTAGTCAGCTCAGATTAGTTACGACTCACTGGCTCTATAGCGGATTTGGTACTCACGGGTACAACCATCCAAGATTCATGGTCCCATCAGGATAGAATATATTCTCAGAATGTTCGGCCCACCAGCGCAGATGCCGCAAGAGGAAGCCCTTGATCGCGCCCGGGTCTGACAGTGGCTCTGGCATGCCGGGGACCTGAGCAACTGCTAGTGCGGCAAAATAACCGCCGCATGCAAAGCGATACGTGAGAGATCGACCGAAAGGGATCGCCGCGCCTACATGGTTGTTAATATCGTTCGTCAGGCAAGGTCGGGGCCGCCACACGTACCTTGACTATCAAAGTATCGCCAAAATTTGCGTCCGAAATCACGGGCTCGACTGCGGTACATCTCGGCTCTCTCCGGGTCCATATCGGCCGCATACCGCACGTAGAGCAACTGGCTGAATTGTATGGCGAAGCTGCCGGAGTAGTAGTCAACCTGGCGGCCCAGGCCGACCCCATCTCGTCGGCCACCAGGGGAATCCTCCTGCTCGCGCTCCTTCGCGGCTTGCTCCTCTGTCAACCACAGCCCGTCGCCCGCCCAGCCATCCTCAACGTAGAATTTGTCGAGCAGTGCCAGATCCGCGTCCATTGCAGGACGCAGTTCGGACTCAGGCACCCCGCACACGCGCACCAAAGCTAGATTTGCCAGGACACGGAACCAACGCCAGTTGTTGACGGGCATCTCCCTGCCGTTGAGGGTACGGAGCCACCGCTGAACGTTGGCTTTGGCAGCGTCAGGAAGCGGCTCGTAGACACGCTCCGGCGCGGCGAGCAGAAAATACGCAATAATCTCGGCTTCGACCATGCGCTGGTCGGTATCACCGATGTCTCCCCAATACTCTGCGTGAGACGGGTCTGTGCCGGTGGCCAGGCCGTGGAGCCAGGGAGCGAGCACATCGTCGATTTCTTCGGCGCCTGGGCTGCCGCCAGACCGACCGGCAAGAAGTGCGCCGACTGCCCACAAAGGGCGAGCGAAGCCTTCGAGCTGGGCGGCGCCCTCATCGAAATGGGTACCTGTGGCGCTTGGGATTCTGACGCGAGCACGTCCGGGAGAGAAGTAGGCACGTAAAGGCTTCAGAATAGCCAATGTGGCGCGGGCAAGATCGTCGCGACTGCGCAGGGCATTATCGGAAAACCCGGGGAGGGGTGGCATGGTGCAGTCGGTCGGTGCTGTGATTGGCAATAATGCGATGTGATACTGTACTAGACAAATACCCCCAACTATCGAGAGCTCAGTCGAAGTGTGTCTCTGTAGTGATAGTCCCCGATATATTGAAAAGGCTCAAATACTCTACCCGATCTCGGGGAAACCCCAACTGCCCAGTAGTGGGGTTGACAGAACAGGACAGAAAAAGAATGGTGGAGGCTCAGTGGGGAACTACGCATACGGTATCGATTTGGCCCAGCGAAAAAATACCCCTTTTCATGGGTCGTGTGGTTATCGCAGTTATCAAAACTGTCAATACAGTCGAGACATATATGCCTAACCGTGTTAGATTGTTCATATACCTTGTAGCTGCGCCCTCCACGGATTCACTGCCGGGCTCAAGCTCGATGAACTGGACTCCGCATTGGGCCAGGTAAGGTAGCTGGCGGACCGGCCGGTCGGGTGAAAGGGCGCGTTTCCGTGACTACGATCTGTACGCCCACACTTCGCACAAACTACTGGGATTTCCAGAGTCGGGTCAGCTTGAACGACTGGATGGCCTCGTCTAGCTCGTTTAGTTGCTAAACCAGACCCGGAGACCTAAGCTCCCAGCTCGCCCAGGAACCTGGAAGATGGAGAAGCTGGAGAAGCTGGAGAAACAATTCTTCGAACGATGGAGTGGGGGGTACTTGGCCGGCGGGCATCGGGCAAATGCTCGGGCTCAATTAATCAACAATTTCCCCGCAGACCAAAATGTGGAGGACAGTGGCTTGCGCGGGGTTTGCAGCAGGGTTTGTAGGGGGTGGCAAGGGGGGTTGTAGGGGTGCTAGGGTGTTGGACTTTCTTTTGGTATCATTCCAACGGGGGCGAGACCCAGTAACGAGATCAGTAGCCCATTTCCCCTTTTCCGTGGCGTCAGCATGGTTAGGGCAAGAGACGAAGTGCCACGGTATGGCCAGGGCTACGGAGGAGGATCAATGAGACATCTGAACCTAATGTCTAAAATTTCTGGATTGCCGCCAAGTCCATACAGGAGTCAGGTCTAGGAGACTTACGATTCATACCACATCGAAAGGGCCTCTAGAAAAACGGGCCGTTTGGATACAGGCAACCAGGATTTGTGTGTGTGTGGCCAAGAGTTTAAGACGAGCCCCGCTCCTTTGGAAGAACTTAACAATAGGCGCCCCTCCTAGCCTAGGGCTACTCCAGGTTAAGACACGTGCTCCTCTTCTCCACCTCCCCCGATCTGAGCAAGAGTCGCCCAGGTGTTGGGCGACGTAGATATGATATTTGGTATTCCAGTCGCAGCAAAAGTGAGACGCTGTATTCTGCGGCCGGGAATTACTGCGAAGGAACATCGGACGTAGTCTGGCCCACGATGGAGGACGCTGACATCCCCAGCTGCCACGGTTGTCGAAAGAGAAAATTAAAGTGTTCTCGAGAGCGGCCAACCTGCCTACACTGCAACCGCCTAGGTGAGATTCCCTGTGACAGCTCTCTGGGACCATCTAACTCTCAATCAAAGGCTCGGATTGTGTCTATGACTTAGCCAAAGGCAAGCCTGGCCTTAAACCAGGCGCGGTAGAGAGTCTCAGTCGTCGTGTCGGTGAGTTGATACTGCTCAGGCGGGGCCCTAAGCAAGGTTGCTGATACCCTCTCAGAGGTCTTGGAGAGAGCTGTCCTGCATAATCGCGCCGAGGATGACAGGGTAGCTGCAGCTCAAGGTGGCCAAGACTCGTCTGCCGTCATAAACGTGCTTTCTTTGCTCGCAAAGGAACTTCAGAAGCTGAATTCGAGTAGCCAAGCTCCGTCGTCGCCGGTTACTCCACGATCCGTACCTAGCGTTACATCACCACTCAGCACCGCATCTGGGACACGGCATACGCCTGATCATGGGCATCCGGAGGCCAGCGGGTCCCGCAAGCGCCGCAGGATCAATAGCAGTGGCCGGCCGCACGCCGAGCTATCGCTTCCCCTTCACGGCAACGAAGATGTCGTCGCCAATCTACCACCGGCCGATATCCTAGAGGAGGCGATAAGTGTCTACTTCAGAGTTATTCACCCATGGATTCCCATGCTGCACGACACCCAGTTCCGTCACCGACTCCACGACCCGGACGACTTTCCCCGGTTGCTAGTCGTGCTCCATGCCATGGTCGTTGCAGCACTGCGCTTCGTTGACGTTGACCGCTCGTCCCTCAGCCTCCACGACGTAGAACGCCAGGTAGATAAATCACGGAAGATTGTCTTACTTAATGCCATGGATCAGCTTTCAGTCGAAAACCTGCAGGCTCTCATCATTATAGCCTTCAACGATGTGAGAAGCATTCCATCCTTAGTATCTCCGCCTGCTAACCTTGGTCAGATTGGAGACGGAGACGCGTCCAGGGCATGGTCGTTGGTGGGATCCCTGACAAGGACTGTCGAGTATCTCCAATTGAGCGTCGAATCGGACACCCACGAGAGGCAGCCTCTGTTAAAGCCTCTGACGTCCTTGCCGTCACCGCATAACTGGGCTGAAGAGGAGGAGAGGCGACGTGTGTTCTGGAATGTGTTCAATCTAGACAGGTGAGCTCGCTGTCTTGTATCCCACGACCGCTCGTTGCTAATGTGTAATTTTGGCTCAGGTTTTGTTCTGTGACGACAGGGTAAGGTTGAATCGACTCGCCATGTTGACTACAGCTGACCGTAAATAGGTGGAACACCAGTCTGACCTCTGACGATGTTCATCGCCGGCTCCCGGCAGATGGAGGACTGTGGAACAACGAAGAGCATGTTGTAACTCCTTTCTTCGGAATCTGGGATCGCTCTGCCGCCCGCATCGGCAACTCGATTACCTTCTTGCCTGCCCATTTCCCAACCCCCAGCGCGATTGATTCAACCGCGCAGCCCGAGAGTCCCATGTCGATTCCCTCACGACCGTCCCAGGGAGTCGGACCCGTCGACATGTCGACCGTCGGTGCCTTTGCGTACTGCATAGAGGCTACGGAATCGCTGAGTCGGGTGACGACATATTTTCTCCAGCAGAAGATAAACTTCAAGGACCGCCAGGAAGTCAGTAGCTGGCTTACACGTTTCAAAGAGCTCGATCTTCGGCTCGTACAGTACGTCGCCCACGGCTGCTACTCAGGCACTTGCTGACCATATTTCCTAGCTGGAAGATGTTCCTCCCGCAGCGGTGGCAGGATTCCAATATCTCACGCCAACCCGAGGTCATCGACATGGATCCCAACCTCACCCTCGCGCATGTCACGCATAATACTTCCATGATCTTGTTGCATCAGCGTATCGCCTACCCGCACAGAGATTGGCCTACGGAGCTTGCTGTTAAGCTCCCGAGTGCTTGCAGCGCTGAGACATGCCAGGTTGCTGCCATCGAGACGAATAATATCACGGAGAAGTATCTGCGTTACACGCCGGAGAACTCGCCAGCCGCAAGCCAGTTCGTGTTCTGTGTTTTTATCAGCGCACGAGTCCTTCTAGGCAAG
>FTLB01843425.1_pt1 | contig 23301 bp, 19 predicted proteins | sample 1658291 | NCBI WGS metagenome assembly FTLB01 (sample SAMEA3914812, study PRJEB12502) | metagenome | biome: forest; material: soil | place: Canada | collected 2011-07-07 | depth 0.1 m
CCCCCCCCCCCCCCCCCAAGGGCCTCGGAGCTAGCGATCGCTCCGTAACCGTACGGAAGCACACTACATCGGCTTCTGGCAAGCTCATAGGCATGGGGAGAGAAGATGTTGGCAACGCTTTAGAGAATTTCCTTGCGGTGTTTGTACGAGTTGTGGGTCACTTCAGAGGCAAAAATAACAAAAATAACAAAGAATTCTCTCTCGCCGGGAATTGAACCCGGGTCTCGAGCGTGACAAGCTCGCATACTGACCACTATACTACAAGAGATGGAAATCAGCTTCGATAAAGAAATTTCTCGTAGTATGCTTCTGATAATTGTGGATTCTAGAGCTGCCTGTGGACCAGGCAGAGTTTGGCTCACTTTAGAGTTTTGCCTCCCTAAAAACTTTGTTTGGAGTGTACCTGTATTCCCCCAAACTCAAGTGCCTCACCCGATTCTAGCTGATTGAACCAGGAGTACCTCTTTGTTATCATGCCCACCCTTGTCACGGATAGCTTACGTCATTGTAGCTGATTCGATTTGTGCCTCCGACCCCTCCGCCCGGTAGTTATGCACTCAAAATCTTGTTGAACTTGTTCAAAGAATTAATCGTGAGGAAGGCCGGCGCCCGCGAGATCGAACATCAAACGCCGGGAGGCACAGCACGACCACCGAAAGTAATGCTCCGGGGGTCATACACATTCAGGAGGGTGTACTCGGCCATGTTCGGGTTCTTGTCGCCGTTGACGTTCATGGTCACCGCTACGAGGTTCGGTTCGGTCCAGGTCGGACGGAAGCCTCTTGCTTCGAGGCGTTCCCACCTAAGTAGAGCGAGATAGCGATTAGACTCGACTGCCTCGCGAGATTCCTTCTACGTCATGTGAGGAGCAAGGGTGGGTACTCACCACTTCAGATAGCCCGCCGCGGTTTGCTGGGCGAATAGATGGATCTCGACCATAAGCTGGCCAACGGGCAGCTCCATGCCGGCGTCGATAGGAAAGTCTGCGCTTAGCCCATCCATGGCTTCGAACTCGGCAAACTCGATGTCCATCTTGAGGATATCACTGGAAGGTGCGATAGGGATTAGCACTATTGACGAGGACGCCGTCGCTGACTCCGCGGTTGAAGGATGGAGACAGGACTGACATGTATGTATGGCCATTCATTTTCATGAGATCAGCGATGCTGTAGAAAGGTGGCTCTCTGGTCGTATCAGTCTTGCCAGCGATGCCAGCTTGAAAGAAGTGCGCTCGAGCGCGGTTGGAAGGCTCGAGCTGGACACCGAAATCGACGACGCTGAAGTCGTATGCCCAAACCTCGCAGTGGGTGCGTGACAGCATCTCGTTTTCGAAGGACGACTCGTCGCGTACACCGAAACTGTAGATGACACATGGTTTGACCTTGGAGGATGCCTGGATCTGGCTCATGCCGCACACCCATTTTCCACCGTCTCCCATGCGGCCCACGCGCTCCATCTCGTGCGGACAACCCCACGAAGCCGGCGTGAAGTCCCAGATGGTATAGCCGTGCTTGAAGTAGGACTCCCCGGTCACTGCTGGGTACCTAGGGAAGACCGATTCTGCGGTTAGACAACGCTCGAACGCACCCCTGGGCGCAAGGAGGACATCAGGACCCCCGAATACTTACATCTCGACCTTATCGATCGTGCCATAGTCGGCTCGGATCATGTCGTGACGATCTCTGACAGACCGGGCCCAAGAAGTCTCGGCCAAGTTGATATGTTCTTTCATGCTCAATCGCCCACCGCTGCCGCTTGTGCTTCCCGTAAGTCTGCTGCTCACCCAGTCGCGAGACGGAGTTAAATTGAACGAGTGTATCATGGCGATAATGAACATGACACCGGCAGCCAGCCAGAGCATCGTCATAACCCTCTTGGGGTTACTAAAGAGTGAAGCGGTCATTACTGCCATGACCCTGGGCAAGCTGACACGGTTGTTGAAAGTCGCGTCGATGAGTGTCAGTGGAGGAATCGAAGGCCGGGGGAAAGTATGCAAGGCGAATGGAAAGATGGAGGAGTAGGTCTGCACTGTAGATAAGGAGAGTAGGATCGAAGAGAGCTGAATGGGGGCCACAGGAACAAGGCGGGAACGAGAAACGATCTGCAGGATGAAGATTGAGCGCCAACTCTAAACTTCCACCTGTCTACCCTACTCTTGGCACAGTGATAGTCTGGTATTTGCTAACCCTCTCACCACTTTGTAATTTATGCACAGGGTATACGACGTAGCGCTATCCATGTATTCGATGACTATCTAGGGAGACAGCCTGCGCCCCAGCCGGTATATAAATGGGATTTGGCGCCCAGACTTGCGAAAATAAGACTGCCAGCCCATCTTGTAAGATTATCCCGCCCGGTCACGACGGCGGGGAAGACATGCGCATTGGCATACCAGAAAGGGGGACGTGGTGGAGGAGCTTCTTGGGACTGTACCCCTTGAATGTACATAGCCCCCCCCTCCTCCTTGGACAAGTGACGAAGGTCTTACACCGAAAACCTTGCCAACGAGTTCTCAGCGACCAAAAAGGTTCAGCTGGGCAGGAATATTAGCGCCAGACGCAGTAATACGATCCTCCCACCCCGTCGCCAACGAAATCGGTCATGCCAAGACACCGTATATCCAGCCGCAGCACGGCAACCGAAAAGTCGGGCCAATCGGCATCGGCCGTGGCGTTCCTGGGGGGAAAGTCAGTACTGTGGACTCTAGACTTGAAATGTGGATCTCGCGACCTTCCTCCTTCGTATTGCCCGGGTCTCGTCCTCGATTTTGCGGGGTGAACCTAGCTGTCTACTTCGTACAAAATTCCCCAATGCGAAAACTCGGTATAGAGAAAGCCGGTAGCTACATTTACTGTACCTCGCAGTGCCCGAGAATCTCTCGGTGACAAATGGTCGTAGTAAGGAAGATACTGCAAGATGAGCTCGCCGATGAGAACTCCAAGTAAGATTGGTACTACGCCTCGAATGGCGTACCAGAAGAAATTGGGCAACACGAAGAGAAGCAAAGTGGTATAAGTGCCGACAGCAACTTATCACACACGTCGGACCAATCGGATCCCTGTCTCAGAAGCACCTACATAGATCCCGTACAGCCCAAAACGACCGAATCTGGAAAATTGACGATAAGGTGGATCGAGGTTACCAAGGACTCGAGCAACGGCTCAGCAGTGCTCGAGGTAAAGCAACTCCTACTACCCAATTGTGTAAGCTTCGATGAGACACGTAGTTTTTTCGTCGAAAGCAGCAATTTCGATGTCTCGGTCAAGAGAGCACAAGAATCGCTACAAAATGCTTTCACGATAATCTAGAAACTAGCTGCACAAGGCAAAGAACTCATCTATTACATGGCCTAACTAACAACGCTGGCAGGTATCTCATAATATAACACACTTCAGAGGCAAACCGCAAGGTCCTTCTTTGTCTTCGCTGTCGTCCTTGGGCTCCTTCTGAGGTGGTTGTGGGCGAGTCCTCTTGGCAGCCGGTGCGGGCGCAGCCGACCTCGCCGCGGGCTTCACCGCAGATGTCTTGTGGCCGCCTTGGGTTCCGTTAGCACCGGCGCCGAGGGTACGCTTCGTCGTCGTTAACCTTGAATTCACGCACCGACATGCTTGCCGACAAACCCAGCGAACGACTCGCCCTGGATCTGGGCAATCTCAAGCTCGCGGGCTGTGGGCTGGCGGCTTCCGTCGGGGCCAGCGAAGGTGCCCGCGCCCCAGGGAGATCCACCGTGGATTTCGCTCATGTCGGTGAGCTGGGGGAAAGCCTTGGCGTAGCCGAGAGGGACGTAGACGAAACCGTGGTGCGCAAGCGTGCTCATGACGCTCAGAGCAGTTGACTCCTGACCACCACCGAGCGTGCCAGTGGAGATGAAGACGCCCGCGATTTTGCCGTAGAAAGCACCAGACATCCACTGGCCACCAGTCGAGTCCCAGAAAGCCTTCCACTGAGCCGGGAAGTTACCGAAACGAGTCGGGATACCGAAGAGGACGGCATCGTACTTCTCGAGAGTGGCAGGGTTGTCGAGGACGGGGATGTCCGTGGGCTTGGGAGGCGCGTAGAGCTTGCCGAGGATCTCCTCGGAAAGAGTCTCAGGAATCCTGCAAAGATAAATATCAGCTATCCGATGCTCTTCGACCAGGAGCTAAGGACCGTCAAGCGCCTAGAGTTGCGAGAGCAATACTCACTGGTAGATATCGGCAGTAAGGCCAGCCTTCTCAACACCCTTCTTCTCGGCCTCGGCGAGCTGCCGGATGTGGCCGTACATGGAGTACTATGTTGGAACTATGTCAATACTTAAATACTTATTTATGAACCAGAGAACACCACATGAGCGCTGCATGGTCTTCAAGCGGGATGCCCAGCCCGGCAGAATACTCGTCGACGTTGCAAGCGCTCTCAGTATTGACCAAGCTGGACGGACTTGTACTTACGTAAACAATAGCGATCTTGGCCATCTTGAGTGAGATATGAGGTATAAGCGGGAGAAAGTGCGATGAATGCTTGACCTGTTGATGCGGGAATGAAGAGGTGAGAACAGACTGGTCACGAAGTGTCGAGGGTTTTATACAACTTCTTGGGTTCGGTTGCTTGGTATGGGTCAACTCGGGTTGCTATAGAGTCTGAAGCGGCGCCAAGAGTCGTCGCCCTACAGATTTGGCAAGTGGATCGCATATTTTGATAATTATTCAGTCTTGTCAATGGCCAAATCTGATGATGGGATTGGATCTCGACAGTTGGCAGGCAGGGCTAGGACCAGCCACGGACTCCGTCCCCGGACCATCGCGCCTGATGGCGAGGAAGATCTACGGCTAGTAGAGCATGCTGATCCACCCTGGTTTACCGCTGAGTAACCATAGCACGCTTGGTCACCATTTGCAAATCATGGCTCTCCCATTATACACATTTTACTCAGGGGAGACTCGCCTCTGGGTCAAGCTTCCAGCGCTGATAACGCCATAATGCCATGGCCCCAGTTCACCCCCAACTTATAACCGCTAGCTTACAAGGATAGACAAGCCGGAATCACTATCCTACATTCCAGTTATCAAGACTTACCTCATGATTCTGCAAAGAAGAGCCCTGCAAGTTGCCCGTTGCCGGCGGTGTCAAAGTCGGTCTCTGAAGAGACGGCCCGCCTGTGGATCTACCCTGCCCATGGTCCCACCGCGTGCGTTGACAACCCAGATTGGCTGAATAAGGGCTTACACCGACCGTCGACTCGTCTGATTTGTAACTGCCGCTGGTGTCTGCGACTCCTCAGCCATTGCGCCCATGTCATTCATTACTGGATACTGACAAATGGTTCGCAGGACCGCCAACTCTTGGCGTGAAATTGGCAAATTCCCAACAGGTGCGACGGGCGGGAAAAGACTTTTACTTGCCCCTGAGCGCGGTATACTACCTCCTTAGCAAGATGTTATGTCCTGCTTTGAAATGCATAATCATCAGCTCGCTTTGTTTGCGAGCCCCCAAACCGTACTTAGCACATGAAACCCTTGCTCTCCCGCGCGGTTAGCCAGCATCCAAGCCGCCAAGCTCGATGGATCTTCGTAACGGATGTACATCAACCACCAACTTGGCTCATAAAAACAATCTTTCGCAGTGCACAAACTTTCCATCCACCTGAATGCTTATGTTATCGACTACATCTGGATGGTTTCATAGTTGAACCTTCGGTATGGGTAAAATAGAGTGAGATCCCCAGCTTCATTTTGGAGATGCTCCGTCTGCTCTAATATGCTGAAGGATCCCTAATCCAAATTCTCTGTTATTTGATCCAGCCGTAGCCATAACTCCCTTCAACCAGACCTGGGTCATACTTACGGTACATGATTGAGGACTAAGTAATCGCAAGCGTCGCACGAAGGGCAAGTTATCTGAATTCTATTTTCTTTTTTCTTCTTTTTTTTGGCGGTAAATTATGTCCGAGAATACTCCGACATCATTAGTACAGTACGTAAGGTACCCTTGCATATCAATCTGGTACAACCCGATAATGATCTCTCCAGAGTCAACGGTGACAGAATCCTTTACCCAAATCCCTCCCATGTGCCACCCAAACGCCTCATATTATGCAATACCGATGACCCTCGCTCCACGCAGCTAGCAAATCCCGAATGTTGAAAGGTATATGAACAAGGAGATGACACGACCGCCTCACGGCAACTGACACTTCACGTGACAAAATCTCACCCGCGATTCTTACATCTTCCGATTGCCGGTTTCTCGGAACTTCAGAATTCTGGCTGTGATGAACAGAATGCAAGCCAGCACCAAACTGCCAGCAGCGTATCCGATCGCACCGAGCCACTTTTGCTCGGTGAAGTCCCCGAGAATCGCGCCGCAGATGGGAGTTCCGACGAGCAGCGCCAGACCGGCCATCACGAAGGCGATACCCATGCGAGCACCGACTCGGCCCATATCGGGAGATGAGGATACAAGGACAGTCGGGACCAGCGAGACAACACCGCCGGAAAACATGCCGTAGAGCAGAGCAAACACGATCAGTCCCGCGAGGCCGTGAATGCCAAACCAGCCAAGCGCGAGCACCGCGCTGCCGATCAAGCTCGCGATCAGCATGTTCAGTCCGCCCCATTTGTCGGCAATCATGCTGGGAAGAACCCGTCCGAAAACACTGCCAGCGTTGAGCAGCGTCACCAAATACGGTGACATATCCGGCGTCCAGAGGCCGTGTTTGTCGGCGAAGAGGGTGATATAAAAGAAAGGTACGTAGAGCGTGAGGAAAGAGAAGAACGTCGCAGCGGCGATGAAGAGGAACGGGACGTCTTTGAAAGCCGTCTCGTCAAAGAGAGAGCGTTTCTTGTTCGGCGGTACGCGTGTGTGCATAAAGGCAAGCGGGATGACCGAAATACCCAGCAGTATGAACCCGATGACGCGAGTTGCCCATCCAAAGCCGATGGTGGGTTCCAGACGACTGAATATAATAGGAAAGATGATGCCGGCCAAGGGAGATCCAGTGCTCGAGAGACCCAGAACCAGCGCTCGGCGTTTCTGGAAATACTGAGACAGAATCGCAGCGGATGGCAAGAAAGTCAAGCCCATCCCAATGCCAATGCAGATGCCCTGCGCAAGCAAGACCTGCGTGTACGTCGTGCAGAGCGAGGTCATGAACTGGCCGAAGACGATGAGGAAGAGGCCCACCATGAGAAGCTCACGGAAGTATCCGGCGTCATATAGTGGCCCGGACACTACGCCGATCACCATCAAGAGCGCGGCTTGCAAGGAGCCGATCCATGATATGTCGGACGACGAGCGAGAGCTCAGAAAATCGGTTTCGTAGAAAGTTTGGTAGACGCCAAAGCAGTTAATGAGCCCCCAGGTATCGACAAGAACGACCCACGATCCCAAGACCTGAAGCCAGGCCTCTAAGCCGCCGTCCGGGACCGGAGCCGGCGCAGCCGGGACGGATGTGGCGTGGGACGCCATTCGTTCGGCGGCATTGTCACCGGCCGCTGCTAAATCGTCAGAGGACGGGACATCATTGCCGCCTTCGACGTCTCTTTCGTCTTTCGAAGCTGTGGCAGTCCGATCCGAGTCAGATTCTGCGGACAAATCTGCCGAGGTTGCCATTGGTTTTGGACACGAGTCGAGTTGAACGGGTTAATGCGCGGGGAACAGAGAGTATTTCTCAGCGGGATATGGTAGAGTGGACTTTTCGCCCTCGTAGGGTCATCTGATGGTATGTTGGCGGTGCTGGTTATAGTGCCTCATGACATCCTGAACGGACTTGACAAGCTCTTTATACAGAATTGCTCGGGACGAGGCTTGACGGTGATATTCTCTGGATTCCCAAGGACATCGCAATCAAAGGGAATTTTTTCTTCAAAGTCTTCTGTTATCGCCGATGGGCGATTTATGGACCCAAGGCAGCTCCACGGAGTTCCACGCGCGCTCAACCCGGCCAGGGGCGGACATAATCAGGGGATAAGTAAGCATCATCATAACCCAGTTAAGTCAGTCTCGCGAGCGTACCAGATGCTGGAGCATCCATACTCAACGGCGATGCCCCTCCGGCCAGAGCCTCCGAAGGCCCCCGAGCTCAGCCGCTTGCGGCCTAGTAACAGGTGCCGCAGAGTGCTGTTACTGGTTGTATTTCGACCCTCGTCTCAAGGTTTCATTTTCCGCAACTTAGGCACAGCTACACACGGCCTGTCTACTAATTCATTGGTAACCCGACTTGCTAGCATTTTAGTGCGAGAGCTGCTGGCGGACCAACCTGCAAGCGCTAGCGTAAAGGCGAAAAGCGAACTCTCTCCGTGTAGACAGAAATGGTATGAAGATAACTCCGATATTCACCATTCTACACTGCTAATACCTGTATTCGGAAGGTTTAGGGAACCAGGTTTTGAGTGAAATACAGACATCAAGTGTACCCTTTGAATCTGGTTATTCCATCACAAAGGGACGAGGGGCTTTGTACGAAGTATTTCATTTTATCGCCGAAAGCGGGGGTGGGTAGGACCAACTACCTACAAGAGAAAACTTGCAATCGCTGTATAGTAATCAGATTCCACTATTAGACACGCCGTGGACGCATCTCGGCGGCAAAAACCTTTCCCCGTACAGCGACGGAGAGCGGCTAATAAATTTGCCTGGATACCTAATAATGGTGTGCCAAATCTTCATGTTCAGGATGAGGCACCGACGGCCCTCGGCGCTCATTTTAGTGACGTCTGACCAAGCATTAGGAGAGAATGCCTTAGGATTTGAGGTTTTGCTTAGGTTTCTAGGTTTCTAGGTTTCTAGGTTTGCAGGACGGTAGCTTGTTTGGTGATAAAGCACGTGCTACGGTTTGTGTCCGTGGTGTTCAGTACCTGAATATTATCATAGGAACTTGATCAGGCTGCCGAACAAGGTAAGAAGGTACTCATCAACACCTGAGTCCCATGGAGATCGTCCGAGATCGTCCCCATGGGCTAGGATAAACTCTACTGGCTTATAATCCGTAGATAAATGCTGATTTCACTTCCCGTGCGGAAATCTGGAGTGTGTACCTATTCTATCCAGGGAAGGTATCTTGACAAATCTAAGAGTGAAACATTGAACCACGGCTGTCCGAAAACCCAAAGAAACGCAGAGTTCGAGAAGACAATCGCTCGAGTTTGTCATGTTACGGATGTTTACCGAGGCGACATTTTGAATCACGACAACCGTTGTCTGTACAAAAAAAAAAGTATATTAAAGTACACCATGTATGCAAGGGCGGCAGTAGCTAGGTAAGCACGGTTAGGTACTGTACCGCTATGTAGAGTAAGTTATATATGTTTCAGGTACTAGAAAATCAAGAGCTTTGGTATGAGGGAACAACTGTAGGTGTCGATAGCCACCCCAAATCACTATTGATACGCCGGCCTTGAATCCACTGCCCGCGCGGTTGCGCCCATTCCAGTCATTCATTGGTCATTCAAAAATGCAATCACGCCAGTTTTCATCTTACAAAAGCTGGCTATTTCCTGCAACCCATGGCATCTCTCGCTCTGTCCAATGCGGACAGACGAGACACCAGCCAACATCCGTGTGGCGCCGCAACAGGGGCTCTACTACAGTCGTTCGCCGCTGTGATCTCGCGGTCGCGCACTGGAGGGTTCCACCACAATCTGCGGTAGAGTGTCTAACCTGAGACTCGGCAGCCTAGGAAGGCTAGCCCTGGACGACCGCCGGCCCAGATCGCCCTCCTCAGTTGCAGCTTCTGCTGCCAAATCTTCCATGTGAGCTGAGAGTCTGTTGTTCCTCGCTTGAGAGGGTCCCGGATAGTTGGGCGGCGGGTCTGCGTATGGGCTGTTCCTCCCAGATCTCGAATCTCTCGAGTGGACCGGGGTGATCTCGTCCAGGCTCACATCGTCGTACCCTGGCGGCGGCAATTCGGTATCTCCCAGATCTCCATCTTCGGCGTTTACAATTTCGGGGCTAGATCCAGCGCGAGTGTTGGAGCCCTGGCGTGGGGTGTTAGCCTCCGAGTTTGCCCTTGATCTTGACCGGCCCGCGCTCCGCAAGCTATAGGTACTATCCCCGGTGACCAGAGCTGGTGACTCAGCACGGTCATTGCTTTGCGCGGTATCGATGCTCATGATAGAACTCGAGCGTCGATGCCTACGGTCAAGAAGACTGCTCGCTCCCGTCCCGGTCGTCTGGGATCTCGTGCTCAACGCGATACTTGCGGCATCGCTCAACAAGCCAACCCGCTCGCTCTCGGTGCTGTTGGCCCGAATTCGTGTACCGTCCGCTCTGGCGACGCCGAGGTCGCCGTAGGATACGCTGCTCACAGCCCGATTCCTCGTGTCTTTGATCCGCTCGTGCTCGCGTCTCAGCTCTTCAACCTCCTCCGTGTTCGATTGGCTGGCCTCCCTCCCCCTCTGTCGCAGCTCGTCGAGTGCGACGTTGTCGTGCCTCTGTCGGGCCTCGCGCCGCTCCTGTCGAAGGTTATCTCGCTCCGCGATCTGCCGCCGCCGCGCCACGCGGATTTGGTACAGCGCTTCCATCTCCTCGTCACGCAACGCCTCTTCATCTTCGGCGGTGGGCAGCTCCAAGACAACATCGATGCCGTCCCGTTCCCCCTCCCGGCCCAGCACCTGTTCGGTGTCGCCTGGTTTGGGTTGGTAAGGGGGGAGCGTCATGACACTGCGAATCGAAGTGCTGCGATCTACCCAGCTGCTACCCCGACCAGCGGCGCCTTGTCTATTTTCAGTCGCTTGGCCGTCCGGGGCATCTTGAGATTGGCGCATGCGGGCCGTGCGCCTGGACGATGAGTCGTTGTTGTGGGCAGGTTGGTAGCCGCCTCGGTGGTTGGGTACATCCCATTTTGTCCATAATCGCTTCAGGAAGGGAGTAGGAATATACTTCGGATTGGGGTGTCTGGAACGTATTCTGCGCAGAAAGATGACGGCTGTGATGAGAACAACAAGACCGACTACGACGGCCGCGGTGACCTGGGACACGAGCACGGTATTAGCAACCGGTGGCAGGCGACGAGCGAGGGTTTTGAGAGACTTACGACAGCGGTTGAGCTGAATGTCGGAGGAGATTCATCGCGTTGGTGCAACGACGATTTAGATCCCCGTGTCCATCCGTCCCTGGCGTGCCTGAGTGCGCGACTGGGTATTCTTATTGGCACTGGCATTGTTTTTTTTTCCTGTGCGTCGTAGATAGTCGGTCTATGTCTTCGACTCGTTGACGGTTCGGCCTACTCGTCCAGGCGGCGCCCGAGCATGTCGTTGCTGGAATTCTCCCCTTCGCTCTGTCCAATTCCGGGCGAGGGCGACGATCGAAGCGGTGGCAGTGCGTCGCAATGAAGAGAAATTAGGGCTGTTTTCCTTTGGGGGGTGGTTGGTCCGTCAGCAACGATAAGCTGCTCTGGTCAGCTCGTGTGGTATGGATCTCTGAGCCACTAGCCGTCGGGGAGCGCGGAAGCAGCAGGGCCTCGGAGTTGAATTGGAATCACGACGATCGATTGAAACGGCCCGGTTCGAAGGACGAAGGGAAACCCGGAATTAATTGGCAGGAGACAACTCAACCTCTGGAGGAGGAGGACAATGCTCGTGTTGTCGCTGAACGTAAGGCTGGAAGGCGAAGGGCCTCCTCCAGGGGGTCAGCGCAAAATCCAAGGCGGCAGTGTGCGGGCTCGGCACGGCCAACTGGGCGAAGCGTCCGGATCAATGCACATGTAATCGACCCCACGTCAGCTGAAGCGGTCGGGGTGGCCCAGCATGCTCTGTAGATGCGATGGATATAGGAGGTCTTACCAGCGAACGAGTTGTTGCAAGCGGTATAATGACGACAGAACAGAAATGTCTCACCCCATACGATATATTTGAGAGCGAGCCCTACAGTAAGTAGTTAGCTATCTACGAAGCAAGTACGCACTTGCTTACGAAGTTTCTTGGTCTTGGTACGCGTGCTTTCATCACTGGTACCTACTTAGTAGATCGACTAAGCTCAAGAAGCGGACTCATTCAGTGGAGCTGCGCATTGTCAGACCTCCAGCCCCCCACCTGATTTGCCCGGTAACCGACGAGCCGGGGCAGCGCCACCCCAGCGTGCCCAGTCTTGCCAGTTAAGAGTGCAGTGCGTGGAGATGCCCCAGCGCCATTTGCTTGCAAAATCTGTTCAATTCGTATAACGAATACCTATCGTGCAGAAGCCATAGTAGAATCTTTCGGCGGCGACCCTACTCCCATGGCTTCCGTGACCTCAGTACTCCGAAGGTAAGGTACTGAACATTCCGTGGTGTGTCGCATTATGTGAACACTACTGTCGGTGTCTTTGCCGTGCATAAGCGCCGGGTGGCAGGTACGGTGTACCTACGAAGCAGGCAAGCTAGGTAAGGGAGAACCTGTCAGCCTAACCTCTCGCCCAAAAGTCAAGGGTTCTTGCTGTCGTTCTGCTGACAAGTGCGCCATTACAAAGTAACTACAGTACCTACTCTCTATTCTCCTGAGTACTCCGTAGGTGCAGACTCGTTTTCAGGGTCCCCCATCGCGGGCTACGGTAATTAAAAAATAGTTTACATGGAAAGATGACAGGGTCCCGATATCCACCATAAGGCTGCCCCCTTATTTAGGACGGCAGCAGTTGAAACGGTCATCTTATCACTCTAGGATTTGCTGAAATACATAAGTGTTCTCCACTGATCTCACTATCTACGGAGTGAGCCAGGCGAGCCAGGGTATGGACATCTCTCGGTGCAGTTTGATTCCATCGAGTGCTGTTCGCATAAAGGAGATAATGCTCTCTGGCTCTCTTTCCCTTCCTCAAATTGCTCGTATATTCCAATATACGTTATCCTCTGTTCACCCAACGCCAAAGATGAGCTACATAGGGAGCGATTCCTCATACTGCTTGTAGCAACTCCTGTTAATTACCTGGGCTTTGCCAACGAAGTACTGTGGACCAGACGGGTCTAGCAGGCGCGTTTTGGGAACAGTGCTTCTTCCGAGAAGATATCATCGCTGAAACTTTTCAAGGCCACTCGCACCATCGTGCCTTGAGCTTCAACCGCCTTCTTCTTCTGGACATGAATTACCCGCAGCGCTATTAGCCGCTGTGTTTTGGGTACCTGGACCAACTCGTCGAACTCCACGACTGTTATAGTACACTGCGGCTCGGCCCAGCAGTAAGTTAACTTTTTATGGGGCATTTTAAGCTTTAGCACCTCGGTCGCACCGAGATCACGCTCTGCATCACGCTCTGCTGCTTTGCACTGGCACGTATATACTGTCAAGAATGTATACGGACATACTGTAGTACAAGGGAGCTATGCTATAGCTCTCCGCTTGACTGAATCTTGGAGTGAATATGATGCATTGATCGAATCGTACCTGAGTTTCATGGTAGCTTCGCACAGTATTACAACCATTGGGCTACCCGATATCACTCATAACTACATGCCGACCCAAAGCCGGAGGGGCAGGGCCGACCCAGACCCGAAGACAACCATTAGCACAATGCCGTGTGGGCCGATCTCTTCCGAGACCAGCAGCGTCATTTTGGAACTAAAGTCCGTAGCAGTTCATATAACATCCTCCAGAGTCTTCGGAGTTTACACTTCGTCACCCTGTAAACCTGCCCCGTGCGTCATGTTTTTGAGACCGACTCGCTTAGTTCGTCGGTTTTCTGCTCCATCCGTTTTACTCGTCCGGTGTTATTTGCCATCGTATTCTCCCCAGCCTACATCGGCCCAGCCCGTCCCGCTTTCCGGCCATCGCCATCGTTCTACTTACTCCTCTAATATGGCGGCCCAGGATCCTATTGTTCAAGCTCTGCAAGAATTCACGACGTGAGTGGTCCCTGGGGGAGGTGCTTGTAGCCACTACCACGAATTCCACGATTCCGGGAACATTAATAATCTCTGATGCCCTCTTCGTCTAGTTGTGACGTCTCGGATGCGCTCTGCAAACTGAAATATCCCAACGGCGGGTTCTTGTCTGGGTTGACCCTCTGGTCGCCCCAGCGCCAAGAAGGAACCACTAAGATAGTTGGTCCGGCTTACACCGTCAAATATGTTCCTCTCAGCGACCCAAGTCCCAAGTATCCAACTCATTACGTGAGCATAAACCTCCTACCTCACGCCTTTCCAGCCACATCACGGTACTGATAGCGTGGCAGATAGACTCGGTCCCCGAGGGTGCAGTTGTCTTCGTGTCATGCCCCCCGAAAACGCCGAACGCGGTGTACGGCGGGCTGATGTCGGCACGGGCCCAGGCAAGCAAGGCCGTGGGCTCGATCATCGATGGCCGATTCCGTGATCTACAGGAGCAAAGGGATCTCAACTATCCGGTGGGTGCAAACCAGCATTCCCATATCAGAATCTTGGTCTCCCTCATTCTCGGACCTAACCCTTGAGTGTGAATCTAGATTTTCGCTCGTGATGTCGGCACTGCTCCTCCAGCCGAGCTTCTCAAGGTAGTCGACGTGAACGTCCCCGTTAAGCTGCAGACGGACGAGCAAGACATGACCATTCACCCGGGTGACTACCTGATCGGAGATGTGAATGGCGTCGTGGTGCTTCCGAGGGACCTGGCGGAGAAAGCTCTACCGCTGATGGCGCAACAGGTGGCAGCCGACTCCAAGATGGCTGAGGAGATCAAGAAGGGCATGAGCTTCTCTGAAGCAAGTAAGAAGTTCAGGAAGTAGTCGGTCTGGTGCATCACAACTTCGGTTTATCATGTTAGACTTTCGGCGTGTCTATCGATACATCGCCTGTATTCGCCCACGTTCAGAGTAGGCTCACAGTAATACACCGGCACGTGGTTTCTATGCAACGCAGCCCCTTGGCCATGACTACGCAACCTGCCACCAGGCAATATGGTACCCCTTTTGCTCTCAGGCTTAGATCCGCAGCATGCTGAGCCACCATCGCATTGGCCAGTATAACTTCCTGCCGGCTTACCCGGCTGCCGTCGACGCGCTTCGCTACTGCTAGGGCAGCCTTCATCAAGTAGGTTGGTCCAAGGCTAGTACGCCCTGGCACGGCATACTACTTAAATACTTTGGAGTACCTGCCCGCGCCGATACTCGCGAACTTCTTAGTATAAACCCATTGTATATGATTTCTATTCCTGTCCAGTCTCTCGGCAATGTTGGGTCAATGCTCTCAGGCGATTTTCTTCACATTTAGCTAAGAATTGCGATTTTACATCTAAATTGAACCAAGGTATGTCCCAGGGGTCATGTGTGGGAATTTAATTGCAAAAACTCTCTATGGTTGAGCATTTCTCAACCCATCAATGCCAGAAAGGAGTGAAGCCGACACACACCTCCAATCCCTCTCTCCTTCTCACACTCTATGAACCATTGGATATATATATATCGAGTCTTGTGACAGGACCCTGCGCGCAGATGGCCAAGAAGGACCCAGAAATCACTCACGTAGCATAGACGTCTTGGTCGTGATGGGTCGCCAGTCTTGCCCCGGATTGCTGGCCCTTTTGATGCAACTTGTGGCTAGCTGTGGAAGAGCAAAGTCACACCACTGTTTGTTTTGATCAATTATATTACCTGGACGGTTGATGTGAATACTTGCTCTGGTTACTCCAGGCCAATCAGGACATATTTCCGCCACTTTGCCATATGAGCCTGATTATACCAGGCTCGTCGGCAAAAGTCGACGATCGCCCTCGCGAGCCCTCCCCAGGTACCGAGCCGGATGGAGCCCTCTGTGCCGAGCGTGCTGGAGTTCAGCTATGATCCCTTTGGCATGTAAGTTCTTTTTGGTGACGCAAAGCAATATGAAGGGTGAGTCCGCGGAAGAGAGGGGTCCACAGAGAGTAGGATGAAAACTCGATGCGCGTGTCGTCAACAGCGTTTTGCAGTCACGATTGCACTCACCTAGGAACTGATTTCTCTCAAATCTTGCTCTTTAGCACATCATACTGATCTGTTATCTTACCCGCATCAATAAGGCCGATCTTTCAACTTCACGTGGGAGCAAGCCGGGGCCAAGGGCCGGCCGTCGTCGGACTGTCATATTTCTCAACCCGCGTCCCTCCCGTTGACGTGAATTTTCCGCCCATAGGAGTTCTAGTCTGCGTGGACTTGCATCGGGAGTTCATCGTCGAGGATGGCTTCGGGGTCTGAAGCGCAGTCGCGGGCCAGCGTGCCCATTGCCGCGGTGGCTGTGACGCTTTCTATCGCCACTGTCGCGGTCACCCTACGGACGTATACTCGTGCCGTGTTGATTCGGCAATTTGGTATGGACGATTGCGCTGCCATTGTATCTCTGGTATGTCATCTTCGCCCTGTTCCTCCATCATCGCAGTGCCGTCGGTCTGACAGGAGCACGCAGGTCCTGGCCTTGGGAGCCGGCATTTCCATCGCGACAAGTAGGCTATCCCGAGGATGAGACTTGAGACCCGCCGCCATCTACTTACCAAGCTCTAGACACGGTATTCGGGGCCGGTAGACATGCGGCGACGTTAAGCCCAGATATCATCGTGAGCTATCTCAGGGTAAGCAGGTCTTTCATCCACTGGCGTCGCTCTAGTAAGACCCTCAGGCCCGCTGACAGCAACCAAGCTCTTTTATGTTTCCATCGTTTTGTATAATGCATCATTGATGGCGACAAAGATCACATTTCTACTCCAGTACTACCGTGTTTTAGCAGTCCGAAAGATGCAGACCATCGTTATGCTTGCCCTTGTGTCTGTCACTCTGTGGTCCCTCGCCCAACTCCTGGTGGTCATCTTTACCTGTTCTCCCATCGATAGGTTCTGGGACCAGGAACTGCCCGGTACTTGCATTCCAAATCTTCCGTTTTGGTATATCAATGCAGGCGGCAATATAGTTACGGATGTGATCATCTTCGTTCTCCCACTTCCGGTGATGACATCGTTGAACCTACGCGCAACCCAGAAGTTGATGTTGATCGGTATCTTCAGTCTTGGGTTCTTTGTGAGCGCTCCTACCTACCTACCTCTTCCCTTTCTCGCGAGGCTAATTCTGTGTCTTTGCTTTCAACCCAAAGACATGCGCGATATCTATCATACGCATCCAATTTCTGCGTCTCAGCGACGATATTACTTGGGATAACGTGGACAGCTCTGTCTGGAGCATCACAGAGGTCTGTTCCGGTATAACCTGCGCATGTCTTCCTACGTTGCGGCCCTTGGTATCAAGATGGATACCGGGGGCGAATGGCAGGTCTAGCTGGGGGGGTTACTATCCGCAGTCATCGAGTCGCGGCGCAACCGACAGGTCAAACATGGATGGAAGTCGCCCAAGAAGTATGCCAGAGACGACAACGAGCGGACGCAGTGTTTTTTATCGCCAATTCTATAGGCCGGGCCTTCCCGGATTGATCCCGTCAGACAGCGACAACCTCTCGGATCGCAGCCAGCAGGCACCAAGCCTTGAGCAGATACGGCGCCAAACGAGAGAACTCGAGAGCTATCGACCAATTATCCCAGAGAAGGCAAAGCTGCACGAGCCAAACCTCGGATTCAGACCGACTGTACACACAGAAATCAAGGTCGGGACTCCTCAACCAGAGCCGGGGTGGCCGGAATCCGTGGAAAAACCAAAGGGAATAGAGGTGAGAGTCAAGCGGGATGTCACCATGATTAACGAGCTTCGCCAGGTTGAGATGGCACGGAGGTAGATACCTAGGTAGGATGCTGTGGTAGACTTCAATAAGAGCGGACTCACCGTGTATGGAAGAAACAGTACTCGTGGTTTATCCGGTCGTCAGGAGAATTTGTCGATTCGCAGGAGGTACCTCAGTGGCAACTAGGAGCTCTGGGGAGGGAAGACCAACAGGCAAAGTGCTGGATCATTAGATATTAACGTCCAAGCGGTTTTGGGTGGAATATAGAAGGCCCATTAGGACAAAGATTGACCTAGGTACCGTGATTTAGGTACGTCAAAGGACGCAGACCCCCCTGCACTTGCTTGCCTCTTCAGAAATCCGACCAACAACACCTTCTTTTGCCACGAAGCAAGAGGTGATGTATAGGCTGTCCACTACTCGTTGTCACTTGGCTCCATCAAGAATATCCTGGACTTGCTGTCATACCCGAGGTTGTTGCCTAGGCTTGCGTAGTCTGTATTCCCTTGGGTGTGCGGGAGCAGAAGGTTGTGTAGCTCGTTTTATTCATACTATGGCGTACAATGCTATTCCAGCCACGCGTGTTTCGCAATGCGACTCAGCCCTATCAGAGCATCCAATGACGGTTCTTCACGCGTCAAGCCGGTCATATAAACCAGCATTATTCTGCGTGGGTGGGATCTAGTGGTTGAGCTGCCACCAACCACGTTAATGGCTGAGCGACGATGGCGGTGGCAGAGGCCCGTCCGGTGCTTTGCACTTGGGTGCAGCCACATCCGCTTGCCGCTGTTCTAGACTTCATCCAATCCTAGTGAGAAGTGATCGCGTCTCCGCCACCACCATCGTTTTACCGGCGTATGTGGTCCAACGATGTGGACGTGACATCGGGGGTTGGTGGTGTTTCTCAGCCGCACCTCCCTTCGGAGATAATCCTGGGAGGGCCATGTCAACTGTCACAAGCCACGACGAGAGTGGGCATGTGCCGTGCTGCCATACTTTGTAACGGATTTGGCCTAAATTCGTGAATTCCATGTTGAAATCTTCTTCCTTGCGACGAAACTTATCTCATCCCAGTGGCCCGTCTCGACAGCTTTTTCCTTGCGCGGACAGCATGTATAGAGCAACCCGAAGCACTCTCGAGAGCATTTCCTTCTCTGTCTCCTTTTCGCAACCCTACCTTGCTGCTGCCTATCATCCTTGACGGGGGACGATAGCATCGGTTCAGTCCAAAGTATGCAACCGTCAAAGGACCCTCGCGCCACAAGAACCGCATACGAGTACAATCTCCAGCCCACAGAGGACCATGAAGAGGTCCAGGAGCAGGTTTCCAAGGAGGGAAAACTACCTCGCCGAGGAGCCAAGATTCCCAATTATCGACCAACCGCACTGAAATGGCCATTCATCACACTTCAAATATTGATGCTTTGCGTCGCCATGGTCCTGGTCATATACGCAGAGAAGGCGATGCCCAATTCGGACAGCGATGCTCAGATCATCTCGAAGAGAAGGCCCTCAGCCTTTCAGTATGCTCGTGCGATATCACCGAACTCCTCTGTTCCCATTGATCAAGCAAGTTCAACATCTTCAGAACCTGTCACGGAACTCACCTCGACCGGTGGCAGCTTGATTGTTACAACAAGTCCATTAATCACTTCTCCTCGGCCAAGCTCGTCTTCTCCGTCCTTAGGGACTTCCTCCTCTATCCCTGGGTCCTCCTCCTCCTCCTCCTCCCCCTCCTCCTCCTCATCCTCATCCTCATCTTCGTTGCTGGATTCCTCCTCCTCTACATCAGTTCCTTCGTCTTCTGTTGCGAGCCCTACCTCGACACTCCACTCTACCTTGCCTTCGTCACCGCAACTAGCAACATCAGATCCTCTTACACCAACTCCCAGTGGCTCCAGAACGTCGACTACCTCCGTCCTTCCAACACCAACAAAATCGACAACATCAGCGCCATCCACAAGCCCAGCAACCACCAACGCCGCACTGGTTTTTGGCAATTTTAAGATCTCGCTTTCGACGACAGTTTCTTACTTCACAGTGAACATAACGAGGTCTGAGTCCACAATCGTGTATTCAAGTACGTCTGTCTTTACTGCCACGTCCACCAAGACCATAGTTTATACGACCAGGTCCCTGTCTACGTTCACCTCCCAGACTGTCATCACAACGACGATCCCATTCTCCGTGCCACCGCATAACGGAACAGGGACGTTCAGCTTCACAGCATCGACTGGGCAGTTGACAGAGACCATAACATCCCTGTTCACATCGGACAAGCCACGGATCATTACGAAGTCATCGACGCTCGTGACAGAAGAGCCAACGACCACGGTGGTTGAGGCGACCAGCACCGTTCCGGAGACTGTCTACCAGTCTGTAGGGTCTGTTACTGTCACATATTCGTATACAATGGATGTTCCTATCACCCAGGATGCAAACTCTCCCCCGCCTGGCGCGGTCACCGTTGTCGGGACAAGTATCGTCGAAGGCCAGACGTTTGTTTTTACACAGACTCAACCCGCCGAAGTGTTCGTCATCACAACAAACGAGGTCGACGATAGTGTCGTCACCCCACAGCCTCAGACTTTCGTAACCAGCGTCGGCGGTTCTGAAGTTACCTCGTACATGGTCATCACGCCCTCGCCAGCTGCAGCTCAAGCGGTATCCATGGACGTTGTGTCAACTATCGGTGGCAGTCCTGTGACGATAATCCAGGGCCCATCTCCAACCACGTATACGACCATGATACAAGGAACTCAATATACCATAACAGGAATCGTGCCGGCACAGACGGTCACCTCCATGGTGGGTGGAACTCCGGTTACAGTAGGAGTTGTCTCGTCACCGTTCACTGGATTCCAGGCAGTTTCTTACACTGTTGTACGGGAGGTGGACGGTACCCCAACCACCGAGGTGCTGGTTTCAACCGCCAATGGTCCTGCCTATCAGATCGTGTCCTATACACTAGTCACCCAGGTGAGCCAGGCATATTTTTATCACCCCTTTTCTTGTCCGCGCTCTGCGGCATTTCACCAAAGGCAGATTCTTAAGCTCCCTATGGCCGGTAGCAAGCAGCTCTAACATACTGGAAGCTAACCACAAAATAGATCAATGGCGTTCCCGTCACGGAGGTCCTGGTCTCGACCGGGACTGGAGTGGCCTATCAACCCGTCTCTTATACCATCACTACCATGATTGGTGGGACCCGCACAGTTATAACGGCGACGCAGCCGGTGCAAACAATTGTATACACGAGCGACGGAGTCGTGCTCACGAGATACGCGACCCCGGCGCCGCTAATCTACACAACCACGGTTGGCGGTACAGAGGTTACCGAGGTCCTTGTCACGACGCCGACGGGTGGCAGCCCGATCACATTGACCTTCGTCTCAACTAGTGGAGGGACTTTGGAAACGCTTACGAGCACGTTCTCACCAACGACGCTCACAACGACGAAACCAGAAACAATCACTAGAACTTCGACGCCGTCTCAGTCGCTGAGTTTCTCGACTAGACCGAAGTCGACGGCAACATACACCTCTACTTCGTCCGTGTCAGCGAACCCCACGGCTGGGAATCCGAGCAAGCCCAGCGTCACCACTACAACCCGAGTTTTCTCTTGGAATGAAGCCGACCTGTTCCTTGGTACCTTTTTGCCGACAATGCTGGCTGTGATACTTGTGATCCCACTGCGAATCATCGATCTCAACATTAAGCTCTATCAACCGTTCCAGACTCTCACAAGCCCAGGAGGTGTCGTGGGCTCCGACTCTATGACGCTCGAGTATACTGGCCTCATGGGCTTCGTAACACCCGTCATCACGCTCCTGCAGGGACGTCCCCTGCCGTTCGTCACGACTGTTCTCGTAGGATTCTCGTCCATTCTGATCCCCCTGTCTGCCGAGGCCATCGGGTTGAAGCTGCACGGAACCTGCAACTTAAACACGGGCACGGACACGTGTGGTATTTCGCTAGGCGTCAGTCCTGCCCCTACGAATGTCCTAATCGGCCTCCTGGTCCTTCTAGTCCTTCTCCTCATCCTACTGCTCGTCCTCTTGAGAAATTGGACAACCGGCGTGCACGCGAATCCTTGGAACATTGCTGGAATGGCTTCTCTAGCTGGGAATTCGGCCGCAAGAGTGGGGCAAATCAGCGAAAAGACGATGCGAAGAGCGGTTTCTCAGAAGCAGTATGTGCTAGGACACTTTGAGGACGAACAGGGGCAGCAGCAGTACGGTATCACCTTGGCGGACGAGTCTGGGCACGGCCTTCACGATGCCAACGAGGACAATGACTCGGATGGAACGTCCTTTGAAGGATTTGATACGGCTTCGGATCTAGTGAAGGGATCTGGGAAATATCTGCCGTTCATGCCGTTGCGCTACCCGTGGCGCATTATCTTCACGCTCTATCTCACCGGTCTCTTCATCTTCATACTCATCTATCAGTTCAACAAGTTTAATGATTCTCGGCTCTGGAAGCTCATGAACGTTTACGCGTTCGGGACGCGGTTCGTATTCGCTGCCTTTGGCGTTGTCATCGCCTTCGCTTGGCAGGCGTTCTTTCTCAGTGAGTAGCTATCTAACCTGCTCTGCCACGGCATGTAGGAGAATAGCAGCTGGGGCTAACTCACAATCCCAGGTGTTAGTATAATGGTACCTTACCAGCTCATGGCACATCGCCCCCGATCAGCGGCAGATTCAATCTTGATGCCCAGACCCACGAACCCATTCTACGGAATCTGTGTGGCTGTTGGGAAGAAGCATGTGTTTTGGATCGTCACGTCCCTGATGGCCATTCTCTCTGAGTTCCTTCCCATCCTACTCTCCAACGTCCCCTTCAGTCTCGGTTCGACGGACAAGTCGGCCACCGTCTGCGCCCTCATGAGCGCAGTGATTTTGGGCCTCATGATATTGACCATGGCCTATTCCGCATTCGTCAGATGGCCGCCGATGCCGGTTTCACCACAGACCATTGCCGGGGCCTTGTACTATGTCTCACAATCTCAGATGCTAGATGATTTCAGTGGCATATCCCAACTGGACGAGAAAGAGAAGGAGCGGAGGATCAGGGAACTCGGTGGCCGGTACTATTATGGTGCATTAATGGGTAGTTCAAGGAGAAGGCTCGGCGTTGATAAGGACCTGGGGCCTAGTGATGCCGTTGTGACGGCTTATATGGGCCCTACAACGGATGAAATTTGATCTGAAGTCTAGAATATAAAAGTAACAAAACACGCCCATGAATGAGCATTTATAAACCAAGATCCTTTCCTGTAGACAACGACTACGAAGATGTGGACCCTTCGCCAGTAATTGGCAGCGAGCAACCCCAACCAAGAAAGAAAGAACCTGCCTGCTTGCTCCGTCTTCTTCCTGCAACACGCCTGCTCGTGCTCGAATAAGAACTGATACACAAAAAAAAAAGGGAGAGGAGCAGGAAGGACAGGGAGGAAAAAAAGATGCGTCGGCCGGGAATCGAACCCGGGGCCCATCGAAATCGCATGGCAACGATGGATTTTACCACTAAACCACCGACGCTTCTTGTTGATTGGTCGGGCCAAATGCCAGCTCATAGATAGTTGCCAGCACTAGCTCCATAGCCTTCGACTCGGCAACGTCTCCGTTGGAATGAATGAGAAAACTAATCCCAGTCACCTAAATGCGTTAGATTGATTTCCCACATAGTTTATAGCCTATAAAATGGCGCCTCACAAATAAGAAGCGTCGGTGGTTTAGTGG
>FTLB01843383.1_pt1 | contig 23288 bp, 18 predicted proteins | sample 1658291 | NCBI WGS metagenome assembly FTLB01 (sample SAMEA3914812, study PRJEB12502) | metagenome | biome: forest; material: soil | place: Canada | collected 2011-07-07 | depth 0.1 m
GTATCAGGCTTTGGAATATCCCCTTCATTCGCGCCATCTGAAAGGCGGCGGTGGTTCCTTTGCCAGACACATCTCCTATAATGATGGCAAACCTGGTAGGAGAGAACTGAAAAAGATCATAATAGTCGCCTCCTACCTCATCTGAAGATTTTGAAAAGACTGCTGTTTCCGTGTGGATGTTAAATATCTGATTAGGAGGTAAAAGACTTTTTTGAGCGTCGCGGGCAATTTTAAGCTCTTCCTTATAACGTTCTGTTTGTACAGCTTCGGATATAAGGCGAAAGTTTTTTATAGCAATGCTGGCCTGGCTTACAAAGGTGAATATGATGTCTACCATCTCCTTGTCAAAGCCGTCATTAATATTTTTTAAAAGCACCAATGTTCCCAATCTGTGATTGTGGGAGGAAAGTGGAACCATGAGTAATGATTTGTACGAAAGATTGTTAAGGCGCTCTGTGTACCTAAAGCTTTTAATGTTCTTTATGTACTGGGGTTCGTTGTCTATATTAACCTGGTTTTTTCTTAAAATCTTTTTTATTTCAAAAACATCAATCTCATGAATATCCTTGTTAAGAAACGCTTTAAAATTTCCCTTCTCATCTATTATCTCTAGCCAGCCAGCATCTGCCATTACAGTGTTTAAGCTGCTGTCTAGTAGTAGCTGGTATACCTCTTCTTCTTTATCGCCTATTTGTATAGATTGGCTAAGTTTCTGAAAAAGCATAACCTCGCCAAACTTTTGCTCAAACACAGAAGAGGTGGGCAGGTTAAAGAAAAGCACCAGCAGCGATGAAAAGCAGTTTAGTAGTATGAAGGCAAATACGGCAAGTATAAAAATATTATCTGCCAGGTTAATTACTAGTTCTTTTTCCGATTGTTTATCAAATATTTCCTCTATAAAGGTGCAGCTTATAACAATGATAAGAAAAGTAAATAGTATGCACTGCCACTTTTGTTTGTAGTTTAGAAAGGCAACCCACTTCAAATTAAAAGACAGAAATAGCCCCAACAGGATAAGCGGCGAGGCCATAATGATGAATGGGAGGCTAAGTATCTCTACACTGAAAAAGTTGGAAAGTATGCTAAGGTAAACAAGGTATTCAAAAACAGGCCAGGCAATATCGGTATTGCTGGATTTCTGGTACAAGATCATTTTCTTCCAGACATAAAACCCATTAGCCAGGAATATAGTAATAAGGCCTATGTTGAGATGGTAAAAGAAATTAATAAGATACAGGTTTTTCGAAAATTCAGTTTCCCTGGTTGCATACATAAAGAATTTGATGAACAGGGAAATAAGAATGGTATAGGCTCCAATGCTGAATACCTGCCATAAGTATTCAGTAAAATTGCTTGTGCGCTTGCCGCCCAGCTCTATTCTGAAAGATAGAAAGGTAAAAAGATAAAAAAGGCTTAGCAGAAAGTGAGATAAATACTCGGGTAATATAAGCGTTGAGGTAGTAGTATAGTATTGAATAGAAATTAGGTTAGATATAACAAGAAGCGTCCATGAGAGGATGCTTAGTGTTATATACAACCTGTTATTTATTATACTATTTGTTGGCATCTAAAAATTATCTGCTGTAGTTAGGGGCTTCGCTTGTAATTTGTATATCGTGTGGGTGGCTTTCTCGTACTCCTGCAGCGGTAATTTTTACAAACTTCGCTTTTTTTAATGCTTCAATGTCCGGAGCTCCGCAATATCCCATACCCGCTCTTAAGCCGCCAACAAGTTGGTATATTACTTCAGACACCTTTCCTTTAAAAGGAACGCGACCAACAATACCTTCCGGCACAAGTTTGGATATATCGTCTTCCACATCCTGAAAATAACGATCTTTTGAGCCGTCTTCCATAGCCTCCAGCGATCCCATTCCCCTATATGTTTTAAATTTTCTACCTTCAAAAATAATTACTTCGCCGGGAGCTTCTTCAGTACCAGCTAATAGTGAGCCTATCATAATGGCGCTAGCGCCGCCTGCTATGGCTTTAACAATATCTCCCGAAAATCTAACCCCTCCATCTGCAATAATAGGGACGCCCTTTTTTTCCAATGCTTTAGCCGCTTCATAAACAGCAGATAGCTGAGGCATACCTACTCCGGCAATTATCCGCGTAGTGCATATACTTCCGGGGCCTATTCCTACCTTAACGGCGTCTGCTCCGGCATCTGCTAATGCTTTTGCTCCTTCTCCTGTGGCCACATTGCCTACTATTACTTCCAGGTCTTTATATTCCTTTTTTACAAGTTTAAGCGCATCAATTACTCCTTTGGAATGTCCGTGGGCTGTATCAATGCTTATTACGTCTACGCCTGCTTTCTTAAGCGCATCTACTCTTGCAAGTAGGTCTGGCGTAACGCCCACAGCAGCTCCGGCTCTTAATCTGCCCAAACTATCTTTACAAGCCTCTGGCCGGTCTTTCTTCTTTAAAATGTCTTTATAGGTAATAAGTCCCTTCAGGATACCATTTTTATCTATTATGGGCAGTTTCTCAATCTTATACTCCTGAAGTATATCCTCGGCCTTGTTAAGGTCTATTCCTTCGTGAGCAGTTATCAGGTTTTCCACCGTCATTATTTCGGTAACCTTACGGGTGGGGTTTTTCTGAAACCTAAGGTCTCTGTTGGTAATTATACCTACCAGTTTGCCGTTTTTATTAATTACAGGAATACCGCCAATCTTGTTTTCCTTCATAATATTTTGGGCGTCTTTAAGGGTAGATTCTTCTCCCAATGTTATCGGATCAAGAATCATTCCACTTTCAGACCTCTTCACTTTCTTTACCTGGTTGGCCTGCTCCTCAATGCTCATATTTTTATGAATGAAGCCTAGCCCGCCAACGTGAGCCATCGCTATAGCCATTTCATACTCAGTTACAGTATCCATAGCAGCAGCAACAACAGGAACATTAAGCTTTATATTCCTTGATAAGTAAGTGATTGTGTCTGTATTTCTGGGTAATACCTCGGAATATGCCGGAAGAAGAAGGACATCATCGTAAGTGAGGGCCTCAAAAATGAATTTGGAAGAATCTAATGACATGGCAAATAATTTACGTTGCTTATTTGCCAGTCAAATTTACGGTGGAAATATTATATTATAAAGGAAAACTAGTTATTATTTCTTTAATAAATGAAAGAGGCTGTTGTACTTTTCTAATATTTAGCCATTCCTTTATCAATGCTTGTGGCCCAGGCATGTATTCCTCCGTTAAGGTTATATAAATTACTAAAGCCAAGTTCTTCCGAAAGAAATTTAACCACCATTGCGCTGCGCATTCCATGATGGCAGTATACAACCACTTGTTTGTCTGTAGGTATACGTTCAACTTGGGCGGGAATGGAGTTCATAGGAATATGAATACCTCCTAAAGAGCAAATTTCTCTTTCATGATCTTCTCTTACGTCCAGCAATTCTATATTTTCTTTACGCTCCAGCTTTTCTTTTAGCTCGTTCACGCTTAGTTCTTTAAAGCCAGGCTCAAACTCTTCTCCTTCTTTCTGAGCAGAAACCTGGCAAAACGCCTCATAGTCTTTGGCCAGTTCTTTTATCTTATGGTTTTCCTCATTACCTGAAAAAGCTATCGTACTGCTATTCATTGTAAGCGCATCAAGGATAAATAGCTTGCCCGAAAGAGGCTCGCCTATCCGCAGTATAATTTTAAGTACTTCATTAGCCTGTATGCTTCCAATCATTCCCGGCAATACGCCTAATACGCCTATTTCATTACAGTTAGGCACATCCTCTGGGTTAGGCGGCTCAGGGAAAAGGCAACGGTAGGTAGGGCCATATTCACCCTGCTTATTTTTTAAATTAAAAACAGAAACCTGCCCTTCAAATTTAAATATGGAGCCAAATACCAAGGGCTTTTTTAGTATCACGCAGGCATCGTTTACCAGGTAGCGGGTAGGGAAGTTATCGCTGCCGTCTACTACAACATCGTACATGCTAAGTATCTCTAGGGCATTTTCTCTGGAAAGCTTAAGGTTATGTACAATAAAATGAACAAAAGGATTTTGCGCTCCTAATTTTTCAGCGGCCACTACTGCCTTAGGTTCGCCTACATCTTGTGGACTAAATAGAACCTGCCTTTGTAAATTACTATTCTCTACTACATCAAAATCTGCTATACCAATAGTCCCTACTCCGGCGGCGGTAAGGTATAGCAGTACAGGACATCCCAGCCCTCCTGCGCCTATTACCAGAACGCGGGCATTTCTTAACCGTTCCTGCCCTTGTTTGCCAACTTCTGGTAGTATAATATGCCTGTTGTACCGCGCTAGTTCTTCTGATGATAGCATATTAATTATAACTTTCGTCCCAGTCTTTCCATACGGCTTCGTAACCCTGTTCTTTTATCATAGCGGCTACTTGTTGTGGTGTCCGTTCGTCCGATATTTCAAATTGCTCCAAAGCCTGCAAGCCGGAAGCATAGCCTCCTGGGTCTGTTTTAGAGCCTGCGCTTATGCTGGTAATGCCCAGTTTAATAATATTATTTCTAAACTTCTCACTCTCGCGGGTGGACATAGATAGCTCCACTTCCTCATTAAAAATGCGGTAAGCGCAAATCAGTTGCACCAGTTCCTTATCGCTCATGTTCACCTTTGGTTCCAGGTTGCCTGTGTATGGCCTTAGTCTAGGGAAGGAAATAGAATACTTAGTCTGCCAGTATTTCTTTTCCAGGTAACTTAGGTGTAGCGCATTAAAGAAAGAATCCGTACGCCAGTCTTCCAGTCCTATTAAAACGCCTAATCCCATTTTATGTATTCCGGATTTTCCTAATCTATCTGGAGTATCTAGTCTGTATTCAAAATTAGATTTCTTTCCCTTCGGATGATGAAATTTATAGTTCTCCTCGTGATACGTTTCCTGGTAAACCAGAACACTGTGCAGTCCTTCTTGTATTAGTAGTTCATAATCGTGCTGCTCTAGTGGTTGCACTTCCATAGCAATATTAGAAAAATGAGGGCGTATAACTTGCAGCGCATTTCGCAAATAGGAAACGCCTACTGTTTTATTGGCCTCTCCTGTTACTAGCAGAACATGGTCGTAGCCATAAGATTTTATTACGTTAATCTCATCCAGTATCTGCTTCTCAGTAAGCGTAACGCGGCGCATAGGGTTATCCTGGCTAAAGCCGCAATAGGTGCAAATATTTTGGCATTCGTTACTGAGGTACATGGGCACATACATCTGTATGGTTTTGCCAAACCGTTTTTGCGTTAAAACATGGCTTTCCCTTGCCAAATCTTCCAATAAAGGAAGCGCGGCAGGGGAGATCAATGCCTTAAAGTCTTCCAGCGTTCTCCTTTTTTTCCCCAACGCCTCTTCAACATCTGTTTTGTTTTTTGCATAAATGCTTTCCTGCACTTCGTTCCAGTGGTAGCTTTCGTATACCTCCTGAAAAGAACCGGCTTTTATAAATTCCTGTATATTATGCTCTGTTATATTCATTACTATTATTCATCCAGAAATGCGGTAAGCGGACTGCTGGCCATGGCATGTATACTGGCCTTTGCCAGCTTTGCTTCAAAAGCCATACGTCCTGCTTCAACCGCCAGTTTAAAAGCTATGCCCATTCTTATTGGGTCAGGCGAAACGGCAATAGCGGTATTTACCAGTACTGCGTCTGCTCCTAGTTCCAACGCTTCTGCGGCATGAGATGGCGCGCCTATGCCAGCGTCTACCACTACAGGAACTTTGCTCTGGCTAATTATAATTTCCAGCATGGCTTTAGTCTGTAAGCCACTATTGCTGCCTATAGGAGATCCTAAAGGCATTACTGCCGCCACGCCAACTTCTTCTAATCTTTTACACAGCACAGGGTCGGCATTGATGTATGGCAGTACTATAAATCCTAATTTTACCAGTTCTTCTGCCGCTTTTAATGTTTCTATAGGATCAGGTAGTAAATATTTAGGGTCAGGATGTATTTCCAGTTTCAGCCAGTTGGTTTCTAAGGCTTCCCTTGCCAGTTGTGCGGCAAACACTGCTTCTTTAGCGCTACGCACCCCCGATGTATTAGGCAGCAAATTAAACTGCGAATGGTTCAAATGCCTGATAATGTCATCGTCTTTGTCTTTAATGTCTACACGTTTCAGGGCTACCGTTACCAGTTCTGAGCCAGAGGCTAATAAAGCCTCTTCCATTAGTGCGGAAGAACTAAACTTGCCAGTGCCTGTAAATAGGCGGGAGTTAAATTTTTTACCTGCTATTATTAACGGTTCCATAATTTTCCTTAACCCTCTTAACTTCATTTATAAATTCTTTTGCAGCGGCTTCTTTATCTAGCGCTGTATTTATTGCCGATGCCACTGCAACACCATAGATGCCTGCATCCAGTAATTTTTTAATGTCTTCCAGTTGTATGCCGCCAATAGCAATAATGGGGATAGTAAGCTTGCTTTCGGTACAGGCGTTTACTATTTGTCTATATCCTTCTAAGCCTAATATAGGACTCAGCTTTTCTTTGGTGCTTGTAAACCGGAATGGCCCTAAGCCTATATAATCTGCTCCTGCTTTTTCCAGTTCTTCTATATCAATAAAGTTATTGGCTGTTCCGCCTATTATATAGTCATGCCCTAATACTTTCCTGGCCTCAGCTACAGGCATGTCTTCTTTACCCAAATGCACGCCTGCTGCGCCTATTTCTTTAGCAAGCTTTACATTATCATTAATAATAAGTTTGGTATTGTACTTGTCGCATACCTTTTTTACATCCAGCGCTATTTCTTTCCATATAGCAGCGCTTCTGGCTTTTGTTCTCAGTTGCAGCCAGTCCACGCCAGCCATGCAGGCCTCTTCGGCAAGCTGGGCATGCGTATAGCCAAATACATTGTCTTGGGTAATATAATGCAGTCTTGATGTATTATGCATAGTGGTATCCCAATAAAGTACTATTACTTGATATGAAGTTACTGGTATATTCTTTTGCTTCTTTGCAGGCCTCTTCCAATAATAAGCCTTTTGCCAGAAGCGCTGCTATAGATGCCGATAGCACGCAGCCTGTTCCATGCTTATCGTTGTTTAACCGTGCAGATTCAAATATTCGCTTTTCTCCTTTTGAGAAAAGTACATCTTTAGATGTATTTCCGTTTCCATGGCCGCCTTTCAGAAAAACAGAACAGCTTTTACTTAAATGCAAAGCGGCTTCTTCTTCTGTAAGATTTGGAAACAGTTGTTTTATTTCTTTAAGATTTGGAGTAATCAGGTATATCTTTTTTATCAGCTCGGTTAGTTCTTTTTCCGGTATGGAACTATGGAAATTAAACCCCGCGCTGGCGCTCAGTATAGGGTCCCAGATAATACGAATAGAAGGATTTCTAGCTAGAAGATAGTTGATAATAATAGTTAACACATGCGTATTTTCTATCAATCCTATCTTTACGTAGTTAATAGTATAGGCTTTAAATAAAGGGGCAAGTTGATGTTCTATAATATCGTCGCCAACCCAGGTAACTCCCTCAAAGGTGTCTTCAGACTGATAGGTAAGGGCAGAACATACCCCTAATCCAAGCGTATGATGCGCTTCAAAGGTTTTTATATCCGCAAGTATTCCTGCGCCCCCGGAAGGGTCAAAACCGGCAATGCTCAATACGAATGGCCTTAGCGACATCTACTTTATCTTTTTTACCTTCTCCAAAGCTTTTTCTATGTCCTGGTTTGCTTCAAACTCCTTCCACACATAACCCAGTACCGCAAACCCGTCAAAACCCAGCTCTTTTACTTTTTCAATCTTACTATCGTCAACTCCGCCTAATGCTATTACTTCTGTTTTCTTTTCTTTTAAGCCTTTCATTAATTCTGCCTCAGCAAAATTACTTCCGTAGTTTTCTTTAGAAATACTATCAAACACCGGGCTTAAGAAAACATAACCGTAAGCGGAACTTATAGTTTTCAGTTCTTCAAGGCTATGCGCAGAGCGGCTTACGTTTAAACCTTTTGCTTTAAGTTCTTTTATAAATTTCTTTTCCTCTGCTTCTTCCTTTAACCCTTCCAGGTAATGCCTGTTTAGATGAACTCCCCCAAGATTGTATTTCTTTAGCAACTCAAAGTGAGAGTGAAGCATTACCTTTTTCAGAAACCTGGGCTTAATGCCTTTCAGGAATTCTTCAAAGCCTTCTTTACCTAATTCAGGTTTCCGTAAATGAAAATAATCTATTCCTTCTTCAAAGAGTAAGTTTATTAGTTCATGCTCTTTTGCTGTTTTTTCAGGCGAAGAAAAAACAATTACTTTCATTTTACTACTTAGCCTTTCAGATAAATCTCACTTCCTGCTTCCACAAACTCTCTGGCTTTTTCTTCCATAGCTTTTTGCAGCGCCTCATCGTCCGATAGTCCCTGCTGTTCTGCATAGTCTCTCACGTCTTGCGTTATCTTCATCGAGCAGAAATTTGGTCCGCACATAGAGCAGAAGTGCGCTACTTTCGCGCCATCTGCTGGTAGCGTTTCGTCATGGAATTCTTTTGCCGTGTCAGGGTCAAGCGACAGATTAAACTGGTCTTCCCAGCGGAACTCAAAACGGGCTTTGCTCAGTGCATTGTCCCTGTACTGCGCTCCCGGATGCCCTTTGGCAAGGTCAGCAGCGTGGGCTGCAATTTTATAAGTAATTACTCCGTCTTTTACGTCTTTCTTATTAGGTAAGCCAAGGTGTTCTTTTGGAGTTACGTAGCAAAGCATGGCGCAGCCGAACCAGCCTATCATGGCGGCTCCTATGCCGGAAGTAATATGGTCGTAACCAGGCGCTATGTCAGTAGTAAGCGGCCCAAGCGTGTAGAAAGGCGCTTCATGGCATTCCTTCAACTGCTTGTCCATATTTTCTTTTATCAGGTGCATAGGCACGTGCCCTGGCCCTTCTATCATTACCTGTACATCGTGCTTCCAGGCTACTTTTGTAAGTTCTCCAAGAGTCTCAAGTTCCGCAAATTGGGCTCTGTCGTTAGCGTCTGCTATGGAACCAGGACGTAAGCCGTCTCCCAGTGAGAAAGAAACGTCATACGCTTTCATAATCTCGCAAATTTCCTCGAAGTGCGTGTAAAGGAAATTTTCTTTATGGTGAGCTAAACACCACTTGGCCATAATAGAACCGCCTCTGGAAACTATACCAGTAACACGTTTTGCAGTAAGCGGAATGTATCGTAATAATACTCCGGCATGGATAGTAAAATAGTCCACGCCCTGCTCAGCTTGTTCTATCAATGTATCTCTAAACAATTCCCAGGTCAGGTCTTCAGCTTTACCATTTACTTTCTCTAATGCCTGGTAAATAGGCACAGTGCCAATCGGCACAGGGGAATTTCTGATGATCCATTCCCTGGTTTCGTGAATGTTTTTACCGGTAGATAAATCCATTACTGTATCTGCTCCCCAGCGGCAGGCCCAAACCGCTTTTTCTACTTCCTCTTCTATGCTGGAAGTTACCGCAGAGTTACCAATGTTGGCATTGATTTTTACCAGAAAGTTTCTGCCAATAATCATCGGCTCTAGTTCCGGGTGGTTAATGTTAGCAGGGATTATAGCGCGTCCTGCGGCTATTTCCTCGCGTACAAACTCCGCAGTAATTAATTTTACAGGAGTTCTTGCTCCAAAACTTTCTCCAGGGTGTTGCTGCCCCAGGTTCTTTATTTCTTCTATTCGTTGATTTTCCCGAATGGCAATGTATTCCATTTCAGGAGTAATAATTCCTTTTTTGGCATAATGAAGCTGGCTCACGTTCATCCCTGCTTTAGCCTTCAGTGGCCTTTTTAAATGCTCAAACCGTAGGTAGTCCAGGTCGCTGTTGTATAGCCGTTTTCTTCCGTATTCAGATGAAATTTCCGATAGCTCCTCAACATCTCCTCGCTGTAGTATCCACCCTTCGCGCAGTTTAGGTAATCCTATCTTTACGTCAATAGTAGCAGTCTCATCAGTATAGGGGCCGCTGGTATCGTAAACAGTAACGGGAGGATTTTTTTCCACGCCGCTTCCGGAAAATTTATTTACAGTGTCAGAAAGAGTAATCTCTCTCATAGCCACCTTTATATTATGAAGTTTTCCGCTCACATAAACCTTTTTTGAAGAGGGAAACGGATTTCTTGTTATACTTTCCTGTCCGGGAATTTTATCTTTTTTCATGGGTTAAAAGTTAAAATATGGTTTGCGTTATCCTCCCTGGGTAGCGCGGATTATGGTAATTTTATCGTTTTCTTTTAATAGCGCATTGCTCCATTCGCCTTTGGCAACTACCTGATTGTTGATAGCTACCGCAATGCCTTTGGATAAATTAAGATTAACGGACTCTAATAACTCTGATAAAGTCTTTAAGTTCGATGCATCCCTTTTTTCGTTGTTCACGAATACATTCATAGCAATTATGCCAAATGATTTTAATTAACTAAATAGACTATAGGGAAGTATAACGGGGTGAGGTTAACTTTTTCCTTCGGCAGTATTAGCTGCATCAGGTTCCAAGGGTATCATCTCAGCCTTGCGGCACCCCTAAAGTCTATAGGTAAATATAAGTTTGTTTTTCCGTAAATCAAACAGTTGTTTTCATAAAACGCCTGTTGTCCGATTCTACATCTAAAATAAAGCCGCTTTCCGGGGCTATATGCAGGGCAATGTACTGGCCTTCAGAATAATGGTCAAAATGTTCTTTGTCAACAGGGCAAACCTCTCCTTCAATTACAAAAAAGAAGGTATATTTTTTAACGTCCCCCTTCACTGTTCCCTCATGAGGTTTGGATTTACGGGTGATGTACTTTTTATCAATTATTCCTGAAATAACGGTTTTAAATTTATTTTCAATATCGCTTGTAAAAGGCGCCATAAAGAAGTTGATCATAATGTACAAAACGGCAAGTGAAACAACGGGAGATAACCAGAAAAGAAGTAAAATCACAAAGCGCACCCTGTCTTTCTGAAACTGCTCTATACTTGGTAGTTTGTAAAACAAAAGCAGTATAACGGAGAAGGCAATAATGGCAATAAAAAATACTCTACCGCTTACAATTACTTGTTTTCTAGCCTCTTCAAGTTTTTTTACTTCGGTTGCAGTAAGGGGAAGTTGTGTATGCATAGTTGGTTTCAATATCTTAATTCATTTCTGCTATAGCAAATCTATCTTTGCCATTAATGTCTTTTTCGATAGAAATGTTTTTACAGAGGTTTTTTTTCATTAATTCTATCATTTCTAAACCACAACGTTCGTTAATCTCAAAATAATATTTGCCGCCTGGTTTTAACAGGGTTTTTCCCTTTTCAATAATTTTTCGGTAAAATAACAAAGGATCAGCGTCTTCTACAAACAGCGCCAGCGAAGGCTCGTAATCCAATACGTTTTTTTGCATCAGCGCCTTTTCCGATTCCATTATATAAGGCGGGTTGCTTACCAGAATGTCGAAGTCCTTTTCTGCAAAATCTTCATTGGTAAGTACGTCATATTCCTTTATCTGCAAATTAACTGCATTTAATACGGCATTTGCCATAGTTACAGAAAGAGCCGATCGGCTTACATCTAGAGCAAAAACCTCAGATTTAGGTAGTTCTTTAGCCAGTGTTATGGCAATGCAGCCACTGCCCGTTCCTATATCTGCTATTTTTAGTTTTTTTCGGTTTTTATTCTCTTTAATAATCTTGTCTACCAATTCTTCTGTTTCCGGCCTGGGAATCAATACCCCCGTTTTTACTTTAAAGGGTCTTCCGTAAAATTCCGTTTCTTCCAGAATGTATTGTATAGGCTCGTGTTGGTTTAGCCTGTTCAATAGTTCTTCTAAAAGAACAATATCAAGACTATCAAGTTCTTTCCCAGCAAGTATATCGGTTCTGGAAATTCCGGCCAAATGTTCCAGTACTAAAAAGGCTACGCTTCCAGCTTCTCGTTCGTCCATAGAGCTAATTTGGGAAGCAATGTAGTTGCGAACAGAAGATGCCGGAGCAGGAAGCTTTAATTCCACTTTATTTAATTAATTTTGACCAAAGCTACTAAATTACTTTGACAGCAGACCAATTATACATGCAACGCGCTTTGGAACTTGCCACCATAGGGATGGGCTTGGTAAGCCCTAATCCCTTAGTGGGCTGTGTTATAGTAAAGAATGACAAAATAATAGGGGAGGGCTGGCATAAAAAATATGGAGAAGCTCACGCAGAAGTAAATGCCATTAATGCCGTTCAAAATAAGGAACAGCTTAATGGGGCAAGGCTTTACGTAACTTTAGAACCCTGCTCTCATTTTGGCAAAACCCCTCCATGCGCCGATCTTATTTCTCAATATAAATTTCAGAAAGTAGTAATCTGCAATATCGATCCCAATCCTTTAGTATCTGGCAAGGGTATAAAAAAAATAACCGAAGCAGGCATAGCAGTAGAGTGGGGAACGCTTAACGAAAAGGGCAGAGAATTAAATAAACGCTTTTTTACATACATGGAAAAGCAGCGTCCGTATATAGTTCTTAAATGGGCGCAAACGGCAGACGGTTTTGTAGCAAAAGAAGACTACGAGTCCAAATGGATAAGCAACGACATTTCCCGTATGCTGGTTCATAAATGGCGTTCGGAAGAAGACGCTGTAATGGTAGGCGCGAATACTGCCTTGCACGATAACCCTCAGCTAAATGTAAGGGAATGGAAAGGGCGAAACCCCGTGCGGGTAGTAATAGACCGTGGTCTGCGTTTAAGTAAGGAATTACATTTGTTCGACGACACCCAGCCTACCTTGTGCTACAACGACCTAATGGAAAGCGAAGACGGAGCTACTACCTACATTAAAATCTCGAATGTACCTTTTGTAATTGCCGACTTGTACAGCAGAAAAATACAATCGGTAATGATAGAGGGCGGAGCAAAATTATTAAACGAAATAATAGCATTGGGCTTGTGGGACGAAGCAAGAATAGTAACTGGAGATAAGATTTTTGGCAGCGGCATTAAAGCCCCGGCAATACCAGTAGGAACAAGCTATGAAAGATATTCTGTAAGGAATGACGAATGGCTTATAATTAGAAACAATAATACCATATAATAATTTTAACCGGCTTCATGCAAAAGGTTCTCAAAACTTATCTTAAGCGATTAACCAATTTAAGCAGCTCCAACCGATCGCTGCTTATGCTAAAGCTTTCGCCCGATCAGGATTTTGACCTAAACGCTTTAGACTTTTTAAAGCCATCCTTTAAAATTATAGAAGACCTTATAGCCGGAAAAAATAAAATAGAATTGTGCGATGTACAGGACAGCCGCAACGCTACTATTAATGAACTTAGCAAAACGCTTAGAAGAATTGACCGGAAAGAAAAATTTGTTTACGAAGAACGCGGTTCTAAAGACCTGTATATAGGCTGGCCTTTTGTGAGGGGTAAACTAATGGATGAAACCTGCATAGCCGCCCCATTACTTTTCTTCCCTGTTACCTTGCTTCTGGAAAACAACAAGTGGTTTGTTGTGCAACGAAAAGACGTAAGCATTAGTTTTAATAAAAGCTTTTTGCTGGCTTACTCTTATTACAATAAAATTTCTCTTACTGAAGAATTTACTGATACTTCTTTTGAAGATACTGAAGCTGATAGTAAACTCTTTCGCACAGATCTTTACCAACTACTTAAAGAAAATCTGCCCGGAATAAATTTTAACCAGGACTTATTTATTGATAAAACTTCTCCATTTTTTACTTATAAAAAAGAAGCATACGAGGAGATATGGAAAACGGGAGAACTAAGACTTTTTCCGGAAGCTGTGCTAGGAATGTTCCCGGAAGCAGGCTCTTACCTGGTTCCTGACTACAATACCATTATGGCGGGAGATGAATTTGCCAGTTTTGAGGATTTCTTTTATTCCAAAAGTGTTTTGCACGAGGTAAATAAATCCAAAGAAGAATATACATTTACCCCCTTTAAGCTTGACGCCTCCCAAGAGCTGGCTGTAAAGGCAGTTAAAAATGGGAATTCGGTGGTAATACAAGGGCCGCCGGGGGCCGGCAAATCACAACTTATTTCTAACCTGATTGCAGATTATATTGCGCGAGGAAAGAAAGTATTATTAGTTTCGCAAAAAAGGGCGGCATTAGACGTAGTGCATTCCCGCATGGGAGAACGTGGCTTGGATGAATTTTGCGCCCTGGTACACGATTTTAAAAACGACCGCAGCAAGCTCTTTGAACAGATCAGTTCGCAGATACAAAAAATTGAGGAATACAAGTTTCGTAACAATTCGCTGGATGCCATTCAGCTCGAACGGAATTTTATTTCCTCCGCCAGAACTATAGAGCAGATTACCGAGGAACTTCAGGAGTTTAAAGATGCTTTGTTTAACGACAGCGAATGTGGTATCTCTATTAAAGAGTTGTACCTCTCAAGCAACCCGCATGAAGCTACAGTTAATCTGAAACAAGAGTACAACTATTTTAAAAAGGCTCAGATAGAGGAATTTTCATCTTTCCTTAAAAAATACCTACCCTACTCTTTTCGCCTGGAGCTCACGGATTCGCTCTGGAAAGAGCGGGTTTCTTTTAAAGATTTTACGGTACGGGATTTTAAAGAAATTCTTCGCCTGCTCGATCATATTCCCTACTACCAGGCAGATATTTCTGAAAAGGTGCGCGAAATATTTGAAGCTTCCCTGGACTTTGAAGACTTTGAATGGTTTTTGGGCAGACATCAACAAATAGCAGATTTGCTTACGTTACTAGAAGATGAAAAAATATATTCTTATTTCGGCCATCAGGTAAATAAAAATACTACTCAGGACTGGTTTGTAGTAAAGGTGAAACAGATAAGGGAAGCTTTCTCTCCTATAGGAGTAGAGGAGTCGCTGGATGTTTCGCAGTTAAGCGATTTGCAAAAAGCCTTGGATAAGGTATTGCAAACTCATAACCAGCCACACAAATGGCTGTGGTGGAAATTATTTTCAAAGGAGAAATATACTATTAAAAGACTTCTGGTAGCAAACGGTTTAAAATGGACAAAGGAAGGCATTGGAATGCTTTCCCGGAAGATTGATAACCGCATGAATCTGGAACATGTGCTTACTGAATTTAGGGAAAGCAGTTGGTTGAAGGATGTACCCGAAGAGCGGGAACTGGCCATACTGGAAGAGTGGATCAATTGCCAGCACCAGGGGCTTATGGCAAAAGAACTGTTTTTTCAGTTGCGCAACCTGAAAGATATTCTAAATGCTTCGCTGCTTAGCTTCGAAGAATTTCACAAAAAGATAAATGCTTTCATTGAAGTGGTGAGTGAAATACCTGAAGAGCGTAAAAGCTGGCGAAACTACCTGGTTCCGGGGCAAATTACTAAATTACTATCCGCTTACGAATATTCTATAGACCTTCAGAATTCGCTGAAGGATCAGTTTGAAAGCCTGGTTGAGTTTGACAAGATGAAGGCCACCCTTTCTACTACTCACCAGCAACTGGTAGAAAAACTGATTGACAATGACAAAGACAAAACGGTAGAGTCGGTGATCGCTCTTTTTCAGAACAGCATTCGCATAGAATGGATAGATCACATAGAGCAGAAATACCCTGTTCTGCGTTCAGTATCCTCCCTTAAAATGGAGCAGATGGAAAAAGAGCTAAGGGAAGAGGTGAAACAAAAGCTGGCTTACTCAAAAGAAATGGCGCTCATGCTGGTGCGCGAGCTTACCTATAAAAACATTAAAACAAACCGGCTTAATAATGTAGTAACCTACCGTGATTTGAAACATCAGGCAGGTAAAAAGAAAAAGCTGTGGACGTTACGAAAAGTTATTGAGAATTTTGGAGAAGAGCTTTTTGACCTTGTTCCCTGCTGGATGGCTTCGCCGGAAACAGTCTCTGCCATATTCCCCATGAACGAATGTTTCGACCTGGTAATTTTTGACGAAGCTTCTCAGTGCTTTGCCGAAAAAAGCATTCCATCTTTGTACAGGGCAAAACAAGTAGTGATAGCCGGAGATAGTAAACAGCTAAAACCTCATGAGTTGTACCAAGTACGGTGGGAAGATGAATTTGAAGACAGCGTTCCTGAACTGGAAACTGATTCGCTGCTGGATGTAGCCTCTCATTACCTGGCTTCCATTCAGCTGAACGGGCACTACAGAAGCAAAGCCTTGGAATTAATTCAGTTCTCTAACCACCATTTTTATAACGATACGTTAACTGTAATTCCGGCGCCCGAACATATCAATTCACCTGTCCCTGCCATTGAATACATAAAAGTGAACGGGGTATGGGATAGTAAAAAGAACGAGGAGGAAGCAGATGCAATAGCCAAATTATTGCAGAAGTTAGTGTCAGAAGACGCCTCAAAATCCATTGGCATAATTACCTTTAACTACCACCAGCAGGAATACATTCAGGATGTAGTAGAAAATCATTTCTTTGCCAAAAAATTAAGCCTGCCCGATTCGTTGTTTATTAAAAACATAGAAAATGTGCAGGGTAATGAGACAGATATTATTATCTTCTCCATAGGCTACGCTCCCAATGCCCAGGGGAAATTCAACCTGCATTTCGGCAGCCTTAACTCAGCAGGAGGGGAGAATCGCTTGAATGTTGCCGTAACTCGTGCCAGAGAAAAAATATACCTGGTAACAAGCATACTGCCAACTCAATTGGCTACCGATAGTACTGCCCATTCTGGCCCAAAGCTTCTTAAAAAATACCTGGAATATTCTTACGCTATTTCTCAGGGCGATTACAGAGAGAGCCTTAAAGAGTTTGAAAGGGCATATTTCTCTAGAACGCTTGCCAACGAATTGCTGCAAGTGCAGGAATTGCCTTTGCTTCTAAGCCACGAGCTTCCATTTTCAGATCTAACAGTAAAGTTAAGTAGTACTAATTATAAGGGACTAATTCTGACAGACGATAATAATTACTATTCAGCGGTTTCGGTAAAAGATTCCCATGCTTATACGCCCCTTATGTTAGAAGAAAAGCATTGGAAATACAGGCAGGTATACAGCAGGCAGTGGTGGCAAGATAGGGAAAAGGTGAGAGAAGATATTTTAAAAAGCTTTATCAATGATTAAGCTTAAACTATTTGCTTTCTATATCTTCTTCAAAAATTTAGTATGCCCCTGCCATTTCGAGCAAAAACACAGCCAGTTTAACCCCTCGCCTAAATACAAAGTAAGTCGGCTGGCAAAGCTTGACCCGCTAATAAACGAAAGCTCAGGTCTTATAAGATCTGCTGATGGTCTGTACTGGACAGAGAACGATGGCGGCGGTAAACCCGAACTCTACAAAATAGATTTAAAGGGCAGGCTAATCGCTACAAAGAAAATTCCTAACTCATCCAATAAAGATTGGGAAGAATTAACAAAAGATTCTAGTGGTAATATTTACATAGGCGACTTTGGCAATAACAACAACAGGCGTAAAGACCTAAAAATATACAAAATTAGGGAAGAGGGAGAAGGCAAAACAGATACGATCTCTTTCTACTATCCTGATCAGCAAAGCTTCTCCTCAGGCCAGCAAAACAAAAATTTTGATTGCGAGGCCTTTTTCTGGTATAAGGATAGCCTTTATCTTTTCTCCAAGAATAGGAGTGAGGGGGCGGTAAAATGCTATAGAATTCCGGCAAGCCCAGGCAACTATAAGGCAGAACTTTTTTATGAAGTAAAGCTTAAAAATATGTTAACTGCCGCAGCGATTGCGCCAGATTACAAAAGCTTGGCCCTGCTGTCTTATGGTAAAATTTATTTCTTTACTATCAGTAATGGTAAATTTATTCCATGCGGATGCAGGCGTTTTGCGAGAGGGCAATCCGAAGCGATAACCTACGTTAATGATAAGGATTTCCTCATTTCCAATGAGGCAGGTAAACTGTTTCTTTTAAAGCGAAAGTAATTAAATATCAGTTAAATAGAATTTTAAATTAGTAAAAGTTCAAACGAATCTTTATATTAGAAGGCTTAAAATGAAATACAATGAGTGTTAATTTAAATATAGACAAAGCGCGTTTTGACAAAGATGGTTTTTTGCTGGTTAAGAATGTTTTTTCTAAAGAAGAGTTTGCCCAGATCAGGAAAGAAGCCTATGCCTCTTTTGAAGAAGACAAGAAAAAAGACCTGGCTTTTAAGCACGATTCCAAATTAACTAACGCCACCTATTTTAGAGGCGATATTTTAAGTAAACCTCATTTACGTCATATTCTTTTTGATGATCGTATACTACAGATAGCAAGAGTAGTATTAGGGGGCGACCCGGTATACTTTGGCGATAGTAACTATCAGATAGGCACCGGTTACAGAGGATACCATAGAGATAACATAGATAGGACAGACCTGAGTGGGCCAGACTGGGAGGGAGACTATACTATTATTCGTATGGGTATATATTTGCAAGACCATAAAAAATACAGCGGCGGCTTAAAGGTGCGTGTAGGCTCTCATAAAAATGCTTCCGGGAAGTCCGTATTTATTGATAGCGAAGAAGGCGATGTAGTAGTATGGAGCCTTAAAACTATGCACAGCGGCAATGCGGTGCGTTTAAAGCTTCTTCACGGGCTTACTATTAACAGGGCGGGTATAGAAGGAATGATTCCGACATTCTTAAAAGAAGATCAGCAAAAAGAAAGAGCCATCTTGTTTATGACCTTTGGTTTAAAATCAAACCACTTAGATAGGTACATAGAAAAATACATGCTGAAAAGAAAAGATGTATTAGAACATTTAAAACATTCCAAACTAGATGCTCAGGCCTGGGAACTGGCAAAGCAGAAACACGTAGAAGTTTTAAAAGTAATACCCGAGTACGGAGGTTAGTGGTATTCTGCCATTAATATATCTGCGCTTTGCACTATGCTATCGCCATTAGAAAGCTTTAGAACTACAGTAAATTTATCTGCCGGTTCTGTAAACACCTCTTTAAAGCAAAGCTTTAAGTGATTAGACTTATTAAAGAAAGCCTGCTGGTCTATTCGTTGTAGCAGTTCTTTCACAGGCAATTCTTCAAACTCTTTTACAAGACTGCGCGAATGCATTTTACGTTTTACGGACTGTTGCGTAAAAAAGTAACTGATATCGCTACCCGCCGGATGCGATGGCTGAATGTCCTTATCGCTTTTTATAATAATGTCTTGTATTGTGTAGGCCAGAGGAAGTTGTTTTTTGCCCTTAGCTTTCTCGTTAGGCTTCTCTAGCAGAAATTTTAAATCCAGTCTTAGCTCATTGTTTTCCCCGTATTCAGAATTTACCTGTATGCCTTTTATTCGTATTTCTTGTACAGATGATTCCCCTTTTCTATGACTAACGAATTGCAGCGACAAAACCACTGCCATAACCGCAAAAACTATAAATACCGTAATCTTCCAAACTTTCATAATCCACCCCCTCGCTAATAAAAGCGATGGAAGAAAGCTTTTGTTTAAATGTGAAAAGGAAGGTTATTCTTTGGCGGTTTCGGATTTCTCTACTTTCAGTCCAAAGGAAGCTATGCCGCTAATAGGGTCTTTACGCATATACTGCTTCACTTGCATAGTATACATGCCCTTATTGGGGAATTTAAAGGAAGATAAACCCAAAATGGAGCATTCAAAAAGATCGCCTAAGCCTTTGCCGTAAGGTTCTCCGGTAGTAGCGTTAAACAAATCCATATTCTGCGGAATGTTTCTTTTTATTTCCTTTCCAGTAGAGTCTTTTAGTATATACCCAATGTATAAATTGTAGTACGGGTAAGTATTGGTATAGCGTACGTTATAAAAAAGGTCATAAGGAACGGTGCTATCCTCTACCTTAAATTTAAAGTCCAAAGCGGTTTTCTCTGTCCATTCCTGCTTCTCAAAATTAATGTTTTGGTCAAATACTCTGTTTTTATCGCAAGAGCATAAGTTTAACGCAAGCAGTAGAACAAAAAAATGCAATCTCATTATTGAGGCTTATTAGGGCTTGGACTAGGACTAGTATTTATAGCGTTAGGGTTTTTCTTCTTTTTCTTCTTTTTCTTTTTCTTGAAGGTGCTATCAAAGCGGGCAAGCTCTTCTTTATCTTTTTGTAGCTGAGGATCAGCCCCTTTAGTAACAGATTCATTTTCTGTTAGCGATTCCGGCTTCTTGCCTTTTTTATTAAGCTCAAGTATTTCATTTACACGATCTACCGATAAAGAATACCAGGTGGTTTCTTCTTTGTAGCCAAACCACATTATTTTCTTAAAAATATCGGTTTTTTGCAGGTAAGCCTGTCCTTTAAGAGTAAGTAGAGGCTCTTCTACAGTAGGTATGCCTTTAAGGGCGTCTACATAAGTTTCCAGTTCGTAGTTAAGGCAGCATTTAAGCCTGCCGCACTGGCCAGAAAGTTTGGTAGGGTTTAGCGAAAGGTTTTGGTAACGCGCCGCCGAGGTAGAAACGCTTTTAAAGTCTGTAAGCCAGGTAGAACAGCACAGTTCGCGCCCGCACGATCCTATTCCTCCCAGCCTTCCCGCTTCCTGCCTCAGGCTTATCTGCTTCATTTCTATTCTTATCTTAAACTCCGAGGCCAGCATTTTTATCAGTTCCCTAAAGTCTACCCGGTCTTCTGCAGAGTAAAAGAAGGTAGCCTTGGTGTTATCGGCCTGAAATTCAATGTCCGAAAGCTTCATATCTAGCTTCAGCTGGTCTATAAGCTGCCTGCTACGGAATAGCGTAGGCATTTCCCTGTTTTTGGCCTGTTCGTATTTTTCCAGGTCTTTCGGGCTGGCTATACGGTATATATCTTTTATGCTCTCATCATCCTGAGAGATGTTTTTCTTTTTTAGTTGCAGCCTTACCAGGTCGCCCTGCATGGCTACGTAGCCAATGTGGTGGCCGCTTTGGGCGTCTACCACAATAGCGTCGCCAGTGTGGAGTAGAATCTTATTGGTATTTCTAAAAAACTCTTTTCTGCCTCCTTTAAACCGAACCTCAACCAGGTTAAATTTAGGGGCTCCGAAGTTTAATTCGCTAAGCCAGTCGAAGGAATTGAGTTTATTGCAGCCGCCCGTAGAGCAACCCCCGCTTTTTCCGCATCCCTTACTGCCTCCCGTTCCACATGAACTGCATCCCATTGTATATAGCTATATCTTTAAATCTGTATGAACTAATAACAAATATAATAATTTTTTAATGTGGAAACGGTTAAGGGGCAGATTAGTTTGAAAAATAGAAGGGTTTAGTACTATAAGGCTGTATATGTAATATTATAGCAACAATTATTTTACTTGTATTCAATAAAATAATTATTTTTGAAGAGCTTAAATTATGTTGTTTTGAAATTAATTTTTATATCCATTTTATTCTTTTTTGGTATACTACAGCATTCATTTTCCCAAACCTTCAAGTTTAAGCAGATGGCTATTGGTAATGATTATTTTAATGTTTTTGATTTTAGATTTGACAATTCAGGAAATTTTTACGTAGCAGGCTCTACAGATGATACATTACATTATGCAGGAATTACCTTTTATCCACCTGTTTTACCCTCGCCTGTAAGTTTTAAAGACTATCTTATACTAGTTAAATTTGATCCCACAGGTAAAGTACTATGGTATAAGCAATCTACAATCGCATTTAAAGACTCATTATCTCCTGGGAATGGCACTTATATGATTCCTGCTAAACTAGCCATAGATAATTTTAATAATGTTTATGTAACTGGTCAATTAACAGGAGACTCGATTGTTTTTTCAGGACAATTGTTTTTTGATTCTAGTAATACCCAGGCTAGTAGTTTTAATACCAGTTGTTTTATAGTAAAATTGGACAGTTTAGGTAATTTTTTACAGAGTACAAAATTTGCTAAAAATGGAGGACGGATAGAAGATATAAAAATTGATACTTCTGGTAATATTTTTTTGTTGGGTGATGGACCTGATACCATTGATTTCTATGGAAATAAAACTTATTCAGCTACAGATTACAATGCTTTTTTAGCTAAATTTGATTGTAAGCTTAACCCCGTTTTTTTAAGAACTTTTAACGACCTTTCTACAAGTACACACCCTTTCGGATATAGTTATCCAGTTAGCCTTGCTATTACTCATGATGGAGAACCAATAGTTACCATTGCAGCTCATGGGGTAAGTAATATTGTTGTGCTGGGCGATATTTTAATTAAATGTGACCAAAGCGGTAATATTATATGGAGCAAATTTTTTGACGACTATACAAAAAATATAGCTGATCTGGGGATCAATGCGCTTGGTATAGATCCATGGGGAAATATCATTCTAGGGGGGATGCTTGACAATGGATATGCTGTTGATTCATTACAGTGGGGAAAAATAAATCAGAAGGCAATAGGGGGTTGGAATATGCCTTCCTTAATTCTAATAAAATTGGATAGAGAAGGAGAAGGAATATGGGCTTCCCAAAAGATTATATATCAGAATTATGAAGCCATTACTGATCTTAAAGTTACTTCTTGTGGACATATTATAGTAATAGGCCCTATGCTTGCCGAATTTGATACAAGTGGTAATGTATTATGGGAAATAGATGATGAATTTGATAGAGTAGTTGGTTTTTCTAATAGCCCAAATGATTTTGCAACAGCATGGCTGGATATTTCAGAAAAAGCTGGTATGATTATTTCTAATATGACCTGGGCGCCTCAGGAGGATGATAGTACTAACAACCTTGTGTTGGAAGCGCTTACAAAACCATTTACTCCCTGTAATATAAAGGCTGTTTACCCATTGTCATTTTGCGAGGGGAGTTATTTTGATATTATGTATAACCCTGGAGCAAATTATAATTACTATTGGCAGAAAAACGGAGTTCATTTTCCACTCAATAGTCCCATATTACATGATTCTGTACCAGGAGAATACAATCTGATAGCTACTAACAGTATAACAGGTTGCACATATAATTTTACTACAGTAGATGCAGTTGAGCAGAAAAACCCTTCAGCAAAAATATCATTTATACACACTACAAAATGTGTTACAGATTCTATAGCGTTATCAGCAGTTGATTTATCAAACGATGTTCAAAAACTGTTTTGGAAAACGCCTGCCACAGATTCAATTCCCACTAAAGATACTATAATGGCTGCTAAAGAAGGAAATTATTATCTTGAGGTATTATCGTATAATGGTTGTTATGCCAAAGATTCTGTTAAAATAGTAAATTCAAACTATTCACCTCAAATCTCCGCTAATTCCCCTTCTCCATTATGTCAAGGAGATAGTGTAATCTTAAAGAGTACTCCAGACACATCTCTAGTAACTTATGATTGGTTATACAATCAAGCCAAATTAAATAAAACTACTAGTTCTATTGTTGCGGATCAATCAGGAATATATATCGCGAAACTTATAGACTCACTAGGCTGCATTTTTGAATCTGGTACTATAAGCCTCAGTTTTAATTC
>FTLB01620606.1_pt1 | contig 23214 bp, 26 predicted proteins | sample 1658291 | NCBI WGS metagenome assembly FTLB01 (sample SAMEA3914812, study PRJEB12502) | metagenome | biome: forest; material: soil | place: Canada | collected 2011-07-07 | depth 0.1 m
GCACGAGCACTCGCGAACATGGCAAGGCCAGTGGCAAAAGATTGGAGGAATACGCCGAGGATGATGATCACGGCGCCCATGATGATTGTGAGACGTCGGCCAATTTTCTCGACGAGCCACCACAGGAAGAAAACGGAAAAGACACTACCGAGACCTTGCGTACCATTGAAGATACCAAGTTCAGCGCCGGTCGGATGGTTGAAGTAGTCTTGCCAGTACGTTAGGGTTTGCAGTCCTATGAGCCCATATGTTAGCCGCGGGTTCAGTCTATGGTCTATGGATTGTGCTCTTTCGTGGGTGACATGCCATTCATCAAGCTTCCATCGAAACCATTGGTGGCCTGCACAAGCAGCACAACACAGAGCCAGCCATAGAGAGCTCTCAGGTGAGGATACTTGTACCACGGCTTTTTGAGGAGCTTGTGGACATCAATTGTCGTTCCGCCGCGATCCACGTCGGCCACGATTTGGTTCTGGTTCTTCTCCGTGCTAGCGTCCATGGTGACGGCTGCAAAGGCACGGAGTTGACAGTGAGCAACGGGTCGGTTGAACAAATCGAGTCTAATTGACTTGCTAGGGCCGAGTATAACAAGCCCTCACGGATAGCAACGCAAGATGTTCTGAGTCTGGATTCACATTGGAACATTTCTCTTGGCACTGCGAGCAGAACATCAAATATAAGATATAGTGCAGCTTCGGACATCGTTGACACATGCTTCGGGAATGCTACGGGAAACCCCTATAATACACAGCCCAGGCCCTTTTCCCATGCTAGTTGAGCTGGATCAACATCAGGCTAATATGAGGTCTGCGGGGAACCCCAGTAAACCCCAGAATGTCAAGTGTGGGGGTGGAGGTTGCCGTCAGCAAGCCTGTTTCGCATCGTGCCAGCGGCTCTCGGTCACACGACGACAGCATGCGGTGTCTACACTATTCACCGTCAGCTATCTTTGGACGTGGTCGGGACTCGGCTCCTACTATGCTATCACGGCAGGGCTAGACTGCTAGACTGCCCCGGGTAAATGCTGTTAGCTTAACTCGCCTTTGCTACAACTTTGCATGATTACAATTGTCGGTTGCTAATCATTAGCTTACCTGAACCATGCTCTACTGGAGATATATCATTTCCATCCCCAAGGTCAAGTAAACATGCTCCTGGCCTGCCCAAGGTGCTAGGCGATTGAAGCAGTTGCATTGAATGCGACGGGCCGAAGTCTGATGATTAGGTTAGCCTGAGCTCCCAGATATAATCTTATTGCCTCATTCCATTTGTATGGATCTCTAACGTATATTAATAATTATGTGACGGCCCGCCCGTTCTAGGCCGACGATAAGCCACTAACAATTGCAATACGGGGCGGTTGTAGATCCCCTCGTATAACAGTGGGAACGCTTGCAGGAGTTGCTAAGCCCACTCGAGGCCCGGTAGTTGGTTGGCGCTGGCGCTAAAAGGACACCCAGTCCCCGACAAAAATACCCGATGCTACTATCGGAAGCCGGTTACTCATACCCGAGAGGGAGTTTCCTGGGTCTGGAGAAGATACGATTGGGAGAATGATGTTCCTTGCTCGGCAAACTTGACAAATGAGGCAGACTTGGCGAGCGTGATGCTGAATATGCCACTTAAATTTCTACGGAGATGATGACTGTACTGTCTCTTTATCCGGGATGAGGAGGTTGGACCAGGGCCAAGCGGTCTATCGAAGCTAAAAGTCCCCTACACCGTATCTTGCAGAACGATCCAAGAGAAACTTGGCAGCCAAAGAGCGTGAGACCGGTTAGTGCAATAACCCTCGATGCGCCTCCCAGGACAACTCGAGCACGTGGTCCGGCTCTTCCCCCAATGGGTTGCTGTACACATAAATCTGCCTCAGGCTGCCGTCCTCCATGAAGGTGGCATCTCTCAGTCGATACGTCTTCTTCTTGTTGTCGTCGATGGCTGATCGAAGCGGCCCCAGGCTGAAGTCGAACTCGTGGCCTGGATTCGACCACGTTCCTTCCATTTGGCCCAAATCTACGTTGTCCAGCTCGTCTGCATACTGCGTCACCGAGAATCCGTTAGCGAGCAGCGTGTCCTTTCCAAACTGCCATCGCTGAAGAAAGCAGTCTCCGCACAGCTTAGTCACCACGGCCATCTGCGGCATGGGCACCTTGTACCAACTGCGCCAGTGGTGCACGCTCAGGGGCTGAACACCGGACTCGTAGAATCCCGAGATATCGCCGCGCAGGTCATGCTGGTACAGGCCATCCACGATGGTCAACTTTGTGCTCGTGTGCTCGTAGATGCAGTCGCGTAACAGCCCGTCCCCTGTCGCGTTTTTAGCGACAGCCTGGGGCAGAGTCAGGCAGTCGGGAATGTGAGGCACTAGTTGTTCTGCCAAGGGTACGCTGAGAAAGGTGCCCGCGCCGCCAAATGCCATCATTCCCAGCCACTTGACCACATCAAAATCTTCAGAAAGCGCTCCGAGCCAGCTGGGAGCCGTATGGTCGTGTTTCTGTAGCTCCTTGTCGAGGCGGTAGAGCGATGGGAAAAATGTGTCATCATCTATCACTCCAAGCCATTTTGTATCCGAAGTCGCGGTTTCGAGGAGCTCGGAAATTATGGTGAAGTGGTTCTGCGAGACGCCGAGGGTCTGGTCCCGTCGCGGCATCGCCTTGAAGTCGATCCCATGTGACGCATAAAGCGAAACCAGATCTGATATGCGCTGCCGGGCATTGGGTCCTCCGTCCTCGTCCACAATGATGGCTAGGAGCCGGGCCCCTGTCCCGGATAGCCAGTGTGTGAACCCAGGTAGTGATTGGACAAGGCGATCATAGTCCGTGGCGACGCCGAATTGAAGATGTGGATAAGTCGCTGCCGGATATGGATACGGAACATCCAGAAGCAGGGGCTCACAAGAGGGAAGTTGGACTTCTTGGCACCTGGTCAAGTTGGCCTCAGTGCTCTGCGTGATCAGAGATTGGTCCAGCTTCGTAACAACCTTGCGATCCGCCCGCGACCCCCAGACGGGCCGGATGCAGCGACGACTGTAAAGGAAGCTCTCTGTCAAGGCCAGCGTCGAGTCTCGAAGCCGTTCGATATCTGGTGCGCATGTCTGCGATCCTTGTTCAAGAATGCCTGTTTCGGTCAAGACGGCCGTCGGATGACCGTTGCTGTTGAGAGAAGACTCCCGGAAAGAATCATGACGGATTCGAACAAAGGACCACAGAAGCGATAAAGCGACTACCGACGCGACGAGGGGGAGATTTCGTCGGAAGCGCTGAGACAGGAGCATTTCACCTGCATTTTTTGGGGCTCTCACAAACTTCCAAAGAAACAGATCTTGCCCCTGGACCATGGATAGAAATTCGGACTGGCGCTTCGAATCTCAGGAATAAGAGGCATCGGCTTGTTTATAAGCTCGATGGCAAAACAGCCGCCCCGAACGGACACACGGGACAGCGCTCCACCAGAGAAGTTCTGGGTAAAAGAACACGTTCCTCTTCCAAGAGTTAGCCATATACATAATATAGTTATATAGAACGGGCCGGAATGCGGAGGCGGGAGGAAATTTTCGGGGAAGCATCCAATGGATCGTCTTACCTCGGCGGAAATTCGTACTCGAAGGTTTTGAAGCCATCTCGAATATTCATAACAAAACACCGGTTATAAGATCTTGGCATTCTCTTGTCAATTATCTGATAGTACCAAGGTAAGGGGCAGCCTTCGGTGTATTCGCGCATGGTACTGCAGTTTGCCACGGCGGAGTATTGATTGAGTCGCACTTAGGCGGCTTCTTCTCCTAGCTTGGCGGACGAGCGCGGGGTCATTTTCGCCCTGCTGGACGGGTATAGCACTGTAATTCATATTGGACTGCATAAGCCATAAAGTTCCAGGCTTGGGGTACATCAGCCGCCTGGCTGCCGCGCCTTGGGGCTACGGCTGGGTATAGTAGTTTCTTAAGCATTATGTAAAACAGAGTCGAGCTTTCTAGGCGTCAGTAATGGATTAATGTCAACCTAGTCACCATTTTGTGAGTGCGACGGCTATGCGAGCGAACAGCCCGCCCGGGCTTGGCAATTTTAGCTGCACTCGGGCTGGCGGGCACCACGGGGTCGATCCCCGATGCTGCCGTTTCGCATCGGAACAAAACAAGGCTCCCGTACTGGAGCTAACGGGAGCTAACCAACGCCGGTAGTTTTTTATCGTTCCAGAACGCCTTCGCACCATGAAAATGATTGCTACTTTAGCTGATGATCAATATTGACAGACTCGCGGGGCACGCGTTAGTGGTCGTCGGCCATCTGAAACTACTTTCGATGAAAAGCGTGTAACTTCCACATAATTTTTACACGTTGACTTGGGTAGTGTGAAGCCCTAGGTGTGCTTCTTATCAGAAAAAGCCAGGCAGATGCAATTCGCAACCTGAGATTAATTTAATATCTCGTTTGACAGGGGCAACTGAGCTTCCGGGCTACCACACGTGGTAGCTGGCCATTCGGCCATCTGATCAAACTCTGCTCGCGCTTGGTGCTGCTAACGTGTGCTCTGGGACATGATGGAGGCTACATATTCAAGAAGGCTCCGTCCCATGGCGGGTAATTTAGTCCCAGACACCATCCTCCATATTCGTTCGTCCTGTAGAAAAGGCCACAGCACATACCTGGCTGGGCCTAAGGCAAGCTATGGCAATAGGTATGTTTAAGTTCAGACGTTGCTGGTACAGTTCTGATTTCACCATGTCACTGATCAGCTGCGAAGCTTAAACTGCTCGGCAATGGCCTCAATTCGAGTACTTATTATGCCTGCCTCCCAACCAACACACCTTGTTACACCTGCTAAACACTATTGCTACTATGAAAAAAATCTGCTTAAAAATCTCCTACACTATTTATATTGGAACCAAGTCTGCCAAAGCCAAGTTCACCAAGTTCTGCGAGGTACTATTCTCGCTCGCAACCTTCAGTCTCAACCCACACCCCAGTACATGCCCAGATATGCATTGCCCGACCCAAAATTCAAATAATAACATACAATGGCTGAAACGTAAGAGACAACGAGCGCATAGGAGCAGAACATATCAAACTTCTTGCCTGCATTCCCTAAGTGCCTGATACAGCTAGCTATATCGCCGTTTCTGGGTGCCTAGCCGTCGAGAGATAATGTCATTACGAGAGAGCGACAGTCCTCGAGCTCTTGCCAACATGACACAGAATCGACTGTTTTCTATCAGTGCCAAAGTAGAAACCTGGTCGCTTCGAGTCAAAGAGTGGTACACACCGTCGTACCGCACCTGTGACGTAGGCGAACACGAACCATCATGGGTCGTCGCCCGGCGTGCAAACCCCACACACTGCGCATTCTACCGACTGCCAGAGGAGCTTGTTTTGCAAATCCTGAGCAATCTGGGTAATGCAACAAAAGGTACTGCCCAGCGTACTTGTGGACTGTTCATGAGAATCATGTTCGATCCGACACTGGACTGCACGGAGCCTGGATGGAGGCTCAGAGCTTCTCGCCGGTTCTGCAGTGATTTACATTTCCCTTTACTTATGGCGCCCGATCTGGATCTCTTAGATCGGGATCGATTCTGTGATGGCTGCCTCAGATTCCGAGAGGATGGGAGATACAACAACGCTATCAAGGCACTGCAGAGTACTCTTTGGTGCTCCCACTGCAACGAGTTTCACAAGCGTCCTGTATTCGCATCACGGCAGAGAGCAGCGTCTCCGGCGAGAAGAATCTGTGTTTTGGCGAAAGGAAAGGCACAGATCTGCAATCATGAGTCCATAGGATCCCCCGGGGTCGAAGCTCTTATGCCTCGGGTCGAGAAGCCACACCAAATATGTCGACACCGTGAACATCGCCTATCTTGGGGTGCCCGCTGGAAATTCCTTTGGGGGGAACCGTTGTATCCCGAGCTCGAATATCATGGAAGGCCTCATATAAATCTCCGCTTCCACAAAGACCTCCCGCTGATAATAACGTCTAGGGCAACGGTCCTCTTATTCAAGCTCCACCACCGCACTCCTGTGACTCGGGCATTCCTACAGGAACGACTGATCGCAAATGCGCACACACTAAGAACAATGCTGTGTCCACATGTAACTATCGATGACGGGCAGCTGCGTCTACCATTCTGCCCGAGCCGCTGCGCGTGTTTCGACAGCCCGCGATGGACTAATCATATTTGTTCTGGCCTCGATATACTATGTTGCATCTGCACCGCCACCAAATTACGGGGTCCACCTGGATACTTCCTACCAGAGAATTTCTATCGTCAACACAGCTATAAATGCGTCTTTTGCGAGGCTAGGTATAGGTGGGACCGCTATGGCTCGACCGTTACCCTTACAATAGAAGCTCTGTCGGGGTTCTATAAACCAAACCTGCCTAAAACATTTTGTCGGTATTCACGACGAGTAGGCTGGGTATCTAAACTTCATCCTGAGGCTTGGGGTATCCTAGAGGACGAGGAGCTCCGCCATGTTGCGTGGTGCGATGATACATCCTGCGCAACGCGTTGGAGATGGGGAAAGTTATCGCGCTTGTTAGTCCAACCAGACCAGCCTTAGGTTGACTCTCTGGTCCCTATGCTTTCTTTTCAATACGTGCTTCGGAGTCTTGAAACACAATTTGGCGTGGATTTTGGCCGTCTGCCCACAAGTATAGCTAGCCAAGTATAGAGAGAGAAAATCCACCTCGTGGCTGCCGAATAATACATGACCTCTGCCATATTGCCGCTACCCTGTCTGTCTCTCTGTATAATACCATTTTACAAAGGCTCACCCCAGGTTCTGAGATTCAAGATAACCCAAAGGTACGCTAAGACATCTTTTATACCGAACCCCATTCATTGTGGTTCGTATATGCTCCAACACTCCACCCCCATACTTGCATAGAAGCGTCTCGAAATACGAGATTCTAGGGCATTATACTGAAGTGCTTCGTGCATAAAAGATATCTAGTCTCTGAACGCTGGAGCTCACAATACGAGATAGAATAGCCGAATGTAGGTGCTTTTATTGTTAGAGGAGCTTCTGAGCGCAGATCAGGAGCTTATGCAGTAGAAGTGAAGTCGTGTAGCCCCAGAATCTGACCTTAGATTTCAGCACCAATGCAACCCCTTGTATCAAGAGAAGAGTTTTTACATCTATTTTCCATGTTCCACGCAGAACTATGCTAGTGCTATGAAGTGTTACAGACGATATAGTGACAAATCCAAAGCTTAAAATGGGTGATAGCCACAGACGGAGTTCGCCAGAGTCTGGGGGTTCGAGGCCGCCTTGCCCCAGTTCCAGTTGATAGGGATATCGGTGCCGGGTTGAAGGTTGTTGGCAGCAGCAAAGTAGAAGTCGTTGTTGCGGAACATATCGGCAACGGTAGTAGCACAATTGTCCTTGCCCAGTCCTGTATACTGGGTAGAGAAGGTGGTATGGTGGAACTTGGCCACATAGATCATGGCGTGGTTGCCATTCCTCTGGCTCGTATCCGTGAAGGATTGACTAGGGAAAAGGGAAATGTTTAGCATGCAAGGCCGACCAGCGTGGCATCAGGGCTGTAAAGATAATGACTTACCCGCCATCCCAAGTCTCCAGATCGCCCCAAGAAATATAGGGCTGGTTGGGATCCTCCTCCAAGACGATGCCGTTACGGTACCACAGGCCATTGCTGGGGTCCTTGGACAGGACTACGCAGGCATATTCCCAGTCTGACTCGTGGCCTGAGTCGTGTCGGAAGTAAATATCGTAGCAAACACGTCTCGTGTTGTCCCCGCAGTTGGAAACGGTCCAGTAAGTAGGGAATGAGGTACCCTCGGTCGCCGGACCATTCCAACTTCCAGGGGACTGGCAGCCACTGTCCAGACCGCTGCCGGCGGGAAGCCCACAGCCGCTGGCAGCATTTCCGTTTGTCTGGACACCGCCGATCTCCGCGGCCTGGGGATAGCAGGCACCGTCCGAGAAGAACCAGATGCTAGGAGCACGATTAGCCTCTCGCTCTGGGGGAGGTAAAACACATCCTGAGTAGAGCATACGGAGCAAGGTCCTCAATGACGTAGCTTAGATCTAAGTAAAGACTTTGTTAGCTGCAAGGCCATTCCCTGGTGCCCCGGTAGATAAAGATAATGATGGACATACTGTTTGCCCATTGGTCGTCGCTATACTCGTTGGCCGCAGCGGCCAGCTTCGCAAGGGCGAGGAAAGAGAGAGACAGAAATTTGGCCGCCATATTAATTGGTCAAATAATTAAATTGACCAAGTTGTATCGGGTGTGGAGCCGAGACTATGCGCAGCGGGAGGAGATTGATGGCATTCGGGAACACGATGGGGTGCCAAGAGGCATTCTATTATAATTCTTGGCCACTCTCTAAGATGCTGGATAGACAGCATCATTTTCCATCCTCGAAACGTGGTGAAATGTCCCATCGTTCCCAATATGACCTCGGTCAGGCGATATAGAGCTTGGTGTTGCCTAGCGGCCAGCGACGATGTCACAGCGCCCGCCGGCCGTACCTGACAAAAAATAGAAGTACGGCCCGTTGCACTAGCTTGACTGGGTCGGACTTGTTACCAAAACCCTTAAGGATACCTTGTGGTTCGAGCTTAGACGCTACGCCAAATCACAACGAGGATCAGATCCCTAAAGCTGCTGCCTTAGCAAAGTCGCTCGTGTTCGATTGGGTCCTGCACTACGACATTGCAATTACCGGGGCTAAATGAACTACTGGAGCCAGGCCGCAACGGGTTACCTGCTGATTGGGTCTCCTACAGTGTCGCCTCAGGGCACGTTCGCAGGGGTCCAGCTTTCTTTGGTCCTTCCAATTGGGGTACCTTGCTTCTTACACGCTACTAGTCGAGGGGGTCCTTCATCCATGTCGTTCATCGTCGTCGGCGCCGACACGTGCATCGCATACCCATCCTTCCTTCAACCCGAAAAGGCGGGCTCGCGGCCGCTCTGCGCTGCAGTCTGCATGTTAAGACCAGCACGGTGCGCGACCCGATCGCAGGGCTTGGTGAGACTTGGAAGTCACCCCAGTCTATCATTCGCATGGTCAAAATCTGCGCCGCGCCGATCTTACACACGGCGACTCCTGAATCTGAGTTTAAATTACTGGAAGTGGTTGTATCACAGCCGTCTGACCAATACGAGGGCCTGTTTACCTCTCTTGCTCGCGTGACCTTTACGAGTTGATGAGCAAAGTTTGTACGGTAGAGGGTACAAGTATTTGTGACTTTCATACCAAGCCAGAGCCAAGCCGGATGGAAGGACGGGTGGTTGTTGAACAGGAGACGTCGAGAGATATCGGAGGAATGCTTAGGGCATCGCAACGAAACCTTCAAAGCCGGAACAAAAATAAATGGGGAGTCGGTGTCTTGAATAGATATAAGTAAACCGGTATAACGGCCTGAGCCCATAGCGCGGACCAACCACAGCACTTATTCCTACAAAAAGCTGTGCTTGAAAAATTCACCCGAAATTCCGAACTTTGGCCCTATAAACATCTTTCACCATGCAGTGAGGACATCGATGGCCAATTCACCACGGTCTGACTCGACGTGTAAGTCAATGCTTGCAACATTTGTAAAATGGCGGCACGGTTTCCCAGGCTTGCGGACTGAAACAGCCACTCTAAGTTCCAAAATTCCAAATCTCTCTTCCAGTCGGTAGTTTCCAATGGGGCAAGGTGTTTGATTACTAGTCTTGGCATTATTGTTAGTTAAACGAACACCTAATATTAGACCAATAAGGCTGACTCGGAAGAGACCAGCTGAATACATTGATACATATCTCTGCTAATTCGCAGACGACTTGTACGTAAGACAGCTAAGCTGCCGTAATCTTATATGGTTACCTTAAATGTGCTAGTATTCCTAGAAACCTAAAACGGCCGGCCGCATTATCAATGACGCTGTTACTCTGCAGGGGTAGACAGGCAGCTACATGATGCTGCAGTTGGAAGCTACCATGCTCGTAGTAACTAGCCAACGATGTACCAGCAGACCCTTCGAGAGTTTCTTTCATCTCTTCCCGGGCCTCCTTCAGACGCCACTCGAAGACTTCCTGGTGCTTAAGGAGCTGCTGCTCGAGCTCCTGTCCCGCAGAGGTCTCATCGAGGGACCTACCGTCGACGATCTCACGCTGGATCTGCAGGACTGTCTTTAAACAGGATCGTGGCCCATCTTCGTGCCGCTGCCTTCAATAAGTCGAGATATGAAGGTGCTTTTCCCGGAGCCGGTCACTCCCATTACGGCAATGAAATCGTCATCCCGGCTTTGCCTTCTTACCAGCTACGCTCGACCTCACGGCATATGAGATAAGTTTGATCAGTGAAGCCCATCAGAAACTTGAAGTAATAACAGGTCATAGATATGTTTTCCAATACGTCATCGCAGGCCACATACCCAACAGGGGCGATGGGCGGCAAACCGCAACAGCGGGTTAAGCGACGCTCATGACGTGTACATACATACCTACGCATCTACCCACATACCTGATACCTCTCTATATTACACTGAGTTCTATTCAATGCCTCAATTTTTTAATTTTTATTTTAATTTTTTTTTTTTAGGTTTTCAGATATGTTCCTGCTACCGCTGCGCTATATCTTGCATTACCAATTTAGAGGACCTTATCTTACGCCGATACTGTAAATGCACTTAGACCCTATCTCTGACGAGTTGCCTTTCCCTTGTACATGCTCACTCTTAGTAAACAATGGTATGCCCCGATTTGCAATAAATTGAAATAAGTGACTCCCACAGTCTACCTATAGTTCATATTTTTTTTTTTAAATAACTGGACTCGACTTGAGCAAGTTTATCCATCCCACCCATGCAGCAAACTAAATGGGCGTCCTGGATATTCGCCAGCTTCAATGCAGAGGATAATCTTGTCTTCCCAGGAGCTCCTATCTTCCTCACAATTCATCTCGTACTTTAAGTTGCGGCGCAAGGGATCTAATCTTTCGAGCCGCTAGACTTGTTAATCATTACATTGTACCTACTTAAGCTTGCTAAGCTAGGGAATAATCTTTGGAGTCCTTACTAGTGAAGCCCATTTAATAGTTCCACCGATGCGGTCATGCTGATTAATCAAGCTATGCGCAGCCCACAACAATAGGTCCTATTGTTGGGCCAGATGGCAGGCATTTCCTTGTTTACACTAGGCCCTGACACAATGCGGGGGAACTAATCCCCAGTAGGCAGTGGGCAAGTAATATCCGCATAGTAGTCAGGATCTCACCATCATTCGTCAGTCACTGGCTTATAAATGAAGTTTGCTGAAGGCGGGGGATATGGATATTGTATCATTCACCAGAAGCCTCTCAAGTCAGCTTATTTATTGTTATTTAAAACGAGCCAGTGATTAGCTCTTTCTTTTGCTGCCTCGTGTCTTGCACCTTTTCTACACTTTTGACATTACATAACTTACTCCTTGGGTGAAGTAAAACAACCCCGCCGCACTGTACCATGGAGGCTCTCGTTACCAGTGAAGGCCAGACTGTCCAGGTGAAGCATGTGGCCAAACCCCAGCCTGCGGCAGGAGAGATTCTGGTCAGAGTCCACTATGTTGCGCAGAACCCAACAGACTGGAAAGGCGCCGCCAGCGTACCGCCCGGTAGAATCGTAGGATGCGATTTTGCAGGAACCGTGGCCGACCCCAACGGATCTAAGTGGCAAGAAGGGCAGCGAGTCGCCGGTTTCGTCCAAGGCAACTCTGAGAATCCCCTCCGGGGAGCCTTTGCGGAATACCTTCTTGTCGAGGCATCCCTTGTGTATCCGATCCCCGATTCTATCGCATTTCGCGACGCTGCAGCCGTCCCTCTCGCTCTCGCGACGGCCGTTCAAGCACTGTTCCAACGCCTGGGGCTTCCGGAGCCCACTGCGCCGGCCACTTCAGCCATCCCAATCCTCATTTACGGCGGCAGCACCTCCGTTGGACAGTATGCGATACAGCTATCGAAACTGGCTGGGCTGTTCGTCATCGCCACCGGCTCGAAGCGCAACCACGAGCTGCTGAAGCAGCTAGGGGCAGACGCTACTCTCGATTACAATGACGCCGACTGGGTCGAGCAAGCCCACAAGCTCACCAACGATAATCTCCAACATGCGTTTGACTGTATCTCAGAGATTGATACCGCTACGGCCGCTGCCAAGACTCTGTCCTCCACTAAAGGTGGACACCTCATCTGCATCCTGCCTCGCAAGAGCAATGAGCTTCACCCGCCCCTGGAAAAAGTCAAGGTCGAGTCTACTATCGTCTACACGGTATTTGAACGAGCGATCCAGTATCGATCGTTCGAGAACTGCGGCGGACCCACGCCCAATGACAAGGCTTTTTGGGAGAAATACCTGCAACTGCTGCCGGAATATCTTGAACAAGGAAAGATCAAGCCCAACCCTGTGAGGGAGCGGGGCGGAATTCGAGACATAGAAGCTGGTTTCCAAGAGCATCGAGAAGGAAAAGTGTTTGCGGAGAAGCTTGTCTACAAGATTTATTGAGCGGCACGGCTGTTCACCACGTACGTTGAAGAGAGGGGGTTCTTTCGATGATTTGCAGAGATGCTCAGCTCTTGTACAATGAAAACAGAGAGAAAGGTGGCACATGACCAGCCTACCAGGATTCTAGCAAACACAAAGAGAATTTCAACACCTCACAAATAAAAAATTTGGCAAGAAGGTCTTCTATTCTAACGTCTGCTACGTGTGTCGATATGATACATCTTCTTGGCTTTGGCGGCCATGATACCGAGATAACGAGTCTTCTCCGTGGTGCGGCCATTTGCGAACATAATCTGCTCTCAGCCAGTGGCTCTTGTCGAGGAGTGCTGCTTTCAACCGAAGATGGAACTCTTCCGTCTCGGGATGCTCAGAAACGAACTGCTCATGAACTCCTGGCCAGGTGGAGAGTAGGCTAGTGTCCAAGCAGAAACAGATTGTCTCTTTCTCAATCTCGTGAAGCTCGTCTTCCTCGCGCATCATGACATGGCCAGGGGTTCCTAGATGCCGAAAGGGATTAGTGTGAAGTCTTTGGCAAGCTCATTGGGCACCCATCATGAATTCGGTATTCACTTACTATCAAATAGTATGTCTATCCATAAATTCCGGCAGATACAGTTCATGATGAACGATCCGCCTAGTTCGTCAGAAGATTGTAGCACCTCATGCAGTCTGTATCGTTTCGACGGTGAAGCGCGCTCGCAGATCTTATCGTGAGCCATCGTGCGCGGGGTTATCAAACCCACGACACGTTTCGCATGAGGCTCGGAAGAAGTATCTTGCGACTCGGAATCCCTATATGCCTCGATCCATAGGAACTTTCCTAGGTCATTCCGGTGCCGACCAATCCGGAGACTGCTCTCCCCCCGGAATTTGCCCGGGTCCGGTAGAATCTGGATCACTACTTCAAAAAAGGGATTCCGTATCGTGTTCAATACTACCGTCCTCGCCGCGTCTCGCTTACTTAGCAGCCAGTCGTCCCAGTCGTCCTGCGAGACAACCCTATATATCGAGCAATCCAGATCTGCGCAGGCTTCCGTGAAGGCTTCATAGTACTCGCCGTCAAGCTTGCACGAGACTGCCGACGGCAGACCGGTAGATACCTGACTAGTATTTAACGGTCGAGGTTTCTTGAATAAGCTTCTGTGCATTTTCGCAGCTCTATAATGGTCAACTCAGGTTGGTTGATCGGGGCTAGGAGATCTTATTGTGTTGGTGTGGGCTAATGACAATAAGATGTGAGAGTGGGCGAAAGAAGTCAATACAGTGCCTCGAGTATCTGGAGAAATCCGACCAGTACGGCAAAGAAAGGCTACACCTTTCAGCCTACTCTTCTCTGTTTGTCACAGCCCCTCACCTAAAGTACCGAGCCAGCTGCAGCGAAGTGCTCTGGAACACGACTGGTATCTGTGCAACACGAGTTTCGGTTCGAGACCCTTGCCATGCACCGGACTGTTACTCTGAACGAAGGTTTGTACCTTGTCTGCAGGACCGGCCAGGTAAGGTAGCTTGCAGCATTCAGTTCCACATCGATGTGCTATATTATTGATTGGCATTCCCAGTAGGGCGAATCAACCGCAGATGGGACAACTCTCTCTTTCTATCGATCGCGATTCACTAATAAACATCAGACACCCATATATTTCTTGACCCCTCCACCGATTCTAAAAGAGGTCCGAATCGAAAAGGTCAAGGGTTGCCTGGCATTTTATTTCGCGCCACTCCCGAACAAGGCCTCCTGGGTGTCATAAGTGTACTTGAGATCCATATGCCAATAATTTCCAGCTTCGGGCTTCACAATTGTCCACACTCGATCCAGGGCCGCCAGGACATCGTCTGCCAGTGGGCCTTTCTCCAGCCCATCTAGGTTCGAGCTCACATGGTCCAACTTTGAAACTCCGATTATGACCCCGTCATTTCCACCATCCTTCATGTTCAATTTGCTGTGATGCACCAACCACCGAAGCGCCACCTCTATCATGCTAATTCCGTGTCGATCAGCAGCTTCTTTCAACTCACCGAGAGCCTCGAACGTGCTGTCCTTGAAGTAACGGTCTCGCAGGCGTCCGTTCATAAACTTGTCAGAGAAACGTCCTTCGGTGGGTACCGAGTTTTTGTCGACAAAGGCGCCGGAAAACAGACCACCAGCAATCGGGCTGTACACGACCACATCCAATCCGTATCGATGGCAGGCGGGGATGAGCTCCGGCTCGATGCCGCGCTGGATGCAGTTGTAGACTCCTTGATAGATTGTCGGTCGCACCCAGCCGTTGTACTTGCAAGTCAGCACGACCTCGGCTACCTCAAACGACGTGAAGTTGCTCAAGCCCAGCTCCTTGAACTTCCCAGCTTTGTGGAGCTTGTCCATGGCCTCAAGGGTCTCGGCGAAGGGGACAGAACGGTCCTGTGGCACTGTTGTAAGACATTTGTGCAACGCAGATGAGACTGCTACCGGTCATACTCACAGCGGCATGCAGGTAGGCGATCTGTGTACAACACCGCATTAGTACAGGCCGTTCTCATCTACCTCAAGAGACAGAGTGGCTTCTGTTGGATCATTGTCACGCCCAGACAACATTGAGGTTGTACACAGTCATAGCCACTTACATCTACCGAATCAGTGCCTAGTTCCTTCAGGCTTGTCTCAAAGTGCTTCGTGATCACGTCCGCCTTGTGATTTCCCGGAGGAAGCGGGTACACCTTCGTCGCGATGCTCAGGCCCCTCTCCTTCCACTTGGCTTCTCGCGAGAACCCTTCTTGCTTGCCATCCCCATAGCCGCGTGCAGTGTCAACTTCTGAATATCCTCGTTCCTGGAAGAGGTCCAAGGCTTTGTTGAACTCGTCCAGACTTGTGACACGGGCTGTCGCAACTCCCTCTGGCGCAAAGGTCATCAGACCCAGGATGACTCTCGGCTTGCTTGACATGATGTGCAACGTGTTGCGTTACGTGGGGCGAATGTGATGGCAAAAAAAACTATGAACTCAATAAGATAGCCTCTGTAGCGCTGTAGAACAGCAGCACCCGAGGGAATATTGGCGGACCGTCTGCTTTATAAATCTCGATCCCACGGCATTACTACCCCGCTCGGGTGATGTCGTGCAATTGAGTGCGGGTCGAGACTGTTATCAATTGCAGACATAGCTGGACGTCGATCTGCCGGGATCAGAGCCGGCTGCCGGCAATCAAAGTAACCAGAGTCAATCTTTTGTCGTCTGTTTCGCAAATTGGAGAATCTCCAACCATAAGTGGACAGTTATACATACATACACGGACCGACCATCTGACCGACGGTGATCTGATGTTCTGATGTGAGGGCCAACGAGGACGCAATCAGGCCGGCTGAGAGTACTCCCCCAACGGACTAACAACATACAGGAGTCTATTCTGTTTCCCGATTTCTTCCAGGAACCCCCGCAGTGAGAACACCTGCCTTAGCTTGCGTCCAGAACGACGGCCCGGCCCGATCTTAGCAGACCTTCTTGTTTGGTACGCTAGGTATCGTCGAAGCCAAGGTTGCTGGTAATCAGTAGTTATTACCTTAGCTGTGCGCACCCCCTCTATATACTGACATAACAAGCCCACGAGCTCCCTGTTCACTTAACATTGTTACTGCCGTGCAAAAATCTTGCGGCTTTCTGAATCAGCATCTGACGCCGAAGGAATCCACTATACTTTCAGTGTGAGGGTAGGAATGCCTGCTGCTATCCTGATGTATCGTGAACATGGCGAGGTCACGGTCAAGCGCGAATCGTCCACTGGGCCGGGGCATCTTCGACAGCGGCCGTCGCTCAGCCCGCATTCCATGCATCTCCGGTCAGCATTGGTGGGGTCCGTAGCCGGGAACGATGACACCCGAGAGGCGTGACGCAACGAAGCCACCTCAAAGAAAGGGAATGCAACATCAGAATTTGACTAAGCCAATTTTTGTGTGACATATTAACGGCATACCGCCGATCCCAGGAGCGTGAAAATAAACCCCGAAGTCTTCTGCCCTTACCTCAATAAGGAGAACAGCTTCGCGACACGCTCAAGATGTGGACGAAAGTGAATTTGGTATTTGCGGTGGTCATCGCTCCTGTATTTTCTGCTGCGATTAGTGGTGGCTGCTATTACCTTCCCGACGACGAGGGGTGGCCATCGGCATCAAAATGGGCCGAACTAAACGCAACGGTCGGAGGACGGTTGATCCAAACAGTTCCTATCGGCTCGGTTTGTCATGATCCGTGGTATGATGAGGCCGCATGTAGCACGCTCCGTGCCAACTGGACGGATCCTGGTGTGCAGTGAGTTTCCGATTTGACAACGATAGTATCAACGCGTGCCGGCTGGCTGATTGAGAGCGCAGTTACTCCTCTTCCTCGTCTATTATGGAGCCATTCTGGCAGAACCGAAGCTGTGATCCTTTCGAGGACAGATCTACACCGTGCGTGCTCGGTAATTACGTGAGCTACGCCGTCAATGTCTCCTCCGCAACAGATATTGCCGCGGCAGTAAAGTTTGCAAAGCAGAACAACGTCCGCTTCGTTGTCAAAAACACTGGTCATGAGTAAGTTCTTCCAGTGTTCCGCTGTGTCTCGAGATTCGGGGCTGACCATTATAGCTTCCTCGGTCGTTCCACCGGGGCTGGAGCTCTGTCTGCCTGGACACATAACCTGAAGAGCACCGAGCACCTGAACTGGTCAGATCAGCACTACAAAGGCCCAGCCCTGAAGATTGGGGCTGGAGTTCAAGGCTTCGAGGCCATCGACGCTGCAGCGGATCAAGGGCTGGTTGTTGTCGGAGGCTACTGCCCCACCGTTGGGCTCGCCGGTGGCTATATACAAGGGGCCGGGCACTCTCCACTCGGGACCAAGTTCGGAATGGCCGCTGACCAGACTCTGGAATTCGAAGTCGTCACGACGGCTGGGGACATTGTTATCGCCTCGCGAAATGCCAACCCGGATCTCTACTGGGCGCTAAGCGGCGGCGGCCCGGGAACCTACGGCATTGTCACAGCTGTGACGATTCGGGCCTACCCGGATGTTCCCATTGGGGGGGCTAAAGTGTTTATCTTTGACTTCTCGACGGTCTCGAGCGATGCTTATTGGAATGCTCTGACATCGCTGTACTCTCAGTTCCCGGCCTGGGTTGACGCTGGTCTTCACGCTACCCTCTCGTACAATTCGACACTCTTCTACATGGACGAGGTGACGGGCTACAACATGACATCGCAGGAAGTGAAAGCCATCCTGGAGCCATGGACCTCGGTCTTGGACAATCTTTCGATCCCATACATATCTTCGTACTCGGACCACGCATCTTATCGTGACCACTGGCTCGATTCGTCGACGGATGGACCCGTCGGCACCTTCTGGCAAACTGGAGGCAGACTCGTCCCCCGTGAGACGCTGGAACATCCGCAAAGCTTGGCGACTTACATTGCAGCTCTGCGGCATATGACTGACCAGGGCATGTTCCTCGCAGAAACCGTCGTGGCGCCGACGAGTAAAACAGGGGCTCCCAACGCCGTCCTCCCAGCATGGCGTAACAACGTGGCACTCCACGCAACATTGCAGCCGTGGGATTTCAGCCCAACGGACGCAGCCTGGGCCCAGATGCAAGCCGAGCAAAGAGAAGGCACGTACGACTTTGACCCCTCCATAGACCGTGCAGTTCCGGGAACCGGGAATTACATGAACGAGGCCGATCCTTTTCGGCCGGACTGGAAGGAAGCCTTCTTTGGAGAGAACTACGACGCGTTGCTGTCCATCAAGGACAAGTGGGATCCGGATGGTATTTTATACGGTCGAGAGACAGTGGGAGGTGATCGATGGACCGTTTCTGGGAATGGACGAACATGTCGCGTGTCCAACTGGTCCTAGTAAATTCTCTGCAACCAAATTTAGAATCAGAATCCGATTTATTCCGTCCATGGCAAGATACAAGAAACAGAATATATTGTCTAAATGGACATATACTCGAACGGAATGGTTTAAATAATATTTGTTCCACTTCTCTTCCTGGCCAGTCTCCATTCCCATAATTGATAATGCGAAATTCTGGGCTTCGAGGTCCATCCACTACCACCCCTTGTGGCGCAGTAGGTAGCGCGACAGGCTGTAATCGACATTGTAACCTGCAGGTCACCGGCTCGAATCCGGTCGAGGGGAAGGATTTTTTTTTTTTTGCATCTTTTCCCCGTCGACTCTGTTATGCTGCTCCCCCATCGGTTATGACGAAATATGATTTGTTTCTCTCTCTGCTTTTGCAACTTTTTTTGCGTGTAAATCTTAAACTTCCGTATCTGTACAATGCCCCCGGCAACTTTTGTCACTGAGCAGCACGTGACACCTACGCTAGGCCATTTTCGGTGCCAGCGCAATAACTGTGAAGCTCAGTCGCCAACTCGACCCAAATCTTTCGAGCTCCGTCCAAACAGCCCGCGGAAAATTATCCAGAGCCTTGTCAATCGGCAACACTCCGTAAACGCGAACCGACGCTGCTGAAACGCGTACCTTTTGGTCGATTATTTGAAGAGGAAGCTCTCCGACAAGCCAGCGCGGCTCCCGGTTGGAATTGAATCTACGCGACGATGGGGAAGAAGAAGCGCGGCCACCCCGACGTCGAGGATCTCCTAGGAAGGCCGTGGTGCTACTACTGTTCGTCTCTTTGCAGCTCTCCCTTCTCTTATGCGGCTCAAACTAACTAGGCGGTGCTCAGGCGAACGCGACTTCGAGGACTTGAAGCTCCTCATCTCCCACCAGAAAGCCAAGCACTTCAAATGCGATCGATGTGGCAAGAGGTTGAACACGGCTGGAGGTAGGCGAGAATCTGGAGCTCTCTAGTTCTGGGTTGATTGCATCGCTTACACACTTGCTCGCTAGGTCTCTCTGTGCATATGAACCAGGTGCATAAAGAAAACCTCACTACCGTCGAAAATGCGCTCCCGAACCGACAAGGCCTTGACGTCGAGATCTTCGGCATGGAAGGTGTTCCCGAGGACATAGTACAACAGCACAATCAGCGCATTATCCAAAACTTCTACACGGCGCAAGCAGAGCGTTATGCAGCGACTGGCAACCCCCCTGCTGGACAGTCCGGCAACCAGGGACCGCGGAAGAAGCTCAAGGCAGAGACTGCGGAGGAACTGAAGGCTCGGCTTGCTCAACACAGGGCGAGGATAGCGACACAGAATACTACAGGTGCAGGCGGCGTCCCTGGTGCCGCACCAGGAGATGGAAACAGCCCTGCGCAAGGGGTAAGTGCTTGCATCATCCAGATGCGCGCAAATCTGAGGACACGGATGCTAACGTTGTGTTCGCAGAATTCACCCTTCCCCTTTCCCCCTCCATCCGGCGCCCCAGGTGCTCCTGGTTACCCACAAGCACAGACTTACCCGTTCGCACACCCGCCTGGCCCATCCCCCCCTCCAGGAGCACCTGGCGCATTCAACCTCCCGCCTCGGCCACCAAGCGGGACGCCACAAGCAACGACCTTGCCCCAGCGGCCGCCTTATGGTGGTTTCTACAACGGCGGTGCCTCTACGGTTGACGAACTGGTATCTGGTGCTTCCAGACCGGCTGACGATATCGACCAAATCATCCGGATGGCCGAGGCAGGCATCAAGCCACCCCGGGCAGGTGGGGATGAAGCGACCGCAGGGGAGAAGAAAGGCAAGAAGGATAAGGACAAGAACACACGCATGGTCTATGCGGATCTGGAGACCAGCCCGGAGGAACGGTTAGCGATGATGCCAAGATATGCGTTCGACCCGGAGATTGAAGTATGAGCCATGGGTTTCGGGAAGCGGAAAACGGCGGCTGATTGCTTGTAAGAGAAGATGGTATTTGCGTTTCATGCGCCATGATGGCACATCTTCGAATACGCACCCGGACTAGGAGGTGTTACGAGCCTCCAAAGCGAACTGTATTGTAAAATGAATCACTGTCATCCTCGTTCTTTGATCGATATCGTACCTTGTCTCGGCGCACAGGGCCACGGTACTTGGACCTGGGCAGTCTGCTCGGGCTGGAATCCCGTCTTCGGCCGTTCGGGAAATGTATTGATGCTCTGCCAGAAATTTTTGGTCTATCTACAGCTAAATTGGGTGCTTTCCCTGTGCCTATCTCGCACGCCATAATAGCTGCGACTGTAGCCCTCAATTCATCATGTCGGTTGAGGTTTCCGCTGGTATCCGCCATACTCAAGTACCGAGAGAGATGGCATGCCCGGAGACTCAGCTGATACGATGGCCCAGTCGATATACACGCCATCCATACCTAGACCTACCTCTAAATAATATCCGAGAACTTAACCAGGACTTGCCTGCACCACAAGGATACCGAGTCGAGTATCGGGTAAGGAAACTTTGGGACATGGAGACGCTAGCTTACTTACAAATGGGAAGTTATCACAGAATTTTGACTGTTGATATCAACTGCTGTACAAATCTTGGTTCTAGCTTTAGTTGTTATAAATATGAGGGGGGGGGGGGATACTGGATGATAATGAATTGTATGTACAGTATTCTATATAAGTTAATTGCACTCGGGTACTCTGAGTGTCTCCTTGTCTTTTCCCCCCCCCCCTTTTTTAGGGCTTGAAACGTCTTGAGTGAGGCTTCTGGAGTTGCAAGTTGTTGATTTTACGGTGAAGCTATTGTACTAGGCATATGTTTACTCCATCATAGGAAATTGGGCAGTCGAGGCAAATTGGACGCTCTGTTGACCAATCCCACATGCTCTGCGGCTCCGCACCAGCTTTCGGGTACCTTGCTTGCCTCTATAAACTCCCGCGCGCCAGTCAAAATATTTGGTTAATTACCCGGAGCTGGGGAAGGAGAAACCAAACGGCGGTGCATAGGGTCCCCTGGTCCCCGCAGCTAAAGTGGTGCAATCCAGCCTCCAAGCCGGAAGAAACGCACTCATTTACGCCTTAGAGACGATGCTTGATCTCGATCGCCGGCAGCATTGCTGAATCTGTCCTCTTGGCCCAATTATCCGCTCCTCTAGTCGCGCGCAGTATACTATAGCGTCGTTGCGGGGCAGATCAGCAAGCTCCCGGCTTCCAGGGCCGCAGAGGAGGATTTGGCCGGGCCACGGAACTGTCCCCAGCGCTGTAATTATTCTCCCCGCGAATCGTGCTCGATGCTCCGCATGGCATTTGCATTTATCCAGTCTTGGCATCGACTCCCCCCCTCAGATTGACGAACTCCCCCAATTCCTGACCGTTGGGGACGGCCATGGGGGGCGACCACGCGATCCCACCTTGGTGTATGCAAGCATACGACATTGTTCCTATGGATGGGCAACCAGCTCGCAACCTCGCCTGCTCGCGTCACCTCGGGCTACATTTTACCGGGGAACTAGTAGATTTTTGAAGAGTATGCCTGGCGGAGTAAAAGAAGCGTAACGGTGATCTATTCCCTATAGCTGGGAGTGTATGATCGTGCCGCAGGGTATAACATCTCCTGGTATATTCCTTGTGGAGGATTCTCGGTTCTGGCTTCCCTATTGCCTTTTTGAATCTGGGGAATGCTACTCCGTAGCTATTAGATGGCTGCAACACCCATCTAGGGTCCAATTGATTTGTGTAACTCGAATCTTTCCCTGGTCATCCCTATCTCCTGATTGACCTCCCGAAGACGTCATCATGGTGTTCTGTCAAAGCCTCAGGAAGGCTGCCTTCCTGATGGGGGCGGCAGGAACATCGATCGTTGCAGCGTTGGGCCAAGAACCCATTGTCTCGTTTACAAGCTCCGCTGGCAGCTTCCAGATCGCAGGAGGCTCCGTCTCCGCAGGCCAGATTCTTGTCGCCAGCAACGAATATTGGGGTGTCATACGGGCGGCCGGCGATCTCGCTCTGGACTTTGGCCGGGTGACTGGAACCAACTACACGCTCAGCAATGGCGAGAAAGGCTCCGCGGCTGCGAGCTACGGATACAATCCCGTGAACAACATGAACAACACCTTTGTAAGCAGTGCCTGGGTGTATATCACACGAGGTTGCCAAATCGCTGACTCTAACTCATCTAACACGTACAGTACACCACAACGGCTCCAGCGTCCTTCTCCGGACCCAATTATACTGACCCGGCACCAAATAGCACTGTGATCATTGCTGGTACCATTGGCCATTCCTCTATTATTGATCAGCTGGTAAACGCGAGCGCAATCGACGTGTCCGCGGTGAATGGTACGTGGGAGGCTTTTACCACACAGCTTGTGAAGAATCCAGTGCCCGGGTGTGCCCAGGCGCTGGTCATTGCTGGTAGCGATCCCAGAGGTACCATCTTTGGCATCTACGATATCAGCGAGCAGATTGGCGTAAGCCCTTGGTACTTCTGGGCAGATGTCCCCGTCAAGAAGAATGCCAATATCTATGCTCTGTCCACCAAGAAGGTCCAAGGATCGCCAGGTGTTAAATACCGCGGGTTTTTCTTGAATGACGAGCAGCCGGCTCTTACAAATTGGGTCGCGTAAGTAAAGTCCTTGGCTCCTTATATATAAGGCATATAACAGTCAGAAGTTAACAACATCTATCTAATGTTTCTTTCAGGTCCCATTGGCAAGACACGCCCTACGGTGCTGGCTACGGCGCCGCCTTCTACAGTCTCGTCTTCGAAGTTCTCCTTCGCCTCCGTGCCAATTATCTCTGGCCAGCGATATGGGGTTCCATGCTCGAGGTCGATGACCCGGCCAACCAGCCGCTCGCAGACGCATTCGAGATCGTCCTAGGCAGCTCACACACGGAGCC
>FTLB01017104.1_pt1 | contig 23191 bp, 22 predicted proteins | sample 1658291 | NCBI WGS metagenome assembly FTLB01 (sample SAMEA3914812, study PRJEB12502) | metagenome | biome: forest; material: soil | place: Canada | collected 2011-07-07 | depth 0.1 m
GTGCCCTGCGGACCGCGCAGCACTTCTATGCGATCGAGGTCGTACATCATCGCGCTCAGGCCGTAAGGACGGTTGACGTAGAAGCCATCTGTACTGACCGCGACGGCGGGATCGCCGTTTTCCGTCGTGTCCCGGCTCGAAATGCCGCGAACGGCAATAATGGGCTGCCCTTCGGAAATCGTGATGTCGACATCGGGCGCGACCGACGAGAGGGCGGTAATGTCGGTGATGTTGTTCAGCTTCAGCTTTTCACTGTTGTAAACCGAGATGGCGATCGGCGTCTTTTGCACGTTCTCCTTGGTGTGCCGCGCCGTGACCACCACTTCAATCAGCCCGGGCGAGGATGGCGCCGCCGCCGGGGTCTGCGGGGCCGTCTGGGCCAGAGCGCCGTGCGGCAGGGCGATCATCGAAACCGCGCCGAACAAAGCGCTCGTTGATGCCAGGGCGAGGCGAGAGTGGCGGGCCACCGCCCCGGCCGCACGCGGTTGTCTTGTAGGCGTATCGTGGTCATCCGTATTCTGCATTCAAAATCCCCAATACTCGCCCGCCGCCTGCCAGCCGCCCGTCGGCTCGCTATCAAAGTGACGGTAATCGATTTCCATGGGGAATTCATGTCTCAGGCTCGGATGCGAATCCATGTCAAAAAAACGGGACATGTGTTCTAAAAATTCGAATTCACCCCCACCTTCGAGGTATTGACAGGCATTATGCTTTGCACCAATCTTTGTTGCCGTCGCTAAAAGCGGTACAAAAGCACGCAATTGGCTCGAAAAGGCCATTGAATTGCTGAGGCGCTTGCACCGTGACCGAGGGCGACTTTGCGGTGATATGGCAATCGTTTTCCGTTTTGATTGATGCAAAAATGATACTGGCCATTTCGTGGTGGTGATATCTCAAGGTTGAAGGGACAAGTTTCATGCAACCGCTACGCATCGCGATGATCGGTGGCGACCCAGGTGCCTTCGTTGGGCCATTACAGGGCATGGCTGCCGAACCGGACGGAAAATATCCGTCCGGTCGCCGGCACCTTCTGGGGCTTGACCCCGCCGCTTCATAGCGGTTTCCTTTCCGCCGCTCCAATCCGCACGGAGACAATGCATGTCCGTTCCGATCATCGATATGTCCGCACTGACGTCACCTGAGCCTGAGCTCAGGACGCGAGCCCTGGCCGATCTGGCCCGCGCTTGCCGCGAGGTCGGGTTTTTCGGCATTATCGGCCACGACATCCCGCAAAGTTTGATCGCCGAGGTCTTTGCGGCCTCGCGTGCCTTTTTCGCGCTGCCGACGGAGGTGAAACTGACCCTGCGCGGGGACATGCTGGCCACCAATCTTGGCTATGTGCCGCTGGGTGGCGAGCGCCTTAGCGCCGATCTGCCCCCCGATCAGAAGGAGGCCTATAATATCGGCCCCGAGATCGGTCCGGATGCCCATTCGGCGCCGTGGCCCGATCTGCCCGGCTGGCGCGCCAGTATGTGCGGCTATTTCGCAGCCTGCCACGATCTCGGGCGGCGCTTGCACAGGGCACTGGCGGACATCCTCGGCCTTAATGACGACTTCTTCGAAGCCAGTCTTGAGACCCCGGCCGCGGTGCTGCGCCTGCTGCACTATCCAGGTGGTGGGGAGGGACCGAAGAACGCGGGCGCGGGTGAGCACACCGACTATGGCAATATCACCATCCTGGCCACGGACGGCGTGGCGGGATTGCAGGTCAAGGACCGGTCCGGGCGCTGGATCGACGTAGCCGGCGTCGATGGCGGGTTCGTCTGCAATATCGGCGACTGCCTAATGCGTTGGACGAATTCTGCCTTCGTGTCGACGCCCCATAGGGTGGTGGCGCCCGCCGCCGAGCGCTACTCCATCGCCTTCTTCCTTGATCCCGATCCGACTGCCTTGGTCGAGCCTATTCTGACACCCGAAGCACCCGCACCTCTGTTCGCCCCCATTCTGGCGGGTGACTATATCCAGAGCAGATTGGCCCCGACATATGCCCACGTGGCCAAGGCGGAATAGCCCACAATCACCGCGGGTCGTCGCCGAAAAATTGTCCGCCGAAGCGGCGCGTCGAGCCGGACCGAGTAAGCCGAATTCTGTGGCACGGCGCCCTCTCGCCATCCGGCATATCCGTTGCGCAAATTTTTGGCCGATGCTATCCGCGATTTCCGCTTTGCAAGGCCGCCAATCTGTTTCTTGGCCGCATCGAAGATTGTTTTGAGCATTTGAATCCTGCTTCATAACGGTGCGGTGTTGACCAAGTATAGGCGTCCGCCCAGCCTCATCGCGCAGCTCCCATGCGTCGAAGCCGCTGACGCCGAGAAAGGGAATGGTCTGATCGTTGCCGATTTTCTCGCGAGGGTCTTTGCGATCCCGAATGAGCAGCGTTCTCAGGCGCGGGTTGAGACCGGGCCAATCGACCGCGCAAGTCTCGTTCAATCGCATGCCCGACGCGATGGCGTATTTGGTAATCCGCTCCATGGGGAAGCAGGTCTTGCCGCCAGGGCGGAAATAGCCGGACAGAGGCTCAAATTCATCTTTGGGTGGGGGCGCCGGTCACGTTCCTGGCCTTTTCCGACCAGGCCAAGGCGCTTCAGCGCGGTTCTCGCCCGGTCAACCTGCTCCGGCGACAGGGGCGAGCCGTGAATCGCCGCTCCGTCCGTCAGGAGCGTCCGGATGTAGCCGATGTCGAGGCTGAGGGTCACGGGACCGGCGCCGTCCGCGGACCGGTCCCTGCCGAACTGGATAATCGTCTCGCGAGCGAGGTTTTCCAATTTCGAACGGCCGAGTCGATCTTTGATCGGTTCGACGCTATAAGCCTTCGTTCGCCCGAGGGGCTTGCCGACTTCGTTCATATCCTCGATATGCAGGTCGACTAGGGCTCCCGGGGTCTTGCCGTTATCGATTTCGCTCTCGATACGTCGCGCCCACGCCTCAGCGTCCTTCCTGTTTGCGAAGGTGTCGCCCAGCGAGTGACCGCGCCGGCGGATCTGAGCGCGCCATCGCCCGGACTCTCTCTCTTGTCGCATGTCGCCATACGGACGATCCGGCAGGAACAAAACGGGTGCGGTGAGAGGTCGAAAGCGGTAGTATATGGTCGTATTTAAGTGTGCCTGACGCGTCGACGTTCTGGCTTTAGTCCGTTGAAGATACTAAAAAATGAATGAATATAAAGCGTTTAGATTCAGTGTTGCGCCGATGATGGACTGGACCGACTAAAAAACATTATCTTTTTAAATCAGTTGCATGGTCTGTGGGGTTGCAAAGATGATGTACTAAATGCTGTACCGGCTCTCCCGTAAATGCCAGTAAATCCAATTAAATCCGCCCAAATCAGGCGAGTACATCATAAATTGAGCCGAAACTCATGGTTCGAGAAAATCACTCCGGCCTACAAAACGCCATCTGCTTTGCGGTTGAGTTCGCCGGATTAGGTCTAGCCAGAGTCAGGTCGCCGGGGGCTGCGTAGGGAAATCTAAATGACGTCAGTAGGTGGGGCCTCATCCAGCGAGCTGAGGTCCTCGAAGTCCGCGGTCATCTCATCCGCTAGAAACAGTGAGGATTTCCGAATTCCGAAAGCGTCGAGATAAGCCGTATCTACCTGGCGTCGGCCGAGCTTCGCGCCCGCCCGATCGAGATAAAGCTCCCAGAAATCCGGATCAATTTCGCTACCCGAAAACAGTTTGATGATCGTGGTACTGATTGCGGAATCGCAGCGTGCACCGAACAGGACGCCCTTTAGGAGGAATGGAGACGAACTCGAACCAGGCGGCGTAGTAATTACCCAGGCCGTTGTGTGAGCGGATTCAGTCTATGACGGCGAGAATGGTCTGGAAGGCGCTTTGGCCTTTGAGGCCTGCGGTTGCGACGGCTGTGCACACGTTGGCCTCGGCGTCGGCCGCCCATATTGCACGATACCCATTGGTGACCTTGCGCTGTATCACTGCGGGTCTCAAGGCGCGTTCGCAACCCTTGTTCGTCGCCTCGACCTGACCAGGAAAGTCACAAAAGACGAGGAGTTGTGCGCGCGCTCGACTTATTCTGCCCTTGACTTTCATGGCCAAATCGCAGGTCGTTTTGGTGTCCAGTATGGCGTCGATCTCGCGTTCGAGCTTTCGCCTCTTTGCAGTAATGGTCGACTGCGCCAACACCGTAATGTCCCGCGCCAGATCGAACGCCCGGCCAAACCAAAGTTTCAAACGCATCGGCAAGTCGTCCTCCCCATTGTCATGGGCGAAGTTCACTTCACGAACCAAATGGGCCAGGCAGGTTTGATGATGAAGGCCGTGTTTCTGCGGGGCGGAATATCGGTCCGATATCCAAACCGTTGGCTGATGCCCGTTCATCATTGTACGGACGACCTCGCCCGCGCGGGTATAGTCGGGCTTATGAACGACGGCGCTGTCACAGCGAAACACCCAGTGAAAGGCGTTTGTGCCCTCTATCCGGACACCGGTCTCGTCGCTTCCAATGACATCGGCTTGGCGAGTTGCTAAATCTGAGTGGGATTGCTCCGCAGTGGTTCGGTTGGCTCAAAGCACTCGTGGAATTCATCAAGGCCAAAGCGAGTTAACGCTCAATCGCAGGATACCCAGGCTCCGCGTTGAGGTTTCCCCCGGCGGTCAGGCACGCCCTAAAATCTGCCGGCGCGCCTCGTCGGCGAGTGGATGCAAGGAATCGGCGTTGCCCCGGCCGACAAGGTCGTAGCCCATGCCGTCATCCGACCAAACATAGCCTTCGACGCCGTCTTCTTCATGAGGTCGCATGCGCTGGTTCTTGTCGATGGCCATCGGCCGGCTGATGAGGGCCAGCCGCGCCCCCGAGGCATCGGCATACATCATCATCACGGCCGGGCCATGCGGCGTGACCACCAGCCGCCCCCCCATCAGCGTAAAGCCTGACGCCGTCAGGTCCGGCACTGTGACGCGGTGCTTCAGCCGTTGGGATGCCCAGTCGATAAGTTCCCCACGATCGGCGGCCTTGATCTCGACTGGGCGCAAGGCGTCGGGCGCGTAGACCGCGTAGGACGCAACACCTTCGCGGGCCAGGGACATGAGGCCGTTCCTTGGCTCGGCGCTATGCGCCAACCAGCCGCCGGCTGCGCCGAGGGCGAGGAGGGCGCAGGCCGCCGCCGTTTGCCACAAGGTTAAGGGTGGACGGCGCGCCGCCGTCAAGCGCGACAGGTTGAGCCGCGTCGGCACTGGCTCGTCGGCAACCGGTCCATAGGTAGCACGAAGGGCTTCGGCCTGCGCCGCATAGCCGGCTACGCGCTGAGCTACATCGGCATGCTTCGCGAGGTAGGTTTCGACCTGGGCGCGGCGCGCCGGCGGCAGGGCGCTGTCGATATAGGCATGCAGGTCGTCTTCGCTGATCGGCAATTCGGTCATTTCACCCTCCGCAGATACGGCGCGATTACGGGTTTATCCATTATCGACATCAGCTTTTCGCGCGCCCGGCTGAGGCGCGACATGACGGTGCCGGCGGGAATGTCCAGAACCTTCGCCGCCTCGGCATAGGACAGGCCCTCGACAGCGATCAGCAACAGCACCGCGCGCTGATCCTCGGCCAAGGCATCGACGCATCGCATCAGGTCGGTGTGCCGCAAGTTGTCTTCCTGCTCGGCCGGATGGCCGAGGCTGGCCGTCGGTGCGTCGTCCATTTCGAGGTGCGGACCGCGGCGCTTGGCCTGCCGCATCCGGTTGACGGCGAGGTTGTGGACGATGGCGAACAGCCAGGCGCGCGTACCGCTATCGTCGCGACGCTGATGCCAGCGCGAGACCGCCTTTTCCAGGGCGTCCTGGACCAGGTCGTCCGCCGCCGTCACGTCGTGCAGCAGTGCACGCGCGTACCGCCGCATAGCGGGGATCAGCGGTCCGACCTGATCGTTAAGAGATATCATTTCTGGACTTGTATCACCTTTCCGGGCGCGTCGGCGGTGCCGATGGCGATCACCAGATAGCGCCGCCGATCGGGAGTGTCGGCGCTGACCAACTGGCGGATCGGTCCGACCGCGTTGACGATCGCCGATCCGGCCGGATTGGTGGTGAAATTGGCCAGCGGCTCCAGTGTTCCTGTGCCGTCGGCCTGGCTCGACAGGGCCAGGACATAGGGCGATTTGGGTTGCAGGCCGGTGGCCGCGGCCTGCAGAACCTGGGTCAGGCCCTGGTCGAACAGGGTGACCGTCGTCTGGCCGGTGTCGCCGAGGCTCAGGTGGGCGGCGCTGCCGGCCTTGCCCAGCGGCTGCAGATTGCCCATGCCGTCGCCGGTCGGCACGGCGTCGGCGACGTAGGCGATGGCCTGGGGCGCCTGGCCGATCGGCACGGTGGCGACGACGGTGTTGCTGGCCGTATCGATGGCGGTCAGGGCGTCGGCGTTTTCCAGCCCGACATAGATGCGCGTGCCGTCGCCCGACGGCCACACCCCGTGCGGCAGGTTGCCGACCGCGATGGTGGCGACCTTGTCGAAGGTCTTCGTATCGAACACCTGGACCTGGTTCAGGCCGCCTACGGTGACATAGGCGAAGGTGCCCCTGGACGTCCTGGCGAAATTGACGTGGTTGGTGATCGGGCCGGTATCGAAGGTCTTGATCAGGTTGAACGGCGGCCTGGCGTTGAAGACCTGGGTCTTGCCGATATCCTTGAGGGTGAACCACACCTGGGCGCCGTCCGGCGTGGCGGCGATGTTCGGGCAGAACGGCGAGGCCTGGGTGACCTTCGCGACGATCCTGTGGTCCTTGACAATGACCACGTCGACTTCCGGATTGAAGCTTGAGCAGATGTAACCGTATTTGCCGTCGGGCGAGAATATCTGCATGCCCGGCCCGGCCGGGGTGACGATGCGCGTCTTTTCCATATAGGTTTTGGCGTCGATCACCGAGATATAGGTCTCGCCGCGCACCGTCACCCAGACCTCCTTGTTGTCGGGGGTAAAGAAGGCCTCGTGCGGCGAACGGCCGACATAGGTGGTGTGCAATACCTTGTTGGTCGCCGTGTCGATGAAGGTTACCGAGTTGGAGCCGATCGAGACGACGGCCAGGGTCTTGTGGTCCGGCGAAAAGCCCATGCCGTGGACCAGGACCTGGCCCTTGTACAGGGGGCTGAGATTGCCCGGCTGCGGGTCGCCTAGGCGGATGACGCCCAACAGCCGGTTGTCGACCGGATCGGTGACCGAGACCGTGTTGGAAAACTGTTCGGCGGCATAGACGCGGTCGCGGTGCGACATCGGAATATTGGCGGCGGTCGCAGCACCCGGCGCCTGGCCGGCCAGGGCCGGGATGCCTATGGCCAGCGCGCAGACGCTCAGCAAGGCAGTCAGTTTGAAGGTCATGGCGATTTCCTACTTCATTTTCATTTGGGACATGTCCATTTCGGACATGGAGGGCTTTGCGGCCGGCGCGGGATTTGCCGCGCCGGGTTGAGTAGGGGCGGGCGTCGACGGCGGCAGCGGCGCGCCGATCGCCAGGTTCATCGCGGCGATCTCCTGCTGCTGATCGACGATGATCTCCTGGGCGATGCGCTTGAGTTGCTCGTTATGGCCGTATTTGAGTTCGAGGATGGCCATGTCGATGGCGCCTTGATGGTGCGGGATCATCATAGCCGTGAAGTCGCGATCGACGTCGCCTGTGGGCTTAGCGTCCATGCCGGACATCATCTTGTCCATGGCGGCGGTGTTCTCGCTAAGGAAGGGCTTTTCGTCCACGACCGTTTGGGCGGACGCGCCTGACGCTACCAAGCCAATCATCAAAACCAAGACGGAAGGACGTGTTCGACGCATTGTGCCAGCTCCAAGGGTTAGACCTATGTAGGCAGACACCTCACCCGCCGGATTATTCCGCCATGAGGAATTTTTTCTTCCAACATGTACGTTATGAAGTAGGAATCGATCGCATGCGCTTACTGTGGAAACGGCTTATCTCCTGAGCCGAATGGTAAATTCGGGCGGAGCGCCTATTCCATCCGGGTGCGCTGATGCAGCGGGTAGGAAGCTTTTGGCATGACACTTGTCGGACCTCTGAAGATCAAGCTGCAAGTCGCTTGTGGTGGCGAGTGGGCCTTTGGCCCGGGGAAGGCCGATCTTCTGGAAGCCATAGATCGCTGTGGCTCGATATCCGCTGCGGGACGAGCGATGGGTATGAGTTACCGGCGGGCTTGGCTTCTGGTCGAAACGATGAATCGTTGCTGGTCGTCGCCACTCGTCGACACGACCCCTGGCGGCGGAACCGAAAAGGGCGCGCGGCTGACACCGTGCGGTCGAGAAATCCTTGACGCCTATCGGACCATTGAGGCGAACATTGTGATCGAAGCTGCCGAGGATCCTGCTTTAAGAGTTCTCATTTCGCATCTCTTGATCGAACCACGGCGCCCTGCGCCCTAAAATCCACAATCAGAAATTCAAAATCCGAAAGGCGGAGTTTCCCTTGACGCCTGCCGACGGACGAACTGTATACGGTCGGATATAGCTCATTTGACGAACTGTGAGTCTGGGCGCCCGGGGACGAATTTCATGCAGATGCAACATATCAAGTCCGCAAACTCGCTGCGTCTTCACGCGCTCAGCGGTGTCGCTCTGGCCGCCTTGCTGTCGGCGGTCGCCGGGGCAGCGGCGGCTCAAAGCACGGGGTCTGACGCGCCGACGAAAACCGAGGCTGCGTCCGATTCGCTGACGTGGAATGGCATCACGCTTTACGGCGCCTATGACATAGGCCTGGGCTGGGTCAGCCATGGTTTGCCGGAAAATGGCTATAACTACGAGGGAGAATCTTTGGTCAATCGAAATGGGAACAAAGCTCGGTTCCTGATCGCACCAAACAATCTTTCGCAGACAAGCCTTGGTCTCAGAGGTAAAGAAGAGTTCTCCCTGGGCTGGGCAGTGATCTTCACCGCCTCAACCGGCATTAATCCCCAGTCGGGTGACCTCGCCAACATGGCGGCGACCAACACCAAGAACGCCGGACTGCCCAGAAGTAGCTATTCCTTCGCTGGCGATGGTCCACGCGCCGGCCAACTCTTCAACGACGAATTGTTTGTCGGCATTTCATCTGCGAAATTCGGCACGTTGACGCTCGGCCGCCAGCGCTCGCTCGGTACGGATGCCATGCTTGTATATGATCCGGCGGGTGGCGCCTATGCCTTCTCATTCATCGGTTACAATGGGTTGATGGCCGGCGGCGGCGACTCGCAAAGCTCCCGCTGGGACGACGCGTTGAAATATCGCCTTGCTCAAGGCCCTTTCCATCTGGGCGCAATGTATAAATTCGCCGACGGTCAAGGAGGCTGTTACAGCGCTTCCGCTGGTTGGAGAGCTACCACCTGCACGCCGGAAACGCCTCATAACACTGCGTATGGCGTCGACCTGGGAGGCGTCTACGGTCAGCTTTCCGCCGATCTCGTCTTTCAGCAGGTCGACCAAGCTATCAGTGTAGTTAATCCCCTGCTCGGACCGACAAGCCTCGCAGCGCCCTATCAGTCAACAGTTGACAGCATCAACACGAACCAGATCGCCGGTGCCAATTTGGTCGGAACCGCCGAAACCGAATATGGGATTGTCACCGACAACACAGCCATCATGGCAGCCGCCAAATATGCCTGGAAGCAGTTTAAGGTGTATGGCGGCTACGAACATATCTTGATGAAAAACCCCTCGCATCCCTTGGGTGTCGGGGCTACAGCGCAAGGTGGCTACGTTTTGAGTGGCGTTGAGGACAACAATCTGGATTCGAACAAGACTGTGCAAGTCTATTGGACTGGGGTGAAATACGCCGTCAATCCGAAGTCCGACATAACCTTGTCGTATTATCACGAATCGCAGAACGACTTCCGGATTCCGTCGACCTGTTCGCCGGCCGCGGGCTTTCGCACGTCATGTGCTGGGACGCTCGACGAAATTTCGCTGTACGGCGACTATCACTACACCAAGCATTTTGACGTCTATGCGGGCGTAGCTTACTCAGACGTCACAGGTGGTTTGGCCATCGCCATACCTCATGGTCCGGGCGTGCCCTATTATAATGAAAACAATCTTGCTCCGACAGCAGGCATTCGGTTCACGTTCTAGAACTGGGCGCTTAGCCTGATCTGACGCGGGTATACGACCCGTGTCACGGGCCCATTTGCGTGGGGGGCGCTGGAGGCCAGGCGATAAATTCAGAGCCCAAGCCCAAGTCTGTGGATGCGTGGCGGACGCGATTAAACTCGTTAATCCGGCCTTAAAACCGTAGGGGCAATGTGGGGGCATTGGTATTCTCCGGAAGGAAAGCGAATGCTAGAACCATTGAACTCCGATCTCACAACTGCCTGCGAGGCAGGTGATCGTGACCTTAGTGTTCCCGAGGTGTGCGATGACGGTGCGGACGGGGGAAGAGATCAAGCAGGCGCTGTCATCATTCCTTTTCCTCAGCGAGACGAGACTGTTGAGGTTTCGCAGGCGGTCGAATTCTTAAGGGCTGCAGAGGCTCAGCTTAGGGCAAGTCGAGCTGTGCTCGCTTCCGTGGATAAGCAATTTCTCATCGAAGCTATAATGAAAATGGGCGTTAATCTGGAGGACGTTATCGAAGAGATCGCGTCCGTTGAGGGAATTATTGGCAAAATAGGGACTATGCGGCGTTAGGTCTTGTCGGCCATCAATTCCTATTGCTCAGCTCTATTAGAGAAAGCTATCGCCATGGTATGGTGTGTCGTGTTGGCTTCACGTTTTGGTATTTGCGACGACGTAAATGGCCATGGCAATGCCGAGAATCCCAGCTCCGAGTGCTAGACCGACAGCCAATCGGGAAACGGGAATGGTGTTACCGCGCATGCGATTTAGCATTCCGACCTGATGCTTATACTGTAGAGCGGCGAGCGCCATTATCAAGGTTCCGCTTAAAATCAGGGATGTACCTAACCAAAGCGAATGCGCGGACGGCTCATGTTGGACAGAGGTTGACGCTGTCGACGGTATCATTCGGAGCATCAGGCTGAAACGGGCAACGACGAATCCGATTCCCATCATGGCGATCCCCGTACGAACGTATGCAAGTATTGTTCGTTCCGCGGCAAAATACTCGCGAAAATCAGGCTCTTTGGATTGGTCGGCATTCTGAGGCATTGAAATTCACGGCTGTCTTGGTCGATCCAGTCTAAAGTATCATCCCCGGGACAAACGAACGATACGGCTCGGCAGCCACGACCTTCAATTGAAACGGCTGAAGGCAGGGCTCAGCGGTGGTTCCGCTTTCCCAAATCGTTGAAATCAGTAGTAGTCCGCTAGGACCATCGACAAGTGTCGGCCGTCTGATAATTGTAGATCAAAGTGCGTACCCACTGGCATCGTACCCATCCTCGGGTGCGTGCTCAAATAGGCTGCATCGACAACAAGTCCGTTGATTGCGACGATTACGTCGTCTGTGTTCAGTCCCGCTTGCTCCGCAGGACTTCCCGAAGACACATGAATAACCCGCAGGCCGTTCGATACGGGCAGAGCGCCAATGCCGGAGTGGTCTTTAGCAATGTCTGTCTTCGCCAAAGCCGGGTCGGGGAGCAACGAAATACGGTCACGACTGTAATCCGTCAGAATGCTGAAGCGGCTGAGGAGTGGCAGGCCAGCGAAAATGGGTACGCTGCGCGTCCAGGTCGGAGGCACTTCAATTGGCACATTGGTGAGCGTGTGGTGGCCGATAGCGATATGGTCCACGGTGGCGACCTGACTAATCACCATGCCATCAACCCCGAAGCTGGCCACTGTGGACACCGGCCGACTATCTAGGAGGCGGTATCGGGCGGCAAATTCTGGTGAAACCAGCAGCGGAGCATTATAGCCCAGGTCGAACACCGCATCGGCGGTCACCACGCCATTGATCGTCATGGGGAAAACCCGGCTACCGCCTGGGGTCTCTTTGAGCGGCAGAACTTCGGCACCTGGGATCAGAAGGTCGTTCGAACCGGCCTGGGCGAATTGGACTCGGCTACCCGGAAGATCGATATCGACCGTCGCGGCTTCAAAAAACTCTCTGCCGAGGAGAAGCTGTGGCGCCGGAAATTTCGGAGCATTGAGCGGCGAAAGGTCAAGAATCGCGACTTCAATGTCATTGACCTGCATCTCCCCGACTGTGAGACTGTTAAGGTGTGCGGTCGCTCCGTCGGCAACTTTTGTAACTCCGACGATATTGAATCCGCCATGAATCGATAGGCCAATCTGCCGCGCAAATTCTTTATCAACGACGGTCCTGGCAGCGCCACTATCCAATATTGCGGGGATAGCCAGACCGCCGAGGCTCGCGTTCATACGAAGATGATCAAAGCCATCAAGAGCCAGTGGCTGCCACTTGGATGTCTTTTCAGGGCCTGCAAATACCACTCTTAGGCGGGAGGGTGAGGTTTCGGACACCGATGCAAACTCCTTGGAGAGCGACGCGGATGCAGTTGACGCGGTCAGTCCCGAAACCAATCCGAATAAAATGCGTCTTCGATTGAGCACGTGGGTTCCGGGAGGCTACCAATATCGCGGCGGGGGATGCCGTCACAGTCGCTGCGAAGGACTAAGCGATTGGCTCAACGTCCGCAAGCCGGTCAGCGCTTTCATGGGAAATAGCACTGTTCGAGCGGGCGTCAATCATCGAGCGAAGGTTATGGTTTTCTGTCGCTGCTCTTCGCGCTCGTCGTGTCAAGCCAACGTCACCAGGCAAATCGTTATCGCTTGGCGAGAGGGCAAAATCTTGCAACCTCAAGAGCGCATTGACTAAACGGCCGACTACTGCGATTTGAGACCGTCCCAAATCATCCGTCGACCGGTTTCACGCTTTCATGCCCGCAGAATACCAACTTCGAAATCTTGATCTAGCCGGTCTAATAGTCCTTCGTGATCTTATGCGCTTTAGGGATCCGAATGTTGTTGCTGAGTTGCTGAATGTAAGGCCGTCGATCATCGCCATCTACTTGCGGCGCCTTCGACATGTTTTCAATGACCAGCTTTTCAGTCACAGCAATGATTTGATGCATCCAACGCCCTATGCTCTTGAGTTGGGGGTTAAGGTCGAAGCGGCCTTAGCATCATTGGGAAGCTTGGTCGAATATTCAAAATCCCACGAATGGATCTACGGCCACAGATTCTATCGCATTGCCGCCGATGAAAACTGCAGCGCACTGGCCTACAGTAATACAGTAGCGGGCATTCGAGAAGCAGGCCCTGATTCAAAAATATCATGGAAAATATCACGGCAGTCTGATGCTTTCTCTCTCCTCGATAGAAATCAAGTCGATATAGTTTTGTGTCAGGATCCTTATATTGGTGAAGATCATGTCGAAACGGTTATTGCGACGTCGCGCTACGCCGTCGTGTCTCGAAAGGCGCATCCCGATATTTCAGAAAAAATAACAACGGAATCGTATCTATTGCTGAATCATGTTGAGGTGAGTCCAGATGGAGAATTCTTTGGACCAGTGGACGCGACTCTTAAAATTCTGAGAGAAAAGCGGAAGGTTTCAGCATGTGCCCCGTCTGTCGAGACGGCGTGCCGCCTCGTATCTGAAACGGACTTGGTTGCTACAATGCCTTCGTTTTTAGCCAGACTTTATGCCAAACATTACAATTTGACGCTCACAAATGTGCCCTTCAAGCAACCTCCTGCTAAGTTTTCGGCTGTTCACCACAATCACTCAGAACGTGACCAGACCGTCGTGTGGCTAATCGAAAGAATAAAGAAGAGTTTGGTCATCAGGTAGGAAAATTGGATTTTCTCTAGTCAATTTAACAAATCTTATGCAGATTAGTCGTTTAATCAGGTGATAACATTCGTGTTATTAGAAATGTTACGGGCGGGAGTCGAAATATATGCTGTCGATGAGGTCGAAGTATGCGATTAAGGCGCTATGCTGTCTGGCGGCAAATGTCGGCGATAACTTAAGCTCCAAGGAAATTTCTGCGGCGGAGCACATTCCGTACAACTTTCTGAATAATATTTTGAAGACCTTGCGGGATGGTGGAATGATTGCGTCTGAGCGCGGTATCCTTGGTGGTTATTTTCTTGCCAAGAATGCCTCGGATATTCGTCTTGGCGACGTCATAAGACTGTTTGATGGCACGCTTGCACCTATTCGATGTGCCTCCCGGAGTGATTATCGAGCATGCGACGATTGCGTGGATGAGGCAACGTGTCCGGTACATAACGCGATGTTCGAAGTCCGTAACGCAATTGCGAGCGTTCTCGACGCACGCACGCTCGCCCAAATTGTCGCGACAACCCCAAAAAGGCAGGATTTAAGCGGCCAACGATCCGTCGGTGGTCAGTTCGCGGATGTCGGTCCAGACTATCACTCCGAACCGAGTCGAAGGGGGGGGCAGCGTCTCAACCCGGCACCATCGAATGCGCCTGACAAAATTAAATCGGGCAGGCGCCATCGTTTGCGACAGCCCCCGCCCGATAAAGCGTAACGTATCTATTCCGACGTGAATTACTTGGAGACGTAGACGGGCTTGCCGCCTTCAGTGATTTCAGTGGTCCATTGCTGGCGGATCATCGTCTTGACGCTGGCTGGCATCGGCACGAACTGCAGGCTGGCCGCGTCGGCGTCACCGGTCTTGAAGCCGAAGTCGAAGAACTTCAGCACATCGGCGCGCTTCGTGGCATCGCCATCGGTTTTGTAGACGATGGCGAAGGTGGCGCCCGAGATCGGCCAGGCATTGGCGCCGGGCTGGTTGGTGATCATCAGGTAGTTGCCCGGGGCGTGCGCCCAGTCAGCCTTGGCGGCGGCTTCGGCGAAGGCCGGGGCCGTCGGCATCGGCCATGTGCCGTCATGGCTTTGTACCAGGGCGTAATCCGCGCCCGTCTTCATGATGTAGGCATATTCGACATAACCGATCGAACCGGCCGTTTGCTTGACGAAGGCCGAGACGCCATCATTGCCCTTGCCGCCCAAGCCGACCGGCCATTCGACGGCGTCGCTGGCGCCCAGCTTGGCTTTCCATTCCGGCGAAACTTGGGACAGGTAGGTCGTGTAGATGAAGGTCGTGCCCGAACCGTCCGAACGGTGAACGACGGTGATTGGCAGGCCGGGAAGGGCGAGACCCGGGTTAAGCTTGGCAATCTGCGGGTCGTTCCAGACAGTGATCATGCCCAGATAGATGCGCGCCAGCACTTCGCCCGACAGATGCAGCTTGCCCGGAGCGACGCCCGGGATGTTGATCATCGGCACCACGCCGCCGATGGCGGTCGGGAACTGATACAGGCCGTATTGGTTGAGCACTTCCTGGGTCAGCGGCTTGTCCGAGCCGGCAAAATCGACCGTCTTGGCTTCGATCTGCTTGATGCCGCCGCCCGAACCGATGCCTTGGTAGTTCAAATCATTGCCGGACGACGCCTTCCAGCCTTCCGCCCACTTTGCGTAGAGCGGCGCGGCGAAGGTCGAGCCCGCGCCCGAAACCGTATCGGCGTGCACGGCGCTCGTCGAGGCCAGCAGTGTCGCGGCAAACGCGACCGTCAAGTATGTCTTCATGTCCCCAGTCTCCGATTAAAAGGTTGGGCAACCAACTGCGTACAGGCGTGCCCAGGATGCTTGATGCGAGCTGCCAAGTACGAGTCTTTGTTAACAGTTGTATGACAGGTCGTGCGCTCCTTCATGCCAAGACGGCGCAGTATTACCTCCGGTTTAGCTTTGAATTCGCTTGGGTTATTGGCGGTTTGATAATGCCCATGCCACCGAATGTTAAAGACTTTCTTTTGGTAATACGATTCACCAGGCTTTCGAATGTCGCCAAAGATGAAAGGATTTTCATTTTTCTTTGGGGACAAATTCATCGACCGAAGCTTAAAGCCTAACGGCACAATCCGAATTCCCGCATTTCGAGCGGCGGATTCACGTGGCTATTCCCAATCTGCCCCACCCTGGTGACCCGGATGCTCGCAATTGTTCGTTTGGCGCTTAAGCGTCCCTATACCTTTATTGTTGCCGCCATCCTGATCGTATTGTTCGGTGGCCTCGCCGCAATACGCACGCCGACCGACATCTTTCCGGACATCAAGATCCCGGTTATCGCTGTCGTCTGGACCTATCGCGGGCTGTCTCCGGACGATATGGCTGGTCGTGTCATCTACTATTACGAACGCCAGCTATCGACGTCGGTGACCGATATCGACCATATCGAAAGCCAGTCGCTGCCCGGGGTCGGCATCGTCAAGATCTTCTTCCAGCCCGGTGTCGATATCCGGACGGCCACGGCCCAGGTGACTTCGCTGTCACAAACGGTTCTGAAGCAGATGCCGCCCGGCATCACGCCGCCGTTGATCCTCAACTATAATGCCTCGACAGTGCCGATCCTGCAATTGGGCCTGTCGAGCGACACCCTGGCTGAAAAGAACATATTCGACCTCGGCCAGAACTTTATCCGGCCGTCCCTGGCCTCCGTTCCAGGCGCTGCCATTCCCTCGCCCTACGGCGGCCGCGAGCGGCAAATCCAGATCGACCTCGATCCTCAGGCCCTGCAGGCGCATAATCTGTCGGCGCAGGACTTGGAAAACGCCCTGGCGGCTCAGAACCAGATCGTTCCGGCCGGGACCATCAAGGTCGGCACTTTCGAATACAATGTTGCGCTCAACAACAGCCCCTCGGTTGTCGACGACCTGAACAAGCTTCCAGTCAAGGTGGTCAACGGAGCCGTGATCACCATGGGCGAATTGGCCCACGTCCACGACGGCGCCCCGCCGCAGCGTAATGAAGTGCGCATGGACGGCCACCGCGCCGTGCTCATGACTGTCCTCAAGAGTGGCTCGGCGTCGACCCTCAACATCGTCGATGATGTCAAGGCGATCCTGCCGCGCCTCAAGGAAACGCTGCCACCGTCACTGAAGGTCGTTCCGCTGGCCGACCAGTCGATTTTCGTTCGCGCCGCCGTCTCCGGCGTCATCAAGGAAGGGGCGATCGCCGCGGCGCTGACCTCGCTGATGATCCTGCTATTCCTCGGCTCGTGGCGGTCGACGGTGATCATTGCGATTTCGATCCCGCTGGCGATCCTGTTCTCAATCGGGGTGCTCTCTGCGCTGGGCCAGACGCTTAACATCATGACCCTAGGCGGCCTCGCCCTGGCCGTCGGCATCCTGGTCGACGACGCCACCGTGACCATCGAAAACATCAACTGGCATTTGGAAAACGGTAAGTCGGTCGAGCGATCTATCATGGACGGTGCAGAGCAAATCGTTGTGCCAGCTCTGGTTTCTCTCCTCTGCATCTGTATCGCCTTCGTGCCGATGTTCTTCCTGCCGGGTATTTCGGGCTTCCTGTTCGCGCCGATGGCCGAAGCGGTGCTGTTCGCTTTGATCGGCTCCTTCCTCCTGTCACGCACCCTCGTGCCGACGATGGCCAACTACCTGCTTATTGCGCATGGCGACGCTAGGGACGCCTCGGTTTCCAGTCACCATGACGCCGCCCAGGGGCATCATCCGAAGAACCCGCTCGCCCGCTTTCAGCATGGGTTCGAAATGGGCTTCGAAAAGGTGCGCTCCAGCTATTCTCGTTATTTGAGATTCGCCGTCGCTCATCGCGGCACATTTGCCGCCGGCTTCCTGGGGTTCGTGCTGATATCGCTGTGCCTGTTCCCCTTCCTCGGGCAGAATTTCTTCCCGGCAGTGGATGCTGGCGAAATCTCGATGCACGTCCGCGCCCCTATCGGCACTCGCCTAGAGGACACGGCAGCCGAGTTCGACCATATAGAAAACCGCATTCGGTCCGTGATTCCCAAGAACCAATTGGGGTCTATCGTCGACAATATCGGTCTGCCTGTGTCGGGCACCAACCGCGCCTATCTCAACACCGGTGGCGTCGGCCCTGAGGACGGCGATATCCTGATTTCGCTCAACGAAAACCACGGTCCGACCGCCGCCTATGTCAAGACGCTGCGCACGGTTCTTCCGCAAGCCTTCCCTGGAACGACCTTCTCGTTCTTGCCCGCGGATATCGTCAGCCAGATCCTGAATTTCGGCTCACCAGCCCCGATCGACGTTCAGGTCACAGGCCCGGACAAGGACAAGGCCGAAGCCTATGCGACCGAATTGTCGAAGCGACTGGCTTCAATCCCCGGCGCTGCGGACGTCCGCCTGCAGCAGTCGTCGCACTATCCGCAGATCGGCATCGACGTCGATCGGACCCGGGCTGGCGAGACCGGTATCACCGAACGAGACGTCACCAACTCGCTCGTGGTTAACCTGACCGGAAGTATCCAGGTTGCACCAGCCTTCTGGCTCAATCCGAAGAACGGCGTGTCTTATCCTATCGTAATCCAGACACCGCAATACCGGCTCGACACCCTGGATGGCCTGAAGACGCTGCCCATTACCGGCGCCAAGCCCGACAATCCCCAGCTTCTGGGCGGGATGAGCGACATCCACCGCGAGGAGGGCGACGCCGTCGTCTCCCACTACGCCATCCAACCGGCCTTCGACGTCTATGCCACGACCCAGGACCGCGACCTTGGCAGCGTGTCCAACGCCATCGCTAAGGTGCTGAAGGACACTCAGGCTGATCTTCCGCCGGGCGCCACCGTCAACATCCGCGGTCAGGTCGAGACCATGCACGCAGCATTCGGCGGCCTGTTCTTCGGGCTGGGCGCGGCGGTGGTCCTCATCTACCTCCTGATCGTGGTCAATTTCCACTCGTGGTCCGATCCGTTTGTCATCGTCATGGCCTTGCCTGCGGCGCTCGCCGGCATCGTATGGATGCTGTTCGCCACCGGCACGACGCTGTCTGTGCCTGCGTTGACGGGCGCCATCATGTGCATGGGGGTGGCCACGGCCAACTCTATCCTTGTCGTCAGCTTCGCCCGCGACCGACTTGCGGTCACTGGAGACGCCGTGCGCGCAGCCATCGAAGCCGGGACGACACGTTTCCGTCCTGTGATCATGACTGCACTGGCCATGATGATCGGTATGGCTCCGATGGCGCTCGGTCTCGGTGAGGGCGGCGAACAGAATGCCCCACTGGGCCGCGCCGTGATCGGCGGCCTGCTGTTCGCCACGGTTGCTACCCTGTTCTTTGTGCCTGCCGTTTTCGCCCTCGTGCGTGGTCGCGCTGCGAAATCGGGGCACGCCCCAGTCCATCATGGAGAAGTCTATGTCCCCGGAGAATGAAATCCCGCCTGCCACCGACCTGTCGGACGGAGAGACCCGCATGGTCCGCAAGGGCCTGACGCGTGGCGCGCTTGTAGGTGCGGCCGCCATTGCCCTGATCCTGGGGGTAGGCGTGTATTCACGATTCGTCAGCGCCAGTGATCTGAAGACTTGGACCCAGTCGACGGATACCCCTACCGTCGCCTTGGTCCGGCCGACGGCAGAGTCAGGCGGGCAAAGCCTGACTCTGCCCGGTGCCCTGCAAGCCTTCGACGATGCCAACCTCTATTCGCGAGCGCCGGGCTATATACACGCCTGGTACAAGGATATTGGGGCACAGGTGAAAAAGGGTGACCTGCTGGCGACGATCGACACGCCGGAACTTGACCAGCAGATCAGCCAAGCCCAGGCGGACGTCGGGCAGGCCCAGGCAGCCCAGACCCTGTCGGCCACGACGGCACAGCGCTGGCAGAGTCTTTTGCCTTCGGATGCCGTCTCCAAGCAGGACGTCGAGGAGAAGCAGGAGGACCTGCAAAGCAAGACCAGCGCTGTAAAGGCGGCCCAAGCCAATCTCGACCGGCTGGAAGCCATGAAGGGCTTCGCGCGCATCGTCGCACCGTTCGATGGCGTCGTTACCAAGCGTACCGCGGATATCGGAAGCCTTGTCACAGGCAGTCCTGGGACCGCTGGCGAGCCTTTGTTCGCGGTCTCCGACGTCCACGACCTGCGTGTCTATGTCAATGTCCCGCAATCCTATTCGGCCAGCATCAAGCCGGGCATGCTGGTTTCGCTGACCGTGCCGGAATATCCCGGACAAAAGTTTCCGGCGAAGCTCATTACGACGTCGGATGCGATCAGCGCGCAGTCGTCGACCTTGCTGGTTGAATTCCAAGTCGACAATTCGGCCGGTCAATTGAAGCCTGGCGACTATGCCCAGGTGATGATGGGACTACCCGCCGCCAGCGGGAGCAATCTCAAGCTGCCGGCAAGTGCGTTGTTATTCCGCTCTGGCGGTTTGAAGGTCGCGACACTCGGCGCCAACAATCACGTTGTTCTCAAGCCGATCACTATTGCCACCGATCTTGGCGCGGAGGTCGTTGTCGCCACAGGCTTGGATGCGGACGACAAGGTCATCAATAATCCGCCCGACTCTCTGTCCAATGGTGATCTCGTCCGTGTGGGAGCCGCTTCCCATGCGAGCTAGGTTCCTTATCGCCCTGCTCGGTGGCGCTGCCCTGTCGGCCTGCTCTATGGCGCCGGCCTACCGCCTGCCGCAAACCGCTCCGGTTGCCGCCTACAAGGAACAGGGCGGATGGACAGCGGGGACACCACAGGACACTCTGCCCCACGGCGAATGGTGGAAGGTCTATAGCGACCCGGTGCTTGACGATCTGGAAGCCCGTATCGACAGCGACAATCCGACCCTCGCCCAGGCGATGGCGCGCTACGACGCGGCGCGCGCCTACCTCGTCGAGGTTGGATCGAACGCTTTACCCACGATCGGTGTCGACGGCCATGCTGATGACGATCGGCAGTCAGCCAACCGCCCACTGCGCAGCGCAAGCCAGCCGACCTACTACGGTGACGACGCGCTCTATGCTTCAATATCATGGGACCTTGACCTGTGGGGCCGCGTGCGTAGCGCCGTCGCCGCCGGTCGCGCGGATGCCCAGGCGACAGCGGCGGATCTGCAATCGATTCGGCTGAGCCTTCAGGCGCAGTTGGCGGACAGCTATTTCGCATTGCGCGGTCTGGATGACGAAGCTTCGCTTCTACAAAATGCGATCGGCATCTATCAGAAGGCACTGGACGCTACGAATGCGCGCCACGACACGGGTGTATCCTCGGGCCTCGATGTTGACCGGGCGCAATCGCATTTCAAAGATGCTCAGGCGCAGTTGTCGGATGTTCTCGGCCGTCGTGCCCTCTTGGAACACGCCATCGCCAGCCTGACGGGGCAGCCCGCGTCAAATATCTCGATCGCTCCGGCAAGTGTTTCGTTCCGGGTTCCCAATGTGCCGCCAGCCCTCCCGTCGACCTTACTGCAACGGCGTCCTGACGTCGCAGCGGCGGAACGCCGCGTGGCCGCGGCCAACCAGGACATCGGCGTGGCGCGCGCGGCCTTTTATCCGGACCTGAATCTGGCAGCGCTAGGCGGTTTTCAGAATACCGGCAACGGTGACCTGCTGACCCAGCCGAACAGCGTTTGGGCTGTCGGCCCCAGCCTTGCCATGACCGTGTTCGACGGTGGTCGGCTCAAGGCGCAACTGGCTGTCGCCAAGGCTGGCGAGACGGCCGCGGCGGCGGCCTATCGCGCCTCGGTTCTGCGGGCCTTCCAGGAAGTCGAGGACAACCTCGCCCTGCTCAACCACTTAAGTGACGAAGCTCAGGCGGAAGATGCATCTGCGAAGGCGGCCTTGCATTCCGAGGACATGGCTTTGACCCTTTACAAGAATGGTGCTCTAGGCTTCCTTGATGTCGTCGTCGCTCAAACAACCGCGCTTCAAGCCCAGCAAGCCGCGCTTTCGATCGAAACGCGGCGCCTCCAAGCGAGTGTCGGCTTGATTCGGGCGACCGGTGGAGGATGGACAACGAACGATTTGCCCGCGGTGGGTTCGCGGTAACCTTGACGGAGCAATAAGAACACAGATGCGGATCTTGATTGTCGAGGATGAGGTCAAACTCAACGACATCATCCAGCGGACCTTAAAAGCCGAAGGGTACGTTGTCGATGGCGTGGGTACTGCGACGGACGGATACGAGCATCTCAATACCTATCCCTACGACCTAGTCATTCTTGACTTGAATCTGCCGGATGGCACCGGGACCAGCCTTTTGAAGCGGCTACGCGAGCATGGACATACTATGCCCGCCTTGATCCTGACGGCACGCGGGGATTTGGACAGCAAGGTCGAAAACTTTCAGGCCGGCGCGGACGATTATGTCGTCAAACCTGTGGCGATTGCCGAACTCGCTATTCGTGTCCAGGCACTCTTGAGGCGAGGCTCCGCGCTCCAGGAAAACATTCTTCGCGTCGCCGACCTCGAACTGAACCGGATGACGCGGCAGGTGCGCCGAAGCGGTAAGCGAATCGACCTCAGTGCAAAAGAATTTTCGCTTCTTGAATATCTGTTGCTGAATTCCGGCCGCATTCTGTCGCGCAGTATGATCGTCGAGAAGAACTGGGATCAGTCGTTCGAAGGCCTGACGAACATTGTCGATGTCTATATCGGCCACCTGCGCCGAAAAATCGACGAAGGCTTTGAGCCCAAGCTCATCCGCACGGTGCGCGGCCTCGGCTATATAGTCGATGCCGATGCAGCCGTATGATGCCCCGCTCGCTGATCACGCGTCTCGTTCTTGCCTATTGTCTTCTGCTGGCCGTGCTCGGCGGATTGTTCATCACCTTCACCATGATGAGCTTTCGTCAGTATCTAAGGGAAACCTCTGTCAGTAATATCTCCGACCGTGCCGACGAAATTTGGAATGTCGGCCAGGGCTTCCTCGATGATCCGCCCCGGCTAACTCAGGTCATTTCGGGCCGATTCGTGCCCGAGACCGCAGACCGCTTCATTCGTATCCGCGTCGACGGCAAGGTGATCTATCGTTCCGGCGCGCCCGAAGGCCACGCCTTTCGGCCTGAGCAGGTCCCCGAGATTGCGACGGTCGGGGCGCCCAAGGTGCAGTTGCTCGGCGACCTGCTGCTCTACACCAAGGTGTTCCATACGCCGGATGGACGGTCAGTGGTTATAGATTCAGGCCGATCGAATACCTTCGCGCGTCAGGCGCAGGAACGCCTGACCTATCTGGTCCTCCTTGAATTGCCAGCCCTCTTGATCGTAGCGGCGATCGCCGGCTATGTCCTGATGCGCCGCGCCTTGGCGCCCGTCGAGGCCATGATTAGCGCGGCCGAGGACTACAGTTTTCACGACGCCCACAAGCGTATCCCACTTGGTGGGGAGGATCCGCATTTCCAGGCCCTGGCCCTGGCGCTCAATCGCATGCTTGGCCGCCTTGAGCACGCGTATACCCTGGTCAGCCGTTTTTCGATCGACGCCGCACATGAATTTCGGACGCCGATCACCATTATGCGCGGCGAACTTGAACTTGTGATGTCGCAATCGCAGCCAA
>FTLB01000238.1_pt1 | contig 22807 bp, 17 predicted proteins | sample 1658291 | NCBI WGS metagenome assembly FTLB01 (sample SAMEA3914812, study PRJEB12502) | metagenome | biome: forest; material: soil | place: Canada | collected 2011-07-07 | depth 0.1 m
CAGCAGGCCATGGACGCATACTATATGCCCTTTGGTCTCGGATCGCGAACTTGCTTGGGACGACATATCAGCTTCTTGGAAATGTCCAAGATTCTACCAAGGCTGATACAGGATTTCGATATCGAGCTCAAGAATCCCACGAAAGAGTGGTCCTGCGAAAATAACTGGTTTGTCAAACCTAAAGACTTTCTTGTAAGAGTCAGCTTGCGCGAGAAGCCAGCAGAGGGTCTGTTTTGATGATACAGAGGTTTCCTTTAAAACAGATGCTCGAATTATGATGGAGTTTCGATCTCCACCTGGCATTCCTGTATATGCGGCCGTGACGCCTATATCACAGCTTCAGAGTCTCTTTTTACAACTCAATTCTGATCCTACAGAAAATTAGCTCCTGAAATTCCAAGCACAGTTCAAATCATTAACCTAGAGAAGCAGTATTATTCCACTGCACGTGTGTGATTCGGTGTCCTCCCTTTCAAGGGTAAAGCCGAATGATGGCGTACTTGGAAAGAGCTGCACTGGAGTCAGGGTATCTTTACCAACGCTATGGCTCAGTTCATGGGCTTTCTTCCAGAGATATACGGAGCCATGGAACGCTATCTGAAAAATGAGACGACATCCAAAGATTTGCATGAAATTGTCATCAAATGCAGCCCAGAACGTCTAAAAGATACAGCGGATCCCCAGTTTGGATATGGTATCCGTAGACTATACATTAGCGAGAAATTAGTCCTATGATTTAACCGAGCCCTTGTCATTATTCCATTCACTATGCCAGAGGATCGAATAACCTTACAAAAATTGCGTATGTTTACACATATCTTTTCCTCCAAACCCGGGAACGAAGACGATGTTGTTGTTGTTGCTGTTGTTTCACACGTCTATATCGGATCGCCATTACTCTGCTGCTCCAGCAGCGCGCCTCCGATGTCTTCAATCCCGTCGTCTCCCAACGAAGACTCCTCGCTCGCAAAGTCCGAACCTCGCTCCTGGGGCCATACTAGGGGATGGAGTTGATAGGAGCATATGTGAATTTTGGGGTCATCATTCCACTCCCATCCGTACGCGAAATCAAGGTCGGTTATCCTCGTTGCTTGGGCACCACGATCTATCAACTCCCTCTTCTGATCCCTCACTTCATTGACGGCATCTTGCTCGCTGACATAGACTCCTACTATTCGGGAATCGTTGGCGTCGCTACGCGCCTCGCTTATGCTGTACTGGACGATGTAGACACCCCGTATTGGCGGCTCGTCGTCACTTGAAGATGACGACGAGGTATCAGAGTCTTCAGGCAGGTCTTGTCGAGCTTGCTTTGGGGGTGGCTGTTCCGTATTCTGGTTATTTGCTTTCGAGGAAGTCCTCTTATGAGATAGGACCAGCGGGGTCGAATCCATCGAACATATATGACCAGAAGTCTTTCTGCTGAGTAGGGGCAATAATCATATAGCGAAACGTCACGTGGGAAAAAGAGCAATACTGCGTCGCAGTTGAGAATCTCCGAGACAAGGTTCCAGACCGAAAGGTGAGGGATTCTTTGGCCAAAATCCCCGCACTTCACCCAACTACGCGGATTGAGTTGATTTAGCCCTAGTCCTAACACAGCATCCAGTACTCGCTAAGACTTGCCACAATGGACTTGCGGATTGCACCTCAACTTGACGACGAGCGGCTTCATTTCGAGTGATCTCAAAGAGCAGAGAGAAGCTGGAAACTAATCCGGTCTTGGGATTTTAAGATCCCATCCTGGGAAGGACTCAAACGCCAAGAACTTGAACGATAGTGCTATACATGGCGGAAATAAAAGAGGATGTACAGTTGCTTCATGCATGCCCTTGAAATATAGCCCTGTAGCGGGGTGTAATTGCAATAGCCAAAACAATTGAGGCCTTTTACTCTCAAGTCTTTAATAACATATTACTTGTTTCACCTAGCCTACACGGGCTTACGCAGAGGGTATCTCTTGCAGCACGATTCTTGTTTCAGTCCGTCAATGTCTTCAAATGTTAGGAGTTTTCTAGCCAACGCTAACAAGGCTTCAAGGCGATGCGATGTTCAACACCGAAACTGACCGTCTCAGTGGGTAAATTATTCGATCGAATGGAACAAGCAGCAGTTCCACCATATTGCTACGAATGGTGAAGTGGGGCGTATCTAGAGTGCAAGCAACTTGATGTCTTGCAACGACCACGAGATACTAGTCGTTCTTCACATGTGGTTCGTGAAGTCTTAATAAAATGAAGGTTAATGCGCATGGTGTAGGTTGAGCCCGGCATTTGTCCTATTTTGCTAGGGGGTATCCTTGTAACCCCCATGCACCCTCGGTCAGTTCTCCAAGATGAGAGGGATGGTGGGGGCGGAGTTGCTATCCAACATGTCTTGCCTATTCGTCGCGGCGCGGCAGGTTTTCCCGGCGGCAGTAGTCTAGTAGTGCTATGTCTCAGCCCGGGTAACATGGCCTCGGAGATGGAGGATTGGGGTTAAGAGATTAAGGACTGTCGCTCTTTCTCTAGTAGGGAAATAAGTAATCGTAATGTTATAAATCTCTGTCACTACCCTCGTGAGGTTGCCTAGAAGAACCATCAGGGCAATTCGGTGTGCTTGAAAGTTCCTCTATAATCACCGCGCTAAGTCATCATGAAGCTCTGGAAGGTTGCACCTTTGCTTTCTTTCTTGGCTTTAACCATTCCCAGGGTTTCCGCTACACCGGTCCAAGTATTAGCTAAGGATTTTCCCGATCCTGCTATTATTGACGACCCGAAATCTGGAAAATGGTACGCCTTCGCAACTGCAGGGAATGGTCACAAAGTCCAGATTGCCTCTGGGCCCTCCGCGACGGGTCCATGGACCTGGCTAGACCTTGAACTTCTCCCGAATCTGCCTTCTTGGGCAGTAAATGGCGGTATATGGGCTCCCGACGTTCGATACCTCAAAGAGAGCAACTCCTTTGTGATATACTATGCTGCGCAGTATGCTGCCGACACTCGATTTCACTGCGTTGGTGCCGCCATTTCCAGCACCATCACCGGTCCCTATACTCCAGTAGAAAACGCCATTGCCTGCCCAACCGCCCAGGGTGGAGCGATCGATCCCAGCGGCTATTTTGACGACGCAACCAACACGCGTTGGGTTGTCTACAAAGTCGATGGTAATTCTATCGGTCACGGAGGATCATGCGGAAATACCGTCGACCCTATTGTTTCCACCCCCATCATGTTACAGCAGGTTCAGCTTGACGGATACACCAAGATCGGCAATCCGACCCAGATTCTAGACCGCGGTCAATACGATGGTCCTCTCATCGAAGCTCCCAACTTGATCAAAGCATCCGACGGAACTTATGTGCTGTTTTTCAGTTCGAATTGCTACTCCACCCCGCTCTACGACGTCTCGTACGCGACAAGCCGGAGTCTCAGCGGGCCGTATACGAAGAGCAGTTCTCCGTTGCTGGTCACAGGAAATTTCGGCCTCACGGCCCCGGGAGGTACGTAACATTGATAGGCTAACTTTAGCAAGTTGCGAAGGCGTGAGGCTGACAGCAATCCTAGGGGCAACAAGTATTGTCAATGGTGGTCAGATGGTGTTCCACGCGAACTGTCCCCAAGGTCGATGCATGTACGAGACGAGCTTCAGTGTTTCCAAAGGGGTTGTGACCATCACATGATGGCGGCAATGATAATTGATGGTCACCTCTCATGATTAATAACCCAAGTGGATGAGGGTTTACTCGGACTAGGTAGTCCTGGATCCAGACACTTCCACCTTTTGTAACAGCTCTCTCGTCACACTGAAGTAGATTCCAATTGTTCATAGAAGGTGATTGCCTTAGCATTTTCAGCAAAGCCATTTGTATAATCTGAAATTGTAGGACTGAGATCATAATTTGAAGAGAACCATACAGAAGCTGAGGACGATGAATAATGCGTCCTACAACGCCCTAGGCAAACTTCGCACCTAGTAGGTCAATAATATTCCCGTGGATGCTCATCGAATTATACTGGGTAGGGTATGGAACAGTGTCATCGAACCGCAACGCTCTTGCTTCTCACTAATCAATCTGCATGCATCTAGGCCATGAGCAATTGGTGCCTGGGACTTTTTGGCGTTGCGTTCAACAATCGACGATATCGATCAACTTCGCCTGTTCTAAATAGTACAACAAGACAGAGGTACTTCAACTTTTCATATATATCAGTATTAATTGCCAACGAGGAGCCTGTCTATAATTTCATAGTCTTGGTTAGCCTGCGAAGGATACCTGGTTTTGATACGGAAATCATGAATCTCGCTCCACAGCTCTTGGAGAGGCTGACGCTTGAAAATATGATAATTATACATTGTACCTCGCCAGGGCAGTGCTCGACAAAATGAAGCTAGGTACTAATTAAGTAAGATTCTGGGTTTGGCGTTCAAACGAGGCGCGGGTGAGAAATGTAACCAAAAGACGGAAGAAAGATTGCGCCGGCTGACAACAATCAAGGTACCATCTTGCTCCCGCAATTTGGCGAGCTGAGGATCGACTGCATGACGGTTGCGAGTCCAGCCACAGACGACATGCCAGCCGCGCACCGGACCACTTATGAATGGTGGCCTTGTCTGGCTGTTAGACTAGGAACGGGCTGTGTGCGTAGAACCCTGGGAGTAAGAGTACGAACTGCTCCCACCATGCTTACGCCCCCCGGATTCTCGCCCATGTATGCATGTTTGTGGATTCAGTAGCCAGGAATATGGGACTTGGAGAGGTATAAGGACGAAGAGCCCAATACATTGACGGCAAGTTTGTTGCAGCTATGCAGGTCAAGGAATTCATCGGATCGAGCCTCGGTCTTGTCGAATCATGAAGGTTCTCTTTGCGGTGACCGCTCTCGGGCTCCTCGCCTTGCCTTCTATCGAGGGCTTTAGGCATAGTTTCAGACTCGCGTCTACACCAAGTCAGACGTCCTCTCACAGCGCGGCATTGGGAGGGACTCGATCGGCTGCAAGCCGATTCACGAAAAATGCAACCGTATCTTTCCCGACAGATATGACACTGCGACACTCTTTTGACACCTTATGGCGGCGGCAGGAGTGCGAGCCGGGCTTCTGTAAGGCTGCCGTAGAATAATCTTCCCACACTCTATTAGGCATGGCTAGGAGCTAATACTATCTCGACTGCAGATCTGTGTCCCGACTTCGAGTGCTGCGAAGATGGTACTGTTTGCGTCGAGGGTGGATGTTGCCCCGAGGGAGAGGAGCAATGTGGCACGGGATGCTACAATCCGGAGATAGACACATGCTGCTCGGACGGTAGGACTTGCACTGACCCTGATATATGCGCCGGCAATGGGAAGTGCTGTCCGGCAGGAAATAAACTCTGTGGTGAGGATAACTGCTACGACCCTGAGACTGAGATCTGCTGTGCGTCATTGGATACTGTTTGTACCGACGAGCAGACATGCGTGGGCACGAACCAATGCTGTCCCGTGGGCTACGAGCTTTGCGGTACAGATCACTGCTACGACCCTAAGACTGAAGTTTGCTGTGCGGAAGAGGACGATGGTGCCTTCAGCTGTAATTTGGGGTACGATTGCGTCGCCAACGGATGTTGCCCGTCGGGAATGGAGGCGTGCGGCTCCAATTGGTGTTATGATCCGAAGACCGATATTTGCTGCACGGGCGAAGAGGATAGCTCGTGGGCATGCAGCAGCGAATTTGAGTGCTGCGAGCTCTCCAACGGCTGTTATAACCCGGAAACTGAGATATGCTGTGAGGGTGGCAACTGTCCCGAAGGGGATACCTGCTGTGCCGAAGAGTGCTGCACCGATATTGCCGAGTGTGGTGAAGACGGATTCTGTACCGCGACTGTATCGCTCTCGGTAACTGAAACGGCATCCGAGACGTTCATATCTGAGCCTACGGCGACAGAAACACGTATCACGAAGCAGAGTGAGACCGAGACGGAAAGTGAACCGACTACACAAAAGCCCAAAACGCCGACTCTCAGCACAACGTCCACTGCTGCATCTACTACAGCTACATCTACTACCGCTACTGCTTCCACCACCGCTACTAGCCGCAGCACGTCTTCGATCAGTACTCCTAGCCAGACGACATCGTCTTCTACTTCGAGCACGTCGGCGTGCTCTGTCAAGAACCAACGCAGGGCCGGCGGGCTCCCCACGTACACTATTCGATACGAAGAGAGAATGACCGTTTTCACCGTCAGTCCGACTAGCCCTGGTGGGCCAAAGTCAACAACAACCATCTGTCTTGATAACAGAGAGGTATGTGGCCTGTCCCATCATATGCCGATATTTTCTAATGAGTCAACAGCTTATGACCAATATTTGTAACGGTGAGACGCACAATTCGCCGGGGCTAGAACTGACGCGAGACACTAATGATCAAACTTACAGGCATCGCTAAATATACCAGTTGTGTCTCCAACGAGATAGATCTCTCGTATAGCCCCGGCTTGAACAGTATCAACCGACCAAAGGTTTGCCCAAAGGGGACCTGTTGTAAGAAAATTTGCCTCCGAGTCGAACTTGGGCATTCTTACTAATAGCATGAATCAGCAAAGTATAATGTTCCATGCGATCCTGCGGATCAAGCAAAGCCATGCAACCCCTATTATAATCTTATGAACCAAGCATCTGGTCAAACCAAACAAGATTTCCTCATGAGCTGCGATGAATTTCCTCCCGGCAAGAGTCCCCTCTTTTACATAGTGTCCAGAACGTTTTCAATTAATCATGCAATGAAATCTAGCTTCCACGCAGCAAGGTGGTGACAAGGTGAACGGATTGACGGCGTGTATTCCCGGATGGGAGAACACCGAGCAGGGAAAACAACTACGACCACTCTGGGACTATTGGAGAGCACAACAGAAGATAGCCCCTCAAAAATTCGTTAATTATACTCTGCAGGTTACCGGATGGACCTGTGGCGTAAACCAACCAACCAATCCACCGACAAACTGCCAGGGCATTACCAAGAGGGATGATCTCGGTGGGGATTCAGTCGGCCCAGGTATGTCATATCAGTACCGGCATATACCTTCATTCCAACTAGCATGTTCTAACCAAGATAAGGCGACTTTAACTTCTTCGTCAACGATACTGGTGACGGAGAGAACAGCTTAATGTTGATTCTCGGCGATGTGGATGCTGGCGTGTAAGCTTCTACTTGTCCCCAATGTTCAGGCTTTTGAGACTGACCGAAAAAAGATACACTTACAACTTGAATGTAAATTCCGGTACATTCTCAAGCGCCGTGGTTCTGGACTCGAGCGGTATCCCGCTCTACCAGTCAACGGGGGGGCTCGATTCGGGGAGCAACGTTATATCATTTGAACTGGACTATTACGACAGCGGTGTTGCGTTGTGGGTTATGACAACCGATACGGAGGCCTCTGTCTCGTACAACGTAACAAGCCAGCCTCTGCCGTCTAATAGCAGCGAAACTGGCACGACTACAGTCGTAGAGACATACACGACGACGGAACCTTGTACCACAGCTTCGGCACTGCCATCCGGCACTGGAGAATCTGTCACAGATGTTACAGTCGTAGAGACATACACAACGACGGAACCTTGCACCACAACTTCGGCGCTGCCATCCGGCACTGGAGAATCTGTCACAGATGTTACAGCCGTGGAGACACTCACCACAACCGAAAGCTGCACCTCAAGTTCTGCTTCCAGCGTACCACCACCTCCTCCACCACCGCCAAATTTTAGTACTAGTCCAAGCGAAGCGGTCACGTCAGTAAATGCCGGAACAGCTCACTCAACATCCCTGCTCAACACTAGCACTACGTCGGCTCCCACCACGACGGCCAGCGCCTCACACTTGGCTGAGACCAGCACAACTTTGATCCCAGAAGTAGTTACAGCGTCTGCTCACCATACGAAACCTTGGAGAGCTCTTGCGGGGACTTTGTTGCTCGCTTTTGCCCTTTTTGGCCTGCTATAACACAAGCCCATAATTATTGCAATGCTCGATGCCAACATCGTTGCGAGTACCCTTGTCAAGTCCTATAATGGAGCTCATTTACGAGCTGTATTGGTTTAGAACCCTCGACTGATCCTTTGGTTAGAAGGGCATCGCTGGCGTTGAACTTATTGTCTTCTCATTCTCTGCGGGCCTAGTGTAAGCTATACAGTTAGTTGCTACTTCGTAAATATCAATCCCAACGACAATGGTTAGGCGCGCAGTTTGTGTAATTACGGATCGCTCGCCCAGCCTGCTGTCAGTGTAAGATAGGTATCTCTGAGACTCAACTGGAGAGAGTCAACATCGCGCTTGACCTAATTTGGCGTTCCGCGCGTAAAGTCATCTAGGCAAAAGGAGGTCGGTTGTTCACGACCAAGAAAGGGAGTTCTTCTTCGCAGCTTCGTCCCCGCCCCCAAAATTCATCTGTCTTGTTTCACGACGCGAGATCTGGAACCAACAGTTAGGCAGATGCACGGGTCTTCGCCACAATTCTAATTTAGGTGCCCAAACTCTACTGAGAAAGCCCTTTCGAACTGAGCAATAAACACCATGCAACAGTGGAAAGCGCAACAGAGCTATGAATTGGATCGCCTTGCCACACTGGCCATGTTATATCAACTCCTAGTGTACACCGAACCGGGAGTCTGAGAAACCTCGGCGTGACCACGACGGAAGTCAACGGCCAAGTACGTGGCCGAGAAGATGGCCAGCTCCGTAGGCCTCAGCGCGTACCCCATCGATCTTCATTCGCTGTGCTCTACGTGCCGGGTATGGCACTCGTTGTGCGAACTGTATGTGCGATATTTGCTTGTGCTGGCTCAGCCGCAACTCTGTGGCCTGTGTAAATATTTTATATACTATCCATATCTACTAATACTGTCCTGTTTGCGGCCCCTGGGTTATATCATCGATCCATATAATACCAGCGATGTAAACTAGTACTATAAATTGTAGGCCAGAGCATCTTTACTGTGAATAGTATTCAGTTTAGGATTAACAGAGTTATATGCTCATCGTCTGCACCGTAAAAAGTATGCTGTCTATTGTCGGATTTAGGAACCAAGTTAACAGTCCACGCTGCCGGACCACCCACGACGCAACAGAGGTTTAGGCAAGTAAGCAACGTCGTAAATCGAATAGGCTCACTTCTTTCACAATTCGGAGAATATATTCTTCATCGATACTTACCGGTCGAGCTGGAGGTTAGAGCTGTCTAAATTACGAGAGCACAACTTGCTCAATCAGGGCGCTATCTGGAACCAAGAGTAGATACCGTAAAATTAAAGCCCAATGAGTACTGTTTGGTCAACTTTGATACTACTGAGTGGATGATGTAAGGATCTAAAAGCTAGGGATAGGTAAGAAGGACACCAGTATGGTTTTGTCACGTCTGTCTGTACTGTTTCTCGAGGTAGTTTGGCTGGCTCCACTATCACTATCCCGTTGCCCGCCCCGCCACCCTGATATATCAACAGGATGACAGTGGACCTGAACTCTATATTATCAGAAAAGTACCACAGCGAAATATCAAATACCCGTACGGCGCAGTAGTATGTTCCCGAGCGAATCTGATTAGCAGCGCTAATAGCTTTTTGCAGCCTGCAGCCTGTTGCATGCTGCTAAGAGAAGTACTTGTAGGGATAGGCAGTAGAGACAAAGATCTAGCCATGATGACCAAGAAAATTAGCAAATAGAGAAAATAGTTTATCCGCAGACTAAGTCAGCACGCGACGCCCTACCGCGTCAAAACCACGTGATGCGGCGCCCTACGATATAACATTATAAGACCGGGTTAACCCCTTCCCGCCTCTCCGTAGATGATAACAACATGTCTTTCATAGAACTATATATAGAAACCCAAGTGAACGTATCTAGGTAACTATTCAGTCTAACGTCGAACGTTTCTCACGCCGTGCCGACCTTGCGCGACCATCATGCCTAACGCAATCACTCTCCACACTTTCTACCGCTCCTCGAGCTCCTCGCGTCTGCGCATGGCTCTGAATCTCAAGGGCATCTCCTACACGCCGATTTTCGTCAACCTTAATGCCAATGAGCACCGCAGCGAGGCATATACCAAGATCAATCCTATGCGCACCGTACCCCTACTCGTGCACCACTCCGAGCAGGGCAAAGATGTATCCGTCGCTCAAACCCTCGCGGCATTGGAGTACCTAGACGAGGCATTCCCATCTACGCGGCCCCTCCTCCCGCCGCAGAGCGACCTGGCGGGGCGGGCGTTTGTGCGCACTCTGACAGCAACCATTGTCGCCGACGTGCAGCCCGTCACGAGCCTGAGAGTCCAGGCTGGGATCGCCGAAATCGGCGGCGATCGTCTGGCCTGGGCGCGCACTTGGATGGAGGCCGGACTTCGGGCGTACGAGGCGTTCCTGGAGAACGAGGGAAGCACGGGACGCTTTTCTTATGGCGATTCCATCACGATCGCCGATATATGTCTCACGGCGCAAGTGTGGAACGCGATCTCGATCAATATGTCGCTTGACCCGTACCCACGGCTGAAGCAGGTATTTGAGAACATGGAGAAGGAGAAGGCAGTTATTGACTCGTACTGGCAGAATCAGCCAGACTGTCCTGCCGACCAGCGAGCTTGACAACAGCCATCCTTACGCGGATGAAACCGTCGAGATTTTACCGCTGGTAGCGAGTGACTCAAGAGGGATTAAATCTAACGAGGAAGGCTACAGTCCTCTTACTTTCTCCATAAGGTAGCTACAGGGCTGTCTGTTAGAGGAGAGCACGCCGGCCGTAGCTAGTCACATAGATCTGGGAACCGTCGATCTTCTTGGCATATGTTCAAAGTCCTATAGAGTCTGAGTAGATTGCTAGCTGAGCTTGCTGGCATGAATTTAACCAGCTTACAGCGTATGTACAAGATCCTCAATAGAATCTTCATGTGCTCTCTGTACCAGTTTCTTATGCCAACAGTTTGATACCAGTAGTAGATAAGTGAAAGAAGGGACTAATATGTGCAGGATAGGGCCCGTGAAAGGCATTATGCACGACGCCCGGGTAGCTATCGAGCCCGGGTTCAAACGAAGCCGGGGCCGATCACCCAGGTCGTGTCGTTGTTGAACAAGGCGGTGGCATCAAAGTCCGTAGGGCCACCGTTGCTCGCAGCGTAGAGTAGACTGTTATAGTGACGGAAATAGTGTGTAGGGTAGCTCCAGGATCGAATCGAATTACCCTGACCGTTGATGCCAGCCAGTGGGCAGAAAGTGGCATCCTCGGAGAAAAGCTTGCTTCCGTCGTTGGCGTTGAGCATGAGTTGAAAGTTGTAGTGCCTGATGAAGCTCCCGGGGGTGTCGTTGGACTCGAATGAGAAGCACCCGCTGTTTCCGAGGCCGGTGCGAACAGTCCAAGTGGCCTGCTGCTGGAGGGCAGTGGGGCTGGATGACGAGACGACCTGGGTGTTGACGGTGGTGCCACTATGAGCAATGTAGCGAGTAGTACAGCAGGCTGTGGTAGCCCGGAACGAGATGGAGGAACCGACGGTGAGAGCCGGGCCGCTGGTCAACGGTGCGACGGCGTACCTTGCGCCCACGACATTAGCCTGCACTGCGTTCTCGGTAGAATCCGACGGATAACCAGAGGTCATAACGCCCTCGTAGAAGGTGCCTTGGGCGCCGTTGCTGTTGTCCCCGCCAATTCCGAGAATAATAGCACCCTCTTTGCTCATCGGGTTATAGCCACCCACGGTAGGGCGTATGCCACTGTAAAAGGTCGACAGCGAGCCAGATGCAGCGTTGCCGCCGCGGATCGCCCACTGGTTTGGCTCTCCCTTTACGGCTGCCGTGACGAACCGGTAGGAGATCGACGGGTCACCGGGGTTGTTGCCAGGGCTTGAGCCCGAGAATAGGCCGTTCTCGAGATCAGCCATGACCCAAGGGCCGCTGCCGGAACCAGTTCCCCATCCTGTAGCGTCGCCAAAGTAGATTGCCTCCATGTGGCCGTTACCCGTATCACGGCTGCTGGTCTCCGCGTTGCCGTAGTCGAAGCAGCAGTTTCCATTATAATGTGTCCCGTCGAAGACCGCGTATAGACCCTCTGCTGCGTCGCCAGTAGCGGTGCCACTAGCAGCGTTGTTGCGGTAGCCAGTGCCGGGCGAGATGAACACGCCGTACGCCCGCTGGCCGTTGAGTGTAACCGGCGCGCCAATAGCACTAGCAAGATTATCGTAGCCGTTGGATTCCGGGCCGTTGAAACCACCCGGTGGAGCCTGGGTCAGGTGGTTACCGCGGCCGGACTGGTCATATATGATCGTAATGAGGCAGGTTGTGCCGGTACAAAAGGAGTCCTGGGCGGCGGCATTGGCGACACCGCCTGCAGACAGGGGAGGGATGTTAATCGTAGCACCATCAGAACCGCGCGAGACTTGGTAGAGAGGACCGGTGTAGCCGCTGTACAGAGCACGAGTAGTGCTGTGCGCGGCGACACAAGGTGTACCCCCGGAGGAGTAGAGGTCACAAGGCCCAGCAGCGACAAGCGAACTCACGGCAACAAGACCGAGAGCGAATCCACGGGCCCGCCCAAGACTTGGTCGTGACAACATGCTTGATTACCCTTGAGTCTATACAAGATGGCGTCGAGTCGGGCACGTCTATGTACGTTGTGAAAACCGAGGAGAAGTTGAATGCTTACATCGTATAGTTTCGACTTGTATCGTCTCTAGCCAGTCTTCTTATAGCCGACGTCTAATCTCTAGTAAGATATTCCTTCTTAGATGAAGTATACCCTCCGCCAGAAAACGGCGGGAACTTCGTCCAATAATTATGGATCGACTATACAATCGCAAAAGCGAATGCTACCTACCAGTATGCGGGGAAGCATACCGAACGGCCTGGGAAACCCCGTCAAAATGGCACTGTCACTTTCCAGGGTTACACGAACAAGGGCTTGCAGCATACTCAAGCCTCCTCCTCATGGCAATCAAGCAACGGTGGGATAGAATCTTCGGGCTAACTGGTAGTCTTCGGGTCTCCTGATGAGATCTTATGCCAGAGAGGGGCCGATACGACCGGAACAAGAAGGTAGTAAGAGCTCGTGCCTTGTTATTCGAAGACGTGTGCCGAGGCATCATGAAACAACCTATCTTGCCCTGAACAACGCTTTCCTCAAACATCAAGGCTTGGAACAGTATTTATTCTCTTGAACCCCCTCTCTGCTTCCGAACCCAGCTGGTGTAAAACCAGTTGACACAGGAATAGGTAGAATGCAAGCTATCAGCAGAGTACGACCACGCATGTCTGAGACCAGTTTAAAGCCACCGCATAACTTTTGGGACAAGCAGCCGGACGATTGGCCCAAACCCAGCCATGTATAGAAATGTCGTACAGCAGCATCCGGTAGGGGTGGCTTAAAATGCGGGGTTTAGCTCACGGCACTGCCGCAGCGTAGTATCAGCGGAAGCAAAGTCTCTTTGAAATGGCGATATATGATCATAGTCACCGAGGCAGTGTATACCAATATGTCCATTGGCTCGCTTCCAGAACATCTGGGCGCCGGAAACCAGTGTAAAGAAAACCATGATTCGCTCGCTTTTAGAATAGCTGAGCCGCAGGGGCATTTGTACATATCGGGCAAGATCTTCTCCGCGATCAGCTTGGTTGAGCAAGGTTACTTGCAGGTAAACCAAGAGTCCCTATTGGCGGATAGCAGCAGCTTCGCGTAGCACATGTCAAACTGGGTTTCATTCTGGCAACCTCCGTGACCTTCCAACCGGTTTCTTCAATATGCGAGGCGGCTGTTCGGCGTATCTAAGGAACGAGTTAGTTGGCACCGATCAAGCTTTTATGTTACAAGGGTGAATTTATACCGAGTCATTTCGACCACTCAAATTGGAGAACCGCAGCTCATTGTTAACACTGCGGAGCGCTATCATTCAATCACCTCAAGACTTGAAAGGGGCTGAGGTTCATCCTCTTGGCTAACCTTCATATGTAATTAAGTAGTGAAAGTGACTTGACGTTCGAGAAGAAGGAAAGGGGAATTTTGAACTCCAATATGCGTATAGATCAAGCCCAAAGAAAGCCCATATTCCAAACCTCAAACCCCCCTCCGTGAGGCCTCGGAAACTATACTACCGAGATCGTGTGGCCTTGTCAGACCAAGAAAACTGGGTTCCTATTGCCCATTCGAATTCTAGATTGTTTTCATGTTTCCCTCGGCCTCGGGTTATCGAAATGGTTGTGGGCTTTTTGGAACGTGGTAAAATCAACTGCTTGGACTCTTGGGCTTATATTGACCTCTTCTGTCAATGGCTCAGCCTTGACAGAAGAAAGTTAGGAATTGTGGTATCATTCTTGCGTTGCACTTCAAAGTTGCCCATGAACATGGATTAAATTGTTTTTGTGTTTCCGGTTCACTATCAGGCGTTCAATCACAGTATGCGTGGCTAGATAATGTTTGTCCACTGCATATGTCCATACTCTCTTAGGCGTAAGAAGTTCTTGTGATTTTGGGGGAATAATCTCCGCAAATATCTCCGAGCTAAACAACTATTTAAACGGGGTATAAAAGCTTGAAGGAACCGGGTGCATGAGAGCGAGAATTGCGGCTTTGGGTCTCCAACCAACCAGGATCCTCGGAAGGTTGTAAATAAACCATACAAAAGAAAACTGTACAAACCTCCAAGTCAGTCATTGCTGGGACATGTTTAAGCTTGTTCGGCCAAAGCCAAAACATTTGACCAATTACTAGGTCCTGTAGCGATTGTTTTTCAGTAGCTCGAAGCAAGCCCGGGGACGAGTAGACATTGCTTGAACAGATTTGACCCTCTCAATGTGCGTTAGTGCATGCTTTTGATTCGGGGATACAGGTTGGGAGGTTGCATGAGTGCGCAATTTGCCCGATTGAACAGTTCTGGTGACTGCGAAAGAGGTTGACCAGATGATAAAGGATTTCAAGTTATCTTCTGTTCGCGGTAAGCTTCAGGTAGCTTCTCTTCCTTCGACTATTCTTTCCCGATAGGTAGCTAGTCGCGCTGGAATCCCGGCATATAGAGTACGGTAAGGTTCTAGAATTTTATGCCATTCAGTGGGCAGCAGGGGAATATCCCTTGTTTCCGGGGGTTAAAGCCGTCGCTTGCGACCGACGAATGAGGCTCCTCTTCGTCTCTCCTGGTGGCGTTTGTTCAGGCTCGTCAACCCCGCGCCAGGGATCCAAAACGCTCTACCAAGCAGCCAAGCTCGCAAAGCCAACAAGCTTGCACAGAGGAGGTGGGTGTGGGTGGGCAATTGAGCCGATCAAAACGTGCTGCAGGCAAGAGGGGGTTCATTAATCGATAATTTTCCCGTGGCTCAGGCCTTTTTCGTTTTCCACCGCGATTTGCGTGAATGCGTCCCTTGTTGGCGACGCATAATTCCATATAATCATGGTAGGTGGATAGCTCGTACTTTTCTCTTCTCTCGTCGTTCCCAGGCACAGATTGCTGCTGGTCCCCGAGAGGAGGTATTACCAAGTCTGTAGAAGGCAACCAGATCATACAGCGCCGTTAATTATTGACAGCCAGGGAAGCCCAATGCAGAATCTAATCTTCTGGAATGGGGGCGTACCAACGTCCGGTGGTCGCGATCCCAAGTTCGGCCGGCAGCATGAAACTAACGCTTTCGTCCTTCCTTATCCTGCCAAGCGCGAGCCCACACATTCACTGTATCACGGTAAAATATTCCGAATTGGCACTCGTTTTCAGCACTCGGCGTCGCTCATAGGCTCACGAGAAGCCCTGGGCCCTGGTTCTCGCACCCTTGTTGATAGCTGACGACTAGGCCTCCTTGGGTTCTCGGCGTCCTCCGCAAGTGGCTGCATTAGCACACCCCTTCACAGGCTTGGTCCAGCCCTCATTTCTGGGCTTTGATAGCTCGTCTCGGCGACCTTTCAAATAGAAGCCCACGGCCCAACGCCTGAGTACAATTAAAGGTCTCCTGTTTGCCTCTCCGTATATCCTGCGATCAAAATTCGAATAGTGCAACCCACGTTTCGTCCATCCGGCGGGCGAATTAACACCAATTTCTGGCGCCAAGTAACCTGACGATTGATACCTAAATTACCGCGGGATGGGCTTGCCAGTATTGCCAGCTGAACTTGGCCATACCAATCGGAACCAGCGTTGACACGGATTGACGGTGATGGAGAGGCCCGAGTTGTCTCAATTCTGCTTCTAAACTGGCGGCCGGGATTCTTTTCCTTTCCCTTCACTGGCGCGAGCTCTGCAGCTTCGCTCCGAGTACAGTCGCTTCCTTTCTCGACAACTAAATTTCTCCTGGAGATGAACTTCCCGCAGGTTTGGTGAATCGGTCTGTTTCGTTCTTTGCCTGCCTTCAACGAAGTTGCTGGATTCGAGCCACGCCAACCCCGGCCACATTGCCATCCTGACTCTGCAAGCTTTAACTTGCCTCGAACTAAAAGCACACAACAAGTTTAACTACTGAACTGCCATCGAGATTTGATTTTTATCCTTGTATTTTCCTCCCGTGACGGACGATCTCGTTTTCGGAATCAACAGTGTCTGCTCGAGTCGTGCGGGTGATACATCTGTTGCTTCTGCCAGGCTCTGTCAGGCGCAGAAATGGGATCAACTCAGGTGGAAACTAAGAGTGGCCTGGTAGACTCTGGTCCTGTCTGCCGAACGGTCCAGGATGAACAGGCAGACTTTGACGAAGTTGTGAAAAACTTCTCGACCGGGGCATATCGCGACTGGCCGAACGAGGCAGGGGTAGGTGCGCATACATTCCTATGTCCAAATTCCGTAACACTCACCAGGTGCTGGATAGTTTGATGGGCTCGAAGAAGAGCGTGGTCCGATACCCACCACGGTAATCGGCACCATTCCCACCTGGGCCGCCGGATCGCTGTACCGGACTGGGCCCGGTATCTTCAAGGTTGAAGGCACGCCCAAGGGAACTTTCCATTCCTCACACTGGTTTGACGGTCTCGCTCAGTCACACTGCTTCGAGATTACCGCCAACGACGATGGGTCGAACTGCGAGGTCCTCTACTCGTCAAGGAGGCAATGCGATGGCATGGTGGACTACATCAAGAAGCATGGCGAGAGAAAAGGCACTTCCTTTGGCCAGAAGAGGGACCCTTGCATTGGGCTATTTGGCAAATTCATGAGCGTATGGAAAGCATTGCGAACGAAACCCGAAGTAAACAACCTACAGAACGTGTGCGTCACTGTTCACGGCGACCTTCCCGGTCTGCAATCGACAAAGCTCGTTCCCGCCTATTCCTCGCCTGACACAAAGCGACAGGCTCCTCCCGAGAAGGCAGTCGCGGGCAGCGGGCACCGTTCAGGAATGTCGGGCGATGTCTGGCTCCTCAGCGATATTTCGACTATGCAGAAGATCGACCCCCACACTCTCGAGCCGATCGGATTCGTACGGCAGGATATGCTCCATCCGGACCTGAAGGGCCACTTGTCAAGTGCCCACGCACAGCGGGATCCCGATACGGGCGACGTATTCAACTTCAACCTCGAGTTCGGGAAGATGTCGACGTACCGCGTGTTCCGCCTCAGCAAAGCCACGGGCAAGACGGAGATCCTGGCGACCATCCAGCGCCCGGACCTCAAGCCGGCGTACATACACAGCTTGTGGCTCTCGCCGAGCTTTGTGATCCTGTGCGTGCCGAGCACACACCTGGGGATGGGCGGGATCAAGGTGCTATGGGAGAACAACATCATAGACGCCATCGAACCGTTCAAGACGACGAACAAGTGCAAGTGGTTCATCGTGGACCGGCTCCACGGAAAGGGGGTAGTCGCCGAGTTTGAAACGGACGCAGGATTCTTCTTCCATACCATCAACGCTTTCGAGGAGAGGGACGACACGGACACGGCGGACGGAACGGTCAGCCTGTCCTGCGACGTGATCGACTATGTCAACCACGACGTCATGTTCACCATGTACTACGACGTCTTGCTGCAGAGGAACGGCGCCGCGGAGAAGATGTGGGCCAACGAGAAGCGCATTCGCGATTCTGTCGGCCGTCTGTCACGATACCGCTTCCGCGTGCCGGTGGCAACGGGGGCAGAGAAGAGTGACGGGCCGCAAGCGGTCGGTGGCGCTAAGGAGGGAGCAGCGGTTAAGAAATGCCCAAACAGCTCAGTGGAGAAGACAATTTCCATCCTGGGCCCCCACGCCGGGGAGCTTCCCACAATCAACCCGCACTTTGTCACGAAACGGCATCGGTATGTCTACTCGCTGCCCAGCCGCGGACTTAGTACCATCTCGGATACCATAGCAAAGACAGACATGGAGACCAGGGAGGCGAAATTCTGGAATAACCCGAAGGGTCACACGCCCGGGGAAGCGATATTTGTGCCACGGCCTGGAGGCACGGAGGAGGACGACGGCGTGCTGCTCAGTGTGGTCTTGGACGGTGTGAACAAGAGCTCATACCTCCTCTGTCTGGACGCATGCTCCATGACAGAAGTTGGCCGTGCCGAGGTGGGAATTCCCGTGGCTCTTGGATTTCACGGCATGCATAGTGAGCATTGAGAAGGTTTAGAAGCAGCGTAAAGTGTCCTACAGGCACACGGTACTTGCATAACGCGTAAATGGCATCTATTAGCGGTTTGGGGCTCTGCTAGCTCGGGAATTAAGGAAAAACAGTACTTAGGTGCAGCAATCTATTTACTGCAATCTAGCACGGACCGTTGAAGCGGTTCCCGGTGTGTTATCTAAAATGGGAATTCCTATAACTGCAGCATCTGCAACGGCCGGGCCACAAGCTCGCCTACACCAGTTAGGAAATGCTTGCGAGGTGGCGCTCTGCAGCCTTAGCACTGAGCCGGCGGGGATAGCGGGACGGCACATCCGGAAAAGAGCCGTATATATATGCCTATAAAACCGTGTTTCTGTAAAAGTAGTAGATTTGGAATTACGTCAGTGAGGTTTATCTCAAGGCCCTATACAAGTTGCGTTAAGGCGGGCAAGGTACACTCTTTCGTGTCTCTTCGTTACGCCCACATATCCGGACATCTTGAAGTAGCCTCACATGCGATCGAGGTAGCCATGGATTGGACGCTGATAGCGACAGAGTCTTATCTTCGGACCCAGTCCTGAAGAGCGCTGGTGGAAACATGATGCGATTTTCTTTTAATATTTCTAGTGTTTGCAGCTCAATAACCCGGCCGCATCCTAATAGTGCTTGCTCAAGCCATAAACCCCCATGACCATGACTGCGCCAGAATTGTGAATAGACCAAAGCAGAAGAGGCGAGGCATGCAATTTGCTAGCTGATCAGTTCCAGTTCTCATAATCGACTGTCCAGTTGTCAGACACCAAGCTCCCGGGGGATTTGGGATCCAACAATATTGCTTTCGACTTTGTGTCGTTTCGGAATTGCCATTCGAAATACGCTACGGCTGCCTTTCCAAACTTGCCGCCGTTGGTTGCTGCGTACGTGCCGCCATGGCCAGTGTCCAAACTAGCCTTGTAGCGAGGAAGACCGGTGTTCAGCAGGGCGTAATCCTTTTGCGCCTATAGAATGCAAGGTTAGTATGGAGGGATAGAAACCACCAGCGGGCTTGAAACAGGACCTGGCGAGACGCACATTAGGATATCCCATGTCTTTAGGGCCTCCCACGAACCACGCCACCGGAACGTCGATCTCTTTAAGAAGATAACGTCGCTCGTCTTGGAAAATAGCAATATCGAACAGCACGATGCGCGTAACACGCTTGTCATGGTAGGCAGTCGACATGGCCTCAAGCCCGCCGCAGCTGTGCCCGGCCGTTGCCGTGCGATTGAGGTCGACCTGGCCGTACTTGGCTGCACCGCCCTTCCACGCCCAGTCGAGCGAGGCACGCATGTCGGTCACCATGGACTGTCCGGAGCCCCCGCTCCCTCCCGGAGGCCCGTCAGCGGCAATCACGTATCCGTGGCTGGCAAGCTCCGTCAGCATGTTCCGGTACGTGGATCCGTCTGTGCTGCAGCCACCCTCACCCCAGGCGATGAAGGGCATCGTAATGTTCGGGGGAGCTTTCGGCGCGTAGATTGTATGACTCGGAAGACTTGGATCCGTCACCATCGCTGCCGGATACGGCCCAGAACCGCTGGTGATGGCCCCTGCTGTACGGGGGGACTCGGTTCCTGTCGCCCCGGGGTTGTTGCCCGTCTTTGACAGGTACGTTGCCAGATCGGGCAGGCTGATGCAAAAGATACCCCCAGCAATCGTGTCGTCACCTGTCTTGGGGAAATTCCCCGGACTAGGCTTAAATGTCTGAACTTGTCGCTCCGCTAATTGTCCGGCGGCTACGCTGTAGAGAACTGGTAAGTCAGTAATCCAGGAAAGGGAGCGCAATCTCATGGCGTCCTTTCAGCGCAACATTGGAAGACCTACCTCACCGCTCCGGACACAAGCGCAGCTAGTACCATGAACCTAGCCATTGTGGTGATATCAAGCATAGTCACCCTTAACCAGCGTGGCTCTTGGACAAGATCTCAGAGAGACTCTGTACGGATTGTACGAGTATTTATAGATATGCCCTGAACCATTCTTCTCGATCCCATTCGCAATTTGGTCTCCGGACCGGAACGTGCTTGTTTGCCGTGGTTAGGAGCCGAAAGATCGGGATCGGCTGGGTAATTATCTCTCGGGCTCTTTTGTACGTTTTATTTCCTCACCATTCGCCGCTTCGGGTGACGTTAATTAAATCACCTAGTAAGTCTTAAAAAACCCAACCATAGAGACCGCTTTACACGGTTTCTCCGATGGCGAGTCCAAGGAAATGGCGGGCAAAAGCAGAGTCGCATCGAAGAGCAGTCGTATCGTATATGCTACAATTACAACATTTGTCTATCCCCTCACCTGCTCAAGACAACCTATATTGAAGAAATCTAAACCCATCCATATTCTCAAGTCTAGACCACGGGTACCAAGTAAAGATGTCAACAAGCTGGAAACGCATATTCGCCTGGACGTTGAGGCCGGTGCAGATCAAAGGTAGCCCTCGAAATACCGCATCTCCATGGAGCAAACGTGGATAAACTTATAGTAGGGAGTCCAGAATGTGCCATCTCTAGTGGTGGTCGAAATGAGGCGATCAAGTACAGCTTGTACGCCGGTTGGAGTGGGCGACCTACGGCTAGGCGACGGAGTACCTACAGTCCATAGTCAAGATAATGCAGATTTCGATCAAAAACCGACCTCGCTGCAATGGCCACTTGGCAGAGTTATATCCCTTCTCGCCGCGAATAGCATTGTTGCGACCTGTTCTGGGGCGAGGGGACTGGTCAAAGTTATATAATTCAGGTCTATAAGTCAGTGACACATGCTAGAAGAATTCTGTCACTTCTCACTTTTTTTTTTAGTAATTAACTATCTGTAAATCTTGTGATGTGCCGTCCAGCTCCCAGGTAAACCTGGGCCACAATGCAGCCCTACTGATAGGATCTTAATCAACGAGACTTGCATGATCTTTTCATCCAGCCCTCTCTCGTGGGAAATAAACACTCTTGGTATCGTACAGCAGCCCTTGCTATCGCGTCTTGTAAGCTTCTCGTCGTTTGGAAACCAAACCTCGAAAACCTCTCCTTGCTGCTTCTCCCAAGCTGTCTAAAGAAGAGTATACCATCAGGGGTTGAGAAGCGCTAGCCCTAGTAGGAGCGCGGGTGACTTTGGTGCTTCCGCCCCGGAGATAATGGATTGCAGTCAATATTTTAATAGTGTTTGGATGGATAGAATAGGCTTTAGACCCTGAGTCGTATTTATCCGGAAGCACTAGGGTTGAAGATCCCAAAGCACCGCTGAATCGGACGGGATCCGCCATCCCAAATTAACCATAATAACCGACGATCTAGAGGCAAATGCCGGGGCTGGAGCTACTCATGCTGCTCTCTAGCCTGTCGTGCCTTGTCTGCTTGTGTGCCTGTCGTGGCTGTCTAGCTGTCTAGCTTCGACTTGGTGGGCGATTAGACCTGTCGCTCCGGACCCATCCGGGGGGATCTACTCCATATGGAGAGAATATTCTCCTCTAGGAGCCATTTTTGTCTCTTTGCGTGCCAGGGGTATTCTCCACGTGCGTGGGGGTGTTTATAAGTGGCCAACAGCCTGCGTGACTGGAATCACTGAATTTGCAAGTGGCGGTGATGGAGTCAGCGAAGGACAAGGGGGTTTGATATTTCTTACGATTTTCCGGGTGAGGTGGAGTTGAAATGTCTGGGCAAGCTTGGCAAGCAAAGCTCAGCAAGACAAGATAGAGCGGGTGACGGGTTTTGGAGGAGCTTCGGGGAAGCGGAGAAAGCTTGTCAACTGTCTTTACTTTGCTGTATCTGTGATCGAGGGGCAGCAAAAAAAAAATAAGTTTACTCCAGCCACCTAGAGAACCCCCTCGACAAACGAGTGCATTTGCCTTCAAGTTGGCATGATGATTCAAAACATTTCGATTTCTGGACAGAGCCAATTCTGCTCGATACTCGTGAACGTTCTCAGCAGCCCCTGAAGCTTGAACCCGGCCCGGCCAGGAAAATCCCCAACTCTTTTCCCCCCGCGTATGAGTCAACATCGCTGTCGGATGGAGGCTTACCCCATACTCAAAATATGGAGGCCCAACCAATTCTCGCCAGAACTCAACGAATAAACCTCGACCTGGAGACGGGCGCACGGATTCTCATGGAACCCATTCTTCAATTGAACTGGGTTGATTTGTCGAGCTTGGACATCATGTCGAACCAGATGCGCTTTCCTACCCCACGTATCGACCCTGTCGCCCCCGCCAAAAGGCCGAGGAAGGTCCTTGTGAATCGTGATAACAGGATTTTCCAGCCACAAGACCACTGGAATGATGACAATATCGCACAGAGTCGCATCT
>FTLB01003867.1_pt1 | contig 22795 bp, 17 predicted proteins | sample 1658291 | NCBI WGS metagenome assembly FTLB01 (sample SAMEA3914812, study PRJEB12502) | metagenome | biome: forest; material: soil | place: Canada | collected 2011-07-07 | depth 0.1 m
CCAAGTCTCCCTGCAAGCAAGATAAATGTCCCAACCGTGAGGCTGTACGATGATGCGTACCAACTGAGTTGTCCTGGCGATGAGACATCGAAGCTTGAGCCAATGATGTGCAGTGGTGCCACCGCCAATGCGAGTCCGGCTTGTGTCATGAGCTGAGCAGTACAGAGAGTACCAACAACAAGTATTTCGCGAACTAGTGATTTTTGCATCTTGGCTGTTGCAAAAGTCTCAATGCCTGTATCGGGATCCGAAGATTCATGGCCGTTGGTAATATCGGGCTCGGATGTCCCCAGTCTTGATGACGTTATGTTGGTCATGTCTGGCATTTCTCAAGGCGGAGGGTATCGTCTGGAGAAAGGCAACATTCAATATGATTAGAAAAAAAGATGAAATTATACTGCACATAAATCTTGTAGATAAGGAATCCGGGTTGTTTTTGTGTACGATTCAGTTCCGCAGGCAGGCCGATCCGATCCGACCTTGAAGGCTCCACATTGAATCGCTGTATCATGTCCGTCTGCTTGTCTTGCCTTGTAGGCTGGAGCCGATCCGAGTGGATCCGACCCGACCGACCATTATTTTCGATCCGATCCTCCGTTCTCACCCGGTCTCGCTTAGATTCCTGCGGTTCTTGCTGCCCAAATCATTACTAATCGCCCAGGCGAGTCAAGATAATGATGCGCGAAACTACCTATATAATCCTTTCGCAGTAAGGTATCTCGTGGCTGTAAAATATTGAATCCCAATGATCTTGCCGTATAGAGAAATCGGAAACAAAAGTTTTGCAATCTGCGACTCAACCGAAACCAACAATGAAGGCCATCCAGATCTCGCAAAGCACGGATTCTTCCTCGCTTCCGACCCTCTCTTTCACCACTCGCCCAAGGCCAAGTGTGCGGCCTGGATATGCTCTGGTCAAAATCCATTTCTCCGCCCTTCAGCCTTCCGACAAGCTCAACGCCAAAGGTGGCTTTCCTAAGACTACCTTCCCTCGAATCCCGGGCCGAGACTACTCGGGCGAAGTAGTTGAAGTTGATCCATCTTCCGGTCTGGAAGCTTGGATTGGAAAACAAGTCTATGGAACCAGTGGCTCAGAACTTGGTTTTACTATTGATGGGCCGCATGCCGAGTTCTGTCTTATTCCTGAAGAGATGCTCGTCGAAAAACCTAGCAGCTTGTCTCCATGCCAAGCAGCGACGATAGGAGTTCCGTTCACCGCTGCCCTGCGATGTCTCATCCGCGCCCAAGCCAGCGCTGGCGATATAGTCCTGGTGCTAGGCGCGAGTGGAGCAGTTGGATCTGCAGCGGTCAAGATTGCAGGCGCCCTGGGTGGTATCAAGGTCCTTACCGCGTCCCGGCGTCAGGAGGACGCACCCAGCGTGCTGATCGGTGGCCCAATTACCTTGGAAGAGCAGATATCGACTTTAACTGACGGCAAAGGTGTTAATGTGGTCATTGATACGGTTGGTAACATCGATCTCATGCACGCCGCCGTCGAGCAGCTGGCGGTCAGGGGACGTTATGTCTGGATCGCATCTCCTCGTGACGGCAGCTCTCGTATCCTTCATCTCGATACGTTCCAAAGCTACAGAAAAGAAATTCAACTTATCGGCTGCAATACTGCTCTTACAGCTGGTGACGAAGTTGCAGAGGAGCTACGGCGCCTCAGGGACCTTTTCGACAGTGGAAAGCTCGAGGCGAGTGGCGAGGCTGACATTCAGCGAATCAAGTTCAGTGACGCGATTGAGCGAGGTTATAGTGCGGCCAAGTTGAAGAAGAACGTTGTCTTCGATATGAGCGACTCTTGAGTATTCAGCCGAATAACGTTTTCGTGATGGAGCGCTTACAGGCGCCGATATATGTGCATCGCCAGAGCTATAGAGATGCGGGATCAAGAAACTAAAAGTTCTGATTTGGAACTGAAATGTACACAGTTACGACCTCTTCCTTCTCAAACAAGGCCAACTTGTTCATCTTGAGAATGGCTGCAGCTGGCTCGAGTGCTCGTGACTTGTTGACTTTCCGCGCGTATACAACTAGGCCCAAAAAGGCGCAAAAGGTAGAAGCCTCCATAATTCACCAAAGAGTACGCGCCCTATCATCTCACGTGACTAAGCACCTTTCCACTTTGCCCCACCGCGCACGCTTCAACTCCCTTCCAGTCATTGCATCGACCTTCAATGTCATCCAGCTCTCCAGTAAACTCTAGCAGCGGCCATTCAATGCGAAAACGACTCAATACAGGTCGAGCATGCGGGAACTGCCGTCGATCAAAGAGACGGTGCGATGGCTCGTGTCCGTGCTCGACTTGCTTGCGATATGGACATGAATGTCGGTACCCGGACCCTCACGCTACTGTTCCGCGTAGCGTCTCAGCCCGACTGGCTATCTCAGGCAATTCTAAGGTCCATGATGCGCCTGAAAAAATTGCAACACCGGCTACTCTCTCCCTGGACTCAACCGACGGCGTAAGCGATCAGCCTGCTCCTGAGCTTCCCCGTGGGGGGTACATAGCCCCGGCAAAGGGACGTTTCATTGCTGATCACTCGTCGGCTGCTCAACCAAGGTCCCTGGGACTGAAACTCGGGTTAGCCGAGCCCCCACGCTTGCACGCCTTTGCATATCACCTGGGCATTCGAAAAGAGCCAAGAACTCTCGTCTGCCCTCGCTTGGCGGCTCTCATCCCCTGGGAACAAACCCGTTCTTTGATAGATATCTTCGTTTCCATTGTCCATCCCGTCTTTGGGTTCATCGATTCTGAACTATTATACAAGCGCGGCGAGATGCACTGGCACGAGGAACAACAAGATATTGCATTTGAGGCTTTCGTGGGAGGCGTCATTGCTCTGGGGTCATTTTTCTCCAACCAGCTACCAGAGGACATGGAGACTGAGGTGGCCCTACATGTCAAAGCGATACTCGAAGATCCCGTTGTCGGCCGTCAGCCTAGCATGGATCTTGCCTCTGGCTGGATCCTACGAACACTCTATGTGCGTGCAACAGGTCGGCCCTACTCTGCGTGTGCGAGCGGCCTGGCAGCTATAAATATCATTGAAGCAATGGGGTTACATCGTGAAGCAGAGGTGCTGAAGGAAGCCGAGGATCCGAATTTCCTTGCCGAAGCCAGGAGTTCTGACTCGAGAGAACGACTTGCCCATGTAGCCCAGAGTCTACACTTCCTTCTTTCATATGATTTCGGGCGTTCTATCGTGAACCTGAAAGCAATACCCTGCAGCCACATCCGATTACAAGTGGGGGACTTCACACAGCAACTTTTCAGACTTACCGATGCTATCAGAGAACATGACACTGTAGCAGGGTGCGATGGGTCGAGAGATTCTCTTAGCCAAGCTCTGCTAAAACTGCTTTCCGCGCCAGACGACCACGACTTCTTAACGCTGACAAAAGCTGAACTGTGCTTTGCCCTTTACCGGCGACTCCGGCTACTAGACCCTGGTCCGAAAGAGTCGCAGGTCCAAGATGTACTGAAGATGGGAATGTCCGCTATCCCTGCAGCCCGTCGCCTCGCAGCTCTGAAGCATCCCTGGTGGAACATCATCAATGCGATGTTCCAATATCTTTGCGTCCTTCTATCGATCAACTCTACCGAAAGTCTGAAGAATTTAGCTCCTACCCTAGAGACGCTAGAGATAATCGACCAATGCTTCAGCTCTCGGCTAACCCAGGAGGCTCTGGTCACCGCCCGATCACTTATACGCGCTTGCATGGAGATAAAAGACAGGGAGGTCTCTTCTCTGCGTCTCATTGTCGGCGAGCCTGGCCAACAAGACTCTAGCATCCCCGGCGATAATATTCAATATCCCGTCGCCGATGTGGACCTAGAGGCATTTCTTCAATCAACGTATAGCACGTCTTTTCTTGATATGGTACAGTTTCAGTAGCACTCCATGATATATCGTGCTGCGTGCACTGTACACGAGAAGAGGTGCCTTATCTAGGCGTTGTACGCAGGAAGAGAGCCATTTGGAAGCCAGAGAACTTTTTGCGAGCCACCTTGTTTGTTGGAGAGAACTTGCAGAGTGTTTTGCTAGATTTCCAAGTCTTCAAATCTCAAAAAACCCAAATATTCAACCATCACACACGACCAAGTGATTAATGACCCGTAGCTACGTGCCTCTTTAAAAATATTCTTCAACTTGGCGGCGCTGTATATCCCTGCTTTAGGAGAGGTATCAGCTCAAGGAACTCCAATGACTCGGCAGAGACTATGGGTGCCAAAAGGCTGCAGGGTATAGCTCTTCTAGACATTTGGATCTCTTATGATAGGAACCCCGGCCGCAGTATCGATATGCTCCTGAAGCGGGAAGATATCAAGGCAGTTTTTGTCTCGCTGCCTCCTAGTAGTTTAAGCGTGGAGTTGTTGTGAAAGCGGTTGCTGCCAGAAAACATATACCAATGGAGAGTCCAATGGCCAAAGACCTGTAGACTTCTGAGTCCATTAGTCCCGAGTTCGAAGCCAAACACAAGCCTAATGTGCCATTATTGTCCATCGCAAAGCTATTTCGAAACGACCTTGTCCACGAGAGAGCACAAGAAATAACTGCTCGGAGTAGCCTTGGCGAACCGGTCCGTATCTGGCAATTCGGTGCACTGATTTACTCTACATTCCTTACATAAACCAGCATTTAGGACCAGATTCCCTGAAGTAATATCGAGATCCTCTTTTTAAAATACCCCTGGAATAAAGTCCATAACCATTACTGAATTTTCCACCTTGCCAGTGATATATCCACCGAAGGCCATGTGCAGGATCGTGTTTAATATAGTAATCTCGGTCCTCAACGGATTTGAACTCAAATACAAAAGCGTGCGAGTAACCGCGCTGGTAGCACGTTTTAGAACAAGATGATTAAGACCTCCGTATGAGTGGCCGAAGCTTCGGAAGCAACTTACCTGAAGCCCTTCCGGACTGGTGTCCCGCCCCCCAGTAGTCGACACAATGTATGGCAGGCCCGTTACGGGGTCCAAGCATGTATCCTTCAGGTTCAGAAAACGACGGCATACCTAAAAAGGGAACGTAAGTTGGTGAAATATTCCGTCTTGATGAATATGAGCGGTCTTACCTCTCGCACGGCTGCTTCTTCCACGTGTGGGAAAAATTTAAAATGTACTACGTGTATTATAGTAGCCATGATGTCAAAGTGTACTCTGGACTTGCGATTGACTTTTGGGGACTCGGTGGTTTTGTTTCTCTTGACACCATGTCTTCTTTGTACGTGAGAAGTGACCTTCCTATTATGGACCAACTTTCCCCATCCTGTGACCCCTGTCAGACACCACTGATACTGATTAGCAGATTAGAACTTTGGTAGGGTAGAATACCCCTATACAAGTAATCAAGAAATACTAGTACTTTGTCTAATTGCGCTATCGCTGCTGCTTGAATCCGCCCCGTATGGGCGACACGACTCTTCGCCCGTCGCCCTCTTGCTGGCATCAGCTTAGTATGGCAAGCCGCGCGCTCTACTAACCTAACCCTACTCCTCAACTTTCAATGTCTTCAAAATCTAATATTACGATGGCTCTTAGAATGCGGAATAGCCTTTAATAATTATTGAAAATGTATACTCAACGGTGGATACTGGATAAGTACAAGTCTTTTGGGGTACTGGTCACAGTATATACCAACGCAAGTCGAATACACGCGCCTTGTAGGTGACATCTCATTCAAGATCTATTTTTCGAGCTGTGGCCAGGTTCTAGTGCAACCTGTGATCTGTTGTCGTTGTATTATTGTGTCTCGAAGATGGAGTGTTCCGACACGCCTGCCCACTCCATGGTCTTAACCATACCGGTCTCCGCTTGGCAACGTCTAGAATGACCGGAAACTCTCTCCTTTTGTCATGGAAGATGAAGAGACCCCGTGCGCCAGGAGACGCTTTGCCTACGGCCAACTCCACAACATCCATACCTGCAGGCTCCGTAGAGCGCAGACCTGGACCGCGACGCTTAAGAATCAGCTGCGGTACATTGAGTACACGCCCAATCATCGCTACGGCCAGGGCTGTGTTTCTCCTCAGAGTCCGTGAGTCGGTCAAAGTTGCATTGGTCTGGGAAGCAACGTGACGTTGTCCATGGTAGGGATGCACTGAAGAGATATCACTGGGTAAAGGGTTGGCGGGAAGGAAGATCAAAGCGAGAATCTGTTCTGCTTGGATTTCATGTGTTCAGCCAAAGTTGACCAAAATGGCTATCTAAATATTCACTGATTATGGTCTAGGCTAACCGATCAGTGCTGCCAAGGCCAAGGTGGCTTCGAACTCGAGAGATTTGAAGCAAATTTGGAGAGCCTCGGCTGGGCGGGACAGGATGGGCCGTGTCTCGGATGGAATACATCTCCAGCTAGATATTTGGGCATGGCCTTAGGCGTCTTGCCCGTCCCAACCGCCGTGTGACGGGTTGTGCCGTTTTCTCCTTTCCCGATCGGAGTGTAGGGCTTTATGGCCTTTGGCGTCTTGCTCCTCCCAACCACCGCATGATGGATTGTGCCGTTTCCCCCCTTCCCGATCGGAGTGCAGATATGGCGCATGTGTCGTCTGCTCGGTCATCGAGACTTTGAACGGGCTGCAGTATCCACCAAACTCTATATAGGCATCGGTCAACCCAGTCATATCCAGATCCTTGTGTTCGCTCTGCCTAAGCTCAAATGTCCAAGTACTCCAAGGGCCAATTGCAGCAATGCTTGTATCTCGTGGACTGTCCAGGCCGAGGTAGTAGTTAGCCATGAACTGGTCCTCCAGGATCTTTTTGTCGGTACAGTCTTTCAGACTCGTCACACCATTTGAGTCGAATTTGAAAGGAATGGTCACCGAGTCGTGCTTGAAGTTGAAAGTTGCTCGGCGGTCATTCTGCATCGTCTCGCTTCCTAGCTGGGTGATGACGACAGTAATAGGCTTCGCGCCAGTATCATCCGCCGATACCGATACCCCCATGAGCCAGAGACGGACCTTATCAACCCGTATGTTTGCGCAGCCCGCGAATAGAGCAAGATCTTGAGAGTCGTCTGTGGCCCCTGGTGAGAGCTTGATAGTAACGCTGTAGAAGGTATCCCCAGTGACGCCCGAGCTCAGGGGAGTTTGAAGAGACAAGATTTGCCCAAAGTTGAGCTTATACAAAGCACCTTGGCGATTTGTGACGGGGAAGTGCGCCGGAGCTGAGCCCGCGAAGGTAGTAATAGCGCTCTCTGCACTCTGTGTAAGCGTTAACATGGCGTTGGTCATGGCCTGCGCGTCTTGCAGCGGTCCGGGCGAGGCAAAATTGACGGGTGCGGTGAGTCCCCAGTAGGCGATGGCGCGGTTGGCGTAGTTCAGTAGCCGCATGGCCTCTAGGGCGTAGTTGTCCTTGGTTCGCCGAAGCCACAGCAGGATTGAAGGCAAGTCAGGATTCATGGTCTTGGCCGCCTGGTCGCTGTAGGCTAGCTGCTGTTTCGTGTAATACGCTTCGTCCGCAATAGCTTGATGGAGCAGCTCGAGCGTACTATTGTAGGCAATGACGGCATTATTCCTCGTCGTAGCGAGGTCTTGGAGATCCGTGAGACTCCTGATGAGGGCTGCGCCGTCTACTGGCGGGATACTGGCTTTAAACTCGGTATACAACGATTCAATCTGATCCACTGCCGCGAGGAGTTTCAAGCCCCCCGGGTCGGCGGCCTCGATTGTTTGATCGCGTCGCGTCGTATAGCCCATGGCCACGGCAGACAGCGTAGATCCTGCCTGTCCAAGCTCGGAGATGACATAACTCTTGTCGATTGTAGTGCCGGTGTTGTCCTTGATTGTTGTATCTTGATCGTACGCTATCTTAGTGCCTTCGGTCTACATCAGCAGCCAGCTACGTTAGCATGCTTCTTCTCGCATGTCTTCGGCCGCGGAACATACCAAAGTAAGAGGGACCGAAGGTGCCATAGCCACAGCAGAGAGGCCGCTTAAAATATCCAACGGATCTCTGTTGAGGCTCGCCTGAACGTCGGCGGTAACCTGGGTTAGATTATCCTTGCATTCCTGAACCTTTTTATTGAGCAGAGGCGTGTATCTCGATATGGTGTCAGCACTCGAGGTAAGTGGCCCATTGTCGTCAGTTAGGAGCTGGACCCGATACTGTGCTCGCTGGACGCCGACCGCCGAGGCGTTCTGCCCCGCAGAGATGTCCGTCAAGGATCCCTTCACACTCAGCGCATCCTTGTAAGCGACCTCGACTGCCTTCAGCGTGTTAATGCAGTCTGTGATCTCGCTGGCGTAATAATCATAGCTGAGTCTTGGGACCCAGAGCGGATCATGACCAAACATGTCGTTCCCACTGACAATTTGATTGCTCAAGCTTCTTGCCTGGGAGTAAATGGACTGCAGCTGGTCGGCCGTAGAAAGTGTCACGCGCAAGATGTATTCAAGGTGATCATAGGATTGGGCAAGAGACGACCCGGGAGTTGCCGGAGTGGTAGCGGGAGCTTCCTGTGCGGCGGAGAGGCTAGGCCAGAATGACAGTCGCTTCAGAATTCTAGCGTATAATACCGAGGCATCTTGCTTTGACTGCGGCGTGTTCTGGAAGAAAAAGGCGTTGGCCTTGTTCAGTAGCATCTGGCACTGGTCCGGGAAGGCGAAGGCCATCGCGACATTTAAGTCGTCAGCGCGGCCATCATACACGAGCTCTTTATATGTCAAAGTGCCCGCCGTACCGTGCGACCCCCGCGCACCATCTTGGTTGATAGGTCCAAAACCAATACCACCCTTGCCTCCAGTGCCTAAGGATCGATGTCAGCGCCAAGAAGTTACTGGGGATGGAGTCGACTAGTGCACAACAATACTGTTGACTTACCCTGTACGACCAGACATTGCTTTTCTATCGTAACAGAGAGGGACTGATAGAGAGGGAAAATCATGGAAGCTGCTTGGCTGAGGCCTAGCCTCAAGGCCGAGTTCGATGTTCCAGTCCACGATATCGTGGCCGCAGCTAGGATTGCCTGCAAGCCAGATTCATCAATCGCCTTGCCACTTTTAAAGTCACTGAGAAGCTGGAAGGCCGCCGCGTCCACGGCCTTGGTGCTCTGAATCAGGCTATCGTCCGGTAGATCAGGACCTTCGTGAGCCGCTAGTAAAGTCGAGAGCCCCTGTGAGAATGCTGTCAGGGTCGTAGAGAGGGTGTCTGAAAGATGTGCGGCAGACTTGAGCAAGTTGTTAACTGAGGCGCGACAAGAACCTGCAGCGGAGATGTAGTCTGAGTACAGGTCCAGCGTAGCTTTGGTGGCCGAGTACTCGTTTGTAGGTAGCAAAGGTGCGGTCAAGGTTGTAACGACCTGAGACTGGCCGATTACCGCAGTCCACGCCAAGCCAGACAGCCCGGACAATTTAACAAGGGCAACTCCCGCTTGGCTACTCCACAGATAGGATATAGTGCCTAGGTATTATACGTGAGACACTGGTCGCAAACTCCTCTTCGCAATAAAAGTTCAACACGGGGCGGACGACTCACCTCCCTTTCCTCCCGATCCCCCTTGGCCCCCGATACCAAGCGCATCTCCCGTATTTCCACCATCCCCGCCGGTTCCACCGTTGGCCAGGAGACGTAGACCAGTCGTTATGGAGGGGGTAAGCTGTTCAACATAGAGCCAGATGGAACCTGCGTCGTCGCCGGCATTGCCCTTGGTGCCATTCCCAGAGGCAACCGCAGCCACGCCTTCACCAGTAGCCCCGGAAACGTCAATAGTGACGCTGGACCTTTGGAGAGTGAGGGAAGAGCAAGAGATACCGATATTCTTGCCTGGCCATGTTATATCGTCTGTGATGGTTACGTTTTCGGCGTATATCAGCAAGGTCTTGTTGCTGATGTCAATTGTGGGGCCAAAATCGTCCGGCAGATATACGCCTCGATCGGATACATCCAGAAAAACGTATGTTGAGGCATCTCCGGCTTGAGTGTTGTCAAAGTGTTGTGTTTCTGTCTGGTCGAGATTGGACATTTTTGCTCCGATCTGATGATGATGTGACTCTGGTCATGAAGATGAATAACGCGTGCTTTCTGTGAAGCGAACGAGCACTAGGGCCGAACGGCTCGCGACCAGAGTGAGGTTATATAGCGTATACCAGTGCCTAGCTTAATAGCTTCTGCCACGAACACAGAAAAATTTGGGAGGGCGAGATTAGCAACTCGCAGTGAACAGCATAGGGTGAAAGAACGCAAATGCTTCCCACGGAGACAGCATGATATTCTCTTGCGGAAACAGAACCAATGACAACGAGTCGGTTTACTCCGGAGAGTAGTGTCAATCAAGCCACGGCTGAACTGTCGTGCATGCTCTTTTCAGACCCGATAGAGTATACTATTGAAATCAGGACAGCTGAGACGTCCGCTCTTGGCTACTTCTGGATACCTGAGACTGGGAGATACAGTGCGGTGGCCGCCCCCCGAAATCATGGTTGGTCCAGACCAGAAGTCGCCAAAACATGGAAGAAAACTAAGTCTCGGCCAGAAAACCGGATATTCTGCTCCCCGGTGTTTTAATTGGTTAACATGCGGAGCTCGAAGATTATACCCAGGGACCCAGCCACCACCTGGGGTTTCGCGAGCTCAGCTCGTGGGCCTAAGGCAAACTAACGCGACTATAGCGAGCCACCCAACTGTAAGCGTTGCCTATCCGGGACAGAAGCTCGATGCGCATGCCCAGTCGAGACGGTCGGCAACTCCTGAACCAAAGACGAGAGGGCAGAAGAGCACTAGACTTGGATTATTTTACTCCGTACTTTTGTACTTTTGCGTATCGTAGCTGTTCATTCAAGTTTTATATATGATCGCAGACATTCTTGGTTCCCTCTACGGAAATTCATGATCTCAGGCCATCCAATTATCGGTGAAATAGCAAGAGGCTTCAAGAGCGTCCATTTGAACAAGTTTACATCACTCTGTACGGCTTTAACTCAAGAGGAATTCCTCGCATGAAATCCACTTAGTCACATCCGCTACTCCAAATAACATGTCCAAAAAATCGACAACTCAGTGGTTGGACTATGACCAACTCGAATTGGCCATGCAGGGCCAAAATACTCTTGAAGGGTTTGATGTGCTAGTCAGTTACAGCGAGAGCCAGCTGAACAACATACTCCAAGCGGCGACGGCCGCAGACAAGAGCACCACCATCATCGTTCCCGAGTTCATCAGTACCGTTGCTAGTGCATGTGAGTTTTCCAGAAGCGTGCTTTACCAAACAGAAACAAACCAGCTTACTCGAACTTGGAAGGGCCTAGCACGACGTTGACGACCTACAAGTGTGATCTCGTGTTAACGAATCCTAATTTTTCCTTCGACGGACCCGCGACGAGCACCGAGGTTATTCTTAGTTTTGCCCTCACAGGAACCGTAACCCTCCAGAATCCGGACAAGACGTGGCAAGGACCTACCGAACTGCCGGCCGGGCTCCTTTTAGCCATCACCTCGCAGCTGTCTGCTGTTACTGGCAGCACCCACCCCGAAAGTCCCGGATCACGCTTCATCCCTGCTACGCCACCGACCAGTCCTTCGGGCGACACTGGGGTAAACCTGGCTACAGCAGGAACCACATCCGCACTTGTCATCTACATCCCTAAGGAGGAAGGCACCGGAGGTTCCGTGAGCATCTTGGAGGGTACCGTCCCAGTGGATCCGAACACCAAGGCTTTCCTTGCGAGTTTAATCAAGGGTCAGTTATGTCTCAGTTATGTCTCAACCAGCTATTTGCTTTCCAAACATGTAGTCGCGCTCAACGTTCGCGTAAGCGGCAACGTGGAAACTGCGATGAAAATTGGAGCAAGGAGAAACACCCGCGTGTCTCACATCCCTTCATGCCAATTAGCTAATATAACCATATGCTAGTGAACATGGAAAACTTCTTCAAGAACCAGGATTGGTATTACTACCTTGCTCAAGTTAACAATTCGGCCCCTGAGAACAGCGGCGGCAAGTACGAGTTACAACCTACCTCTTTCGGCTTTTCGGTCTCCGCTGGCAATGGCTCGCTCGATTCCAATGCCATCATTGAGAATGCAGTCTGCATGTGGATAACCGTTCAGGGTGGCTCAAACCGGTCTGTCCTGGCACCCGGACAGAGTTGTACAGCGAACTTCTCGGTGATCAACACATCGACTATGCCCATTCCTATCAATAACGGGAAATCGAAAGGCGGGCCTTCAGCCAGCATCATTTTCAGCCACCAGCTGATTCAAACTCTTCTTTTTGAAGTATGAAAGAACTCTCAGCTCTACCCCTCCTCCCCCCTCCCCGGCTGTTGTTCCTCCGATTTCCCCGAATTGTAGTCGGTAGCCTCTTTGACTAATAAACAACGAAGTCTGCGCTTGCCGACAACAATTGCACAGGAGTCGCTTCCTCGGACACTGCGAACCAGGTTGGTATGCAAATGGAATTCTACTTCCCGGGCTACGCCGTCCACAGAGATCCAGTAAACTACAGCGACAATCATGTAGTCGGCGCTCCGGGGCATACCACCACCACCACCACCACCAAGAAGGTCGATGGCTTTGATTTTAACTTGAACGAGATCAAGGCTAACATGACCCTCAACCCCGGCCTGTCTGTTGCAGGTAGTCCCGTAGGCTCCATCACATGGAACCACTCAACCATCAGAATGAACTGGGTGTACAACGTGGACGTAAATGGCAATGACTCGGGTTATGAACCTGATGACCATAACGGAACGGCCGACCTCGACTTTAGCATCAAGGGGCAGGGTTCTTGGGTTAACAACTCCAAGACCGGTGACGACGTCTTGAACTTCGCCTGGGCTCTTCCTGACACATTCGACGTCAAGGTCACAGCAGAGCAGAAGGACATCAGCTGGTGGGATAGCCTATGGACTAACTGGTCTAACGGAATTCCGAGTGACTTGCAGAGCTTTACCTTTAAGCTCCCCACCCTCTCGTCAGTCAATTCCATCAATTACTTCCTCACAACCAATCTGCTGCTTCCGGGAGGGCATGTCTTCAACCCTGATCCGCTTGTTGCCGCCAGCGCGTCCGACAAGAAAGGAATATCCATCCCTTACGATGTCCTTTTGACCGGCACAATCGCACAGAACAGTGTGACGAGCCTCGCACACTCCCCAGATGGATCCTTGAGCACTACCACCAAGCCTCGGATTAGTACCGCCAGTCGGGCAAGCAGACGCGACTTGCTCGACGAAATTCGACTTGGGAAAGGCGCCAAGGGGGCCAATGGTACCAAAAGATTCCGTTCGCCAGCAGCATTTGACGCTGCCGCTGATAAGTCACTGGAAGATCTTGTCAACACCATAGTCACCTCTGATCCTAAAGGGATCATGGGCTCCTTGGTGATGGCCGCTGCATCAGCCGACCCTGATGATGCCGCTGCTAAGACGTGGGACATACTGCAGAAGAACGGATATGGAAGTCTCACGGCAGATCAGATCTACTCAGTCTTGGGTACTTCCACGGCTGAGATGACCGCCGCGATGACTTCAAAGCAAGCTCTCGAGTCCTTCCAGTTGGCAGCCAAGAAGCAGCCCTTGAACTTTCAGGCGCTTGGTAATCTTCGCGATGCCCCTGAGTTCAGACTTACTATCTTCGGGGCCGTTTATGAAATCACCGACGGGCCGGACTACATCAACGAGCTAATCGTCAGCACAAGCGATGGCACCCTTACATGCGACAGCGAGACCCTGTATCCAACCTGGACGACCGACTATTCTCAGGTGCCAAACAAAACGACGGTAGTCTGGACCACCGGAAAAGGAAGCTACACTGCTGTGTTCAAGACCTCTCCCAATTCCGACGGGAAATCCTATGCTTGGTTTGAAGGCAACGCGACTCCCACTGGTGGGACATCGCAAAGGTTCGCAGGAACGCAGAAGCAGGAGGCAAAGGATCCAATTCGTACGTGTTCCTCTCGTAAATGAATTCCCTTTAAAATACCTCACAGGCACATATATGAACTTGGCTTACCAAAGACCTTTTTTCACCCTCCAGCCGACGAGCCCATCCAGATCGCGGATATGGCTGGGGTGTTTTTTGGCGCCATCGGCGTCGTCGCGTTCTTTGCGGCCATCTACTGGAGAAAAAAAGACCTCGCGGCTGCCGAGAATGGTCCCCTCTACAAGTCGGCGCTCAGGATGGACAGATATATACAGGAGAGGGCGAACAAACGAGCGCGTGCAATGATGGACAATCACGAGATTCCATGGGACGACTTCCAAGATGGGATCAACCAAAACACTGTAGACGTCTTGGATCGGAAACTCGGAGAGCTGACGCTGAATCAGCTCCAAGCCATGGACAATCTTCAGGATCCGAACTGGAGGGCGCTCATCACGGAGGGCACAGCCGTAGTGAGCACGAGCTGCACCAACGACGGTCTCTCTTCGGGCATAGGGGTAGTCTCGCAGAGTCTGGTGGACTACATGAGGGCCGGCTATGTCACCACGGACGCGGTGAGAATTTTGAGCCGCAACGCCTTGCAGGCCGAGATCTCGGAAATGGTTCAAAAACTGACTGCAAACTCGCCGGGTGGTAACAACTCGTACATTCAAGCGGTAGCGCAAGAAAGAGTTCTCAAGCGGCGGGCTGAGCTTAAGGACGGGCTTGTCGACGCGGCAACGAAACACGCCAGCGCCCTCGGCATTGCCGCCGGCAACACGCTCAGCGAGTTGAAAAAGCAGACCGACGCGCTCGCGGATGTCCAAGCAAGAATTTCTGACAAAAACACTGATCCCGACATGATTGAAGAGCTAGAGGAGCAGAGGCAGGAGCTGGACGCAGACGTCCAGCAGCTGCAGGAGGACTACACCCGGGAAAGCCAAGCGGCTCGAGAGGCGCAAGAACACAGGGATAATGTCAATTTGGATAGGCAGGCAGACGAATTTAATGCGGGCGCGAAGGAAAGAGAGGCCAAGCGCCGTCTTGAGGAAGAGCTTACAGCCGAGTAACGAACAGTTAGCATCATTGAAATACTTCAAGTGAACCGATTAATATAAAAACCGTCGACTGAATGTATCACCATATTGTGACTCGAAGCTACTTAAAGCTTTATATTAAAAAGGTTGTGACATGTAATATAAGAATAGAACAGGTGGGAGAAAAGTTCTCGGAGAGGCTGCGGTGCGAGGTGAGTGGAAGATATAAGAATGGCATTTTCAGCTTGATACACACAGTAGCTCCAAATTAGAGCCAAAGTATGGCTCTTTCAATTCTAAAGTTTAACATCAGATATCTCAAACGTCTGGATGACGCCGGTATCGAAGTGTGAGAAGAAAAACTTCCCCTTCATGTGCGTATCACTGTAAGCTTGGTACTGCAGTCCTGAATCTCCGATTTGTGTGCTCCACCGTTTTACCAGCGACCCGTCCACACTCGGCTGGCTGAAGTTGCTGAGATCAAAGGTTATATTGCCTGCATCGTCCAAGTTGACGGCAACAATCACCAACTTGCTTCTCTCGGCGTCGTAGGCCGCGATGGCGTTGCTGCTACCGCCGCTTAGAATACGCATCCCAGGGCGGATGTGCCTTGTGAACTGGGCAAGCACATAGTACTTTTGGTTCACGACGCCGAGTGTGCCGCTAGTGTCGTTGCCTAACATCAGCCCCCAACCGCTGCTATCATCTACGACCTGCCAGTAAATCCAAGCTGTAGGGTGCAGTTGCTGAAGGTCGAGTAGCAGGCTAGACGCCAGGAGATAACCCGTGGGATCAGGTTCACTGTATTCGCTGTTCCAAAGCCCCTTGCCTGCGGCTGACGCCAGTTCGTACAGCCCTGAGCGATTTCCGTTGAAGAATTGATAACCGTGAACGTTAATGCGGCCGACATCGGTTCTCGCGGTGCTGGTAAGACCGTTCCACGTCGTAATAGCTTCATCGTATGTGTTTTCGTCAGAAGCAGATACGATCACGCTTGTCAGACCTTGTCGGTCCAGCTCGGAACGCAGTCGCGGTATGATATCAGACATCGAGTCTATGCTAAAATGACACCCTTCCTGCGAGCCAGTCAGGCCAGACCAGTCGTTGTCCGAGGGCTCATTGAAAGCGTCGACTGATACAAAATCGATGCCCCAGTGTTCGCTCGCGTATTTGGCAATCGTGGCTAGGTATAGGGCGTGTTGCTCGTAGTATTGGGGTTGCAGGTTGTTGCTAGATCCGTCATTGGAGCCCGAAGGGTTTTGATTGATGCACATCCACCACATGGGCGAGTTGGAGAAGAGCTCAAAGGTTTTGACGCCGCGGTTCTTAGCGAGCTGCATCATATTGCGCTGGTTGGCGTCGACCGTGAAGTTCCAGCTCGAGGAGGTGGCGATGGTAGAGGCTGGGTCAAGCCAGAAGCCGTCAATTTGGCGACTTGGGGAGATATCCGGCGCCACGACCATCACCTCGCCGTCCACTTGATTCCAGCTGCATGCGCCGGCATTATATCTCGCAATGGTCATTCCAAGCCCGGGAAGGCTCGCTCCACTGTAGGATACCGTGTCGAGCGAGAAGGTGATGTCTGCCAGCTGCTCATTATTACCAAAGGCCTTCGCCCACCATGCCAGTGAAGTACCCCAGCCCTCCCATGTTCCCCAGTTGGAGGACGAGTCGATGGTGTAAACCTTACACGCCGAGACCGTTGCAATCTCTGCAAAGAGCAGCAGCAGCGAGGAGGCAGTTTTAAAAGTCATACTGCAAAGTGGTGAATAACGAAGAATAATACCGAGATGCAATTCCCTTGTATTTGGACAAGTACAGGGGATCGCACGGGGTATATTATGAAAACATCGAAGCGGCGCCGTCGACCGTCTCTTTTGCCTCCTGATCTTGATAGCCTCCTGTTGGTAGCTGGTCCTTAATGGACCAATGGCGTGTTTTGTAGAGGGATTGCGGGGAAGGGGGGAATTTACAGTAGTGTAATTGCCTCATTTGTGGAAGCGTAGGCTACTTGGCTTAGCGACCTTTAGCGCAAGGGAGGTGTATTGTCCAAGGACCTTGGCTACTCCACTCCTCCCTCGGCGTAAGTATAGTTGCTGATTAGCGCTGAACGAATGTATAGAAGCCGGGGAGAAGGCGACACGGGTTAACAGCAGCCAAGGAAGAAACGATCTGGAATCGGCCAGAACACACAGAAATGATCTAGTCTATACTCTAGCTCATGCCCTGGCTTACAATGTATGAAGCGACGGAAGGTAATAAGTATATCTTAGCGACGTTGAGTTACGTAGTAGGTTTTTGGCTGCGATGCGCGGTCTCGGCCCCCGCGGGCATATCAGTATCTGGCTTCATTTCGCGAATCACAGGCCTGATGTCATGCTGGGCTTTACAACAAGAAGAACATTTCCCCACGACTCATCACCCCTATGTGTTAATAATGCCTTTAAACAAAGGGTTTGGATCAATATGTTATATTAATTAGCATGTTCTCGTTATACCTGTACTTTGATAAATATTAAATATTGGTATGGGCCGACAGGATTAACGGATCGTGCATGACCAAGTGCTCTTGCTCGAATATTACTGTCGGGGAAGGGGAATCCAGCTAGGCCCGATATTGTACAAAGAAGTAGGATAATATTTCAAATAACAGTTAATACTCCTATATAAAGGCAGGCGGTCACGCCTCTGCTCCTAACGCCAGACCATAGATGGATATCTTTTCGGAGAGGATAATTTAAGCGATTGCGCTATGAAAGCTATTACTAATCCTAGACTTGAAATTGTTGAGTAGTTTAAGTCGACATTAAGTCCATCAGAGGAGCAAGGCACGAGTTGAGCATTTAGATCGCGAAGGTGGAGAGCACGAGACACAACCGCAATTTCCATGGTAGGAATACCTGTGGCTCGGACTGCCCGGATGGCTAATAAGAGCCACAGCAGGATGCTTAACAGACGCATTGTGCAAAGTATTGAGGCTCGACGGACACGTAGGGTCGATGAGATGATACCGGACGATGACTGAATTGGAGCTTTTCAGTTTACTGCGCCGGGCAGCGTCTGCGTACTAAGAATTTCGACAAAACAATTCTCTCACTTTTATCTTCACGCAGGTTTAAGCAGTTAAGAACCAGCAGGTTACAATGCGCAGTGTTAGCCCGGGAAGCTATTGAAAATACCAAGTAATGATATCTCCCCGGAGGTCCAGCCTGCTTAGAACCAACATGTCTTCGGCCAGCGAGCTCCTGCAATTATTATTTAATACCGCGGATAGTGATAGTGGAAGAATTGAGAGGCCTGTTCCAAGACCACATTCTCACGGCCATTAGTGGCATCTCTGGTCGTTCTCCTTCAAAGGGTCGTCTCATCTGCTCAAATACTTTTAATCAGACGATAGGCTGTATCAGACCATAGTAAGAGATATGGCATGAAAAATGCAAATACACCGAAGACCGCCCTCATCGGTCGTGAAGGGTCAGCTTCCCTCAAGCAGAGGATCCTGGTGACAAATGTCAACCCGAGAAACAAGTAGAGAACAGCCAGGCAGAAAACCAATCGGAATCAACTACAAGAGATCGGGGCTTCGTACTTGACCAAGCAGCTAGCCGACATCCGGACTACAACGCTAGAGGAGGAGAATGAACCGGGGATAAAGCCAACGAAAATAAAAAGAAAATTGCAGGTCCAGCCGCTTCACATGAACCCTCGATCCATCGGGATCAATAACAATTTCTTTCAGCTTGGTGGCAACTCCATCGCTGCAATGGGAGTAGCTAGTGTAACGCAATAGCCCAAAGCCGGACTGCTCGTCGCTGATGTTTTCCCTCAACCCACGCTTCGGCAGGCAGCACGGGTGGGAGCCAAGAAACCACTAGATCATAGCTAGAAGCAAGCTATTCTGATCGATTCCACGGTCAAAGCGAATCTTTTCGTTGAAATCGAGTCTCTCAGCAAACATATAGGATCCAGTGTGCGGTGGCTACTATCCTTCCTATCACCAAACTCCATGGAAGTGTAAGGACACGGCAGAGGGCTAGGGAAAACCCCCAGCAGAGTCTCTTCGGAGCATGATTCGTCACATTCGCTTAGCTTGGCTCGCTATAACTTCGGAATTTCTTCCATAGAATAAAATTTATAGAGGCACGATACTATCGCTTGCAAAGTCTTTGTTAGCAAGACAGAATTTCGTATAGCACTGGCCATATCGGCCAATCTCGGCTCCTACAGGGTGCGTAGACTTTAAACATACTCAAGTGGCGAGAGACGGGGCAACGGTGGTGGCAGGGACCAAGACTAACGTTCTACAAACAATCTAATTTGCAATCCATTCCTCGAGTCGCTGCCGTCGACCAGTCAAGACGTGCGACATCTCACGTCGCAAACCCATTGGAAGTTTGTGAAGATCCAATCACGGCCAAGAGATCCCAGACGGATCGGTTTATCCAAGCGGCTCCATCGAATTGACAAGTTGTTGGGTAGTATATACGGGTATGAGTATCGACTTATACTTGGGTGCAGTTATGGTTCTGAGTTGACTATCAAGGACGATCATCTTGTCTCGTTTGTTGCTGGGCGGCAGCAATTCTTTCACGGAGTGCTGCCTGCTGCTCCTGGATCTGCTGGAGTTGCAGTAGTGTCTGCCTTCTCGCCTCCAACTCGGTGTGCTCTTTCATGAGCTGGCTGACCTCCTCCACGCTCGGTTCGGATGGCCATGCCATAGGGTGCGGCTGGCTCTGAGAATCCTCACTCTGCGAAGGGAGATATGTGACAGGCGGTAACGGTTGCTGGCTATATGTGGCTTGGTCGCTATGCTGGAACGGCTCCATCGAGTCTGGCGGCCCCGACGTTCCCACAGCAGTCACGCTAGGTGATGAGTGATGCGGAATAGGTCCATATTGGGCACCCGGAGCATCTCCTACGCTGTGCGCATAGGGGTAAGCAGCGAGCTCCGGAACTGGCAAGCCATCTGCCGGAACCTCATATGCTAGGTGCTGCGGGCTCAGCTCGGATGGATAAGGCTGCGCGCCCAGTTCAGAGGGATCGGGTGTCTGGCGAGTCGTGTCCAGTTCAGGCAGACCAGTGGCAACCGGTACATTAGCCGCCTTGCCATCTTTCTCTATTCCGCCGTTGGTAACTGCTCCTTCGCCCCTCTCTTGCTCCGCGACAACAGCGCTTGCCTTTCCCTGCAGCTCCGACTTCCCAGGTAGGATGCTTGTATCCGGATGCTCGGGCGATTCACCACCACCACTGCCTTTCTTCGATTTGCGGTTTTTAAGGAGCATCCAAACTATAATACCGGCAACAAGAGCCCCGACGGCCACTGCGCCTACAGCGATACCTGCAATGGCTCCCGACGACAAGTTGCTGCCTCCACTTACGGGGCCTGTAGATTGCGCCGACTGTGAGGCTGACGAGGTACCGGTGCTTCCGCTTGTCGTACTTGTCAGGGCCGTGGTACTTGTCAAGGCCGTGGTACTTGTCAGGGCCGTGGTACTTGTAGTGCCTTGATTGCGGGCTGTTGACGTGCTTTGAGTTGAAGTCCCAGCGCCGTTGGCGGTAGTCGACGTGGGCACTGAGTCGTCACCATGACACACGTTGACGGTCACATTGTATCCCAGGTTCAGGCAATCCTCTGAAAGCACATTGAAGGCGTCGGATAGATCGGACCCGTCGCAACTGGCGTATAAACAGCAACTGGCTCTGTTGATCACGCTGTTGTTTTGGCAGATGCATGTCAAGTCCACACCGCAGCTTGAGGAATCAAGCATGGATGTGAAGCAATTTTCCTAGAAATCATACGGAGTTAACTAGAGCTCAGCGCTGAGTGCCTCTTTTTTTAGGCTTAGCTCAAGGCCTGTTCCTGTTGGTCAAGCTTACCGAGCATGAGGGTTCCGTCGCCGTCTGCGCCGTCGATAGGCTCGCGAAAGCGAGGGCAATCGCGGTATAAGTCACCCACGTCATTTCGCCAAGACTTTGAGGATAAACTTGACAAGATTTTGGCTTGCGTAGCGTTTGAGGGAAGGAAAGAAAGACCCGAAAGAAAACTTGCGACGCGCAGCCACAGTCTGAGGGCTGAAGGGGCCCCTGTCCTATCCCCACTTTAATCTCTCAGCTGAACGGTTCAAAAGCCAAGCGAGCGTTGACTATTTAAAAGTGGCGTAAATGAAGCATGGTTACTGGAGCGCTCGTGATGATTTTGGGACATCGCTGGCACCCTAGATGTACGCGTTTTCCTGCCAGCCAATCCTGTATCGGTAATTACACACGTACTGCAGCTAATTTAAACACGTTTCGGAAGACAAGCCGATATTCTGCAAAGCTTCCACCTTACAAACAAGAAAACGGGGGCGCGCGACGTGACACAAGGTTGACTGGTAAGACCCCGGACAAGGGGTTAACCGCGCCATCAACCGCGATCGCGCCAGCGGCTTGGGACTACATTAGAGAATGGCTCTTCACATTGCCAGAAAATATAACGGGGGTGGTAGAGGATGTAAAAGGGATTGAAGCTGTATTGAGCAACCATGTTTAGAATGGGCCGCTAAGCGAATCCCACATATTAACCTAAGGTAGATACAGAAAGAGAATCGCCGGCGTATGTACGATAGAAACAAATGGTTTCCCATTTCCCCCTTTAAAACAGCGATGTGGGCCTGAGGTCGGGTTCTGTAAACGAATGAATGCAACGTGGGCCTATTCACTGTTTGGCCGCTTAAGGAAACGTTCAATCTGAGTTAGGTATCAGCTGCACCGGCTGCTATTATGGCACGCAGCAAAATCTTATACGTTATCATGCCTAACACCCCCCTCGGAGATGTCGTCGAACTTGTAATTCTTGAACTTCTTCACCGGAAGCTTGGATTCAAACATAAAGTCCAGCTCCTCGTAGGTGCGACCTTTCGTTTCAGGCAGCCTGAAATAGCACCAAATCGTTGCTAGCACGCTGAGGCCACCGAAGAAGAAACCAGTCTTGCCTCTCCAGTTCGCTGCCGAGGCGTTCAGCATGTACGGGACGGCAATGGTCATCACGATTTGGAAGATAGAGCCTGAAGACGTCGCAAGTGCGCATGTCTGGGAGCGGAGTCTGGTGGATCCGATCTCTGCGAATATCACAAAATTGATGGGCCCGACAGTGCTCTGGAAAACAAACGTAAGGAGGTCTAGAAGACCAGCCTGCGCCCAAGCAAGCTCTGGGCGAGAGGTGTAGTTAGGGAGGCAGTCCAGAACGCCAATGATGATTTGTGACACAGCCATCAGAGCGCAGCCGACGGTGAAGATGCTTCGGCGCCCGAAATAGGACATCATGGCCCAAGAACTGCAGGTAGCGACAAACCCAATCGCGGTGTTTCCGACGCCCATGTCGAAAGACGCCGAAACAGGAAGCCCAGCTAAGGTGAAGAAATAAACAGCGTAGCCAATCAGTGAGACGCCAGTGATAACCTGCCATATCTGGACCATTATAGCAATTTCAGTTCGGATACGGTTCGTGCCGCGAAAGCATTCAATGAAGCTTGTGTCTTTTTCAATTGATGCTTCATGGATTGTCGTAGCTTCAATAAGCGCCAGCTGGGCGCTGATATCCACATTGGCAGTGGGGCTCACGAGCCGGCGTAGCGCGGCCTCGGCTTCCTCGCGACGGCCTTGGCGGATTAGCCACCATGGCGACTCCGGTGCGAACCACAGCAGTCCTCCCAATAACGGAATCCAAATCCACTGAATAGCGAATGGAATACGATACGCCCATTCATCAGTCCTCAGCGAGACACCGTCGCCGACTCCGGAGGCGATAAATTGGCCAATGACATATGCGAGATTAATCCCTGCGTTCATGATACCCCGGAGAGAGACGGGGCAGACTTCGGATGCGTAGGTGGGAGCCAAGACGACATA
>FTLB01839457.1_pt1 | contig 22578 bp, 20 predicted proteins | sample 1658291 | NCBI WGS metagenome assembly FTLB01 (sample SAMEA3914812, study PRJEB12502) | metagenome | biome: forest; material: soil | place: Canada | collected 2011-07-07 | depth 0.1 m
CCATACCATAAACTATAAGGAATAATAATCTTACACAGTTTTTCAAAAAATCTTCACTTCCAAGTTTATACTTTCCCGAAGGCTACATCCGTCCAGTCTTCGGGAATATTTTTTAAGGCTTCCCTAAGCTCCTCTGCCCATTTGGTAGAAATGGCCCTTAAATCTTCTCGCTCGTAGCGGTGTTCTACTATCTTAAAACTATCGGGCTTGTAGTAAACAACGTCAATGGGGAAATCAACATCATTACAGCTAACCCTAGTAGAGTCGAAAGAAAGAAAGCCGGTTTTAAGCGCGTCTCTTATGTTGGTATCGTAAGTAAGCGTTCTGTTAAGGATTGGTTTTCCGTACCCCGAATTTCCAATTATTATAAATGGAGAACTTGCAACTACCTCAATCCAGTTGCCTTGGGGGTATAACAAATAAAGTTTGTGTTCATCATCATTCTTTAGCTGGCCGCCTATTATGGTATGAAGGTTAAAATGCAGCCCTGCTTTTTCCAAAGCCTCGCCGTCTTCTTTCTCCACCTGCCGCAGTATTTCGCCAAAAGCATTTACTACCTTATACAGTTTATCAAACTTATTTTCTTCCTCGCTAAGCAGTTCTTTCAAATAAGTAATGGCTTTGTCTCGCACAGAACGCAGGCCGCTGGTCATTAAAAAAACCGAATGATGGTCTTTCTGGCTTATATAAACTTTTTTGGCAGATGTAGTTTCCGTACCTGACGTTATACGAGTATCGGCAAGGGCAACCAGACCGGATTTTAATTTAATTCCAAGGCAATAAGTCATAACTAAAATAAAAGCTTTCAAAATAAGGAAAGAATTACTGCTGCACAACCTTTACCTGATGTAAAGTTTTATTTTCCCCTTTAGGCATTAGCAATACACCTTTTATGGGGCAGCAATCGTTGTAGTCGCTTCCGTGGCATACTTTAATGTAATGGGTGTTTGCTATGCATTTATTAGCTGGGTCAAAACCAATCCATCCGGTTCCGGGAACTAATGCTTCTGGCCAGGCGTGCATGGAAGAAGAGCCTATATATTCCGAACCTTGGTCCAGGTAGCCGGAAACATAGCGGCAGGGTATCTTGTTTTCCCTGGCCATTGCAATAAAAACATGAGTAAAGTCCTGGCATACTCCTTTTTTTATCTGCAATACTTCATCGGCAGTGGTGTCCACCGTAGTGTGTTTTGCCTCATACTTCAAAAAAGAGTAGATATACTCATTCAGTTCAACCAAAAAATCCTGTACGCCCTGTTTCTTGTTATAGGTTTTTAGCAGAGGCTTAGTTTCTTCCGATAGAGAAGTAAGCTTTGTTTTTGATAGGAAAAGAAAGTTGTCGATTAGAAAATTAGCAGAGTCAATTACTTTCCCCTGTTCTGCGGGTTTTAGTTTCTTGGCTAAAGGAGGTATATCCAGCTTTTCAACCCTAGAGTTATAGGTAAACTGTAAGGTGGTAAATGGCTTATGGGGCCGTATACGTATGGTCTCAAAGCCGAAACTGTTTTTGCTAAAAAATGCTTCCTGGTTAATGGAGTTTCTAATCTGGAAATCAAGCAGCGTTTGCGAACTATCAGTACAGGGAGAAGCCAGAAATTCAAAAATCGCCTCACTTACCGGCTCCTCGTATTCGTTAATAGAGGTGTACTGTATGTTATAAATAGTAGCCATTTAAGAGAGCCCTCTTATAATCAGCTCTCCCAATTTGTACACATTGTCCAGTGTTTTTTCAAGGAAAGGCAAAATATCGTCTTCTATGTCTTCTATGGTCAGGTAACTAAAAGAGGCGTTCATTTTTCCTGCAAAAAATTCAGGAGAGCCTTTTTCATTGCCATTAATCATCTTTATTTTATTCAGGCAAATGCTTACGGCTTCCAGGTTGTATATAAGCGAACGTGGAAAATCTTTATTCAATATCAAAAACTCCAGCGTATCCTGTAGGTTTGGCACATTTTTATAAAAAATGCGACTCATATCAAATGCCTCAGCGCTTTTTAGCAGCGTAATGCACTGGTACGTTTCTACAGGTTTACCAAGATTCTGAGTTTCTGCCAACATCACGTCTTTGGTTTTTGCTATCAAAATCCGGGTAAGCTGCCCTGCCGCCTCTATGCTCATTCCCAACTGAATCAGCGACCATATATCGTTATGCAGTAAGGTATGGCTAATGTATCCCTGCACAATAAGGCATTGGTCCACCACCATATCCGTATAGGCCAAAACCTGCTCATGGTTAAGGTTAGCGTGGTTATAGGCATTTACCATGTGGTAAAACTTATTAATAGATTCCCACAGCTCCGATGAAATAGTATCCCTGGCCCCACGGGCATTTTCCCTGGCAAAGAAAATAGCTGTTTTTATAGAAACAGGGTTATTTTCATCCATAGTAATGCGGTGTACAAGCTCCTCGTCTTCCAGGTCTTCCCCTTTGTCTTCGTACTCGTAGGCAAGCCCCGTCATAGACGAAATGCTGTCCAGCACAAACTCTTTTCTGGAAAGCAGCGGAGCGTCCAGCGTAGAAAAATAATGCACATTAACATAACGTGCGGTATGCAGCGCCCGCTCCAGGTAGCGCCCCATCCAAAATAAATTATTGGCAATTCGTGAAAGCATAAAAAATAATTATTCTTCTAATACCCAGGTATCTTTAGACCCTCCGCCCTGCGAAGAGTTTACTATCAGGCTGCCCTTCTTTAACGCAACTCTGGACAAGCCTCCTTTAAGCACAAACTCCTTGTTCTTACCCATTAGGCAAAAACTTCTAAGGTCAATATGTCTTGGCTCAAAATCTTCCGTCTCTTCTATAAAGGTAGAGTGCACGGACAAAGACATAATTGGCTGCGCAATATACTTTCTTCTGTTCGACTTTATTTTTTCTAAGTAGTTTTCTTTTTGTTCTTTGGTGGCGCGGTCTCCTATTAGCACCCCATAGCCGCCGGACTCATCCACTGGTTTTACAACCAGGTTAGAGATATTCTCCGTTACAAATTTATAATCCTCGTCCACCTCGCAACGATAGGTGTGAACGTTTTTAAGTATCGGCTCTTCCGACAGATAGTATTTTATTATTTGCGGAATGTAAGTATATACCGCTTTGTCGTCCGCCACCCCTGTGCCCGGAGCATTAATAATGGTAACGTTACCTTCTCGGTAGCAGGCCATAATTCCCGGAATACCAAGCACAGAATCTGCACGGAAGCATAATGGGTCTATAAACTCATCGTCCACCCTGCGATAGATTACATCTACACGTTTTGGCCCTTGCAGGGTTTTCATGTATACAAAGTTTCTGTCTACGTAAAGGTCGCGGCCTTCTACCAGCTGCATTCCCACGCTTTGGGCGAGGAACGAATGTTCGTAGTAAGCGGAATTGTATATACCCGGAGTAAGCAGCACTACAGTAGGGTTATCAACCCCTTCTGGCGCTACAGATTTCAGGATAGACAAAAGCTGCTCAGGATAGTCGTGTACCGGACGTACCTTGTAATTTAAAAACAGTTTAGGAAAAGCCCTCTTCATGGCTTCCCTGTTTGAAAGCACATAACTAACTCCCGAAGGGCATCTTAAATTATCTTCCAGCACGTAATACTCACCGTCTTTATGTTTTATTAAGTCCGTTCCGCTAATGTGGGTATAAATATTGCCTGGAGGGGTAAAATCCATCATCTCCTTTAGGTAATAGTTAGAGCTGAAGATAAGCTCTGGCGGCACTATGCCGTCTTTAAGGATTTTTTTGCCGTGGTAAAGGTCATGCAAAAACATGTTAATGGCCTGGTTTCTCTGAAAAATCCCTTTTTCAAGAGTCTCCCATTCGTCATGGGGTATAATGCGTGGAAACAAGTCAAAAGGGAATATGCGTTCCACCCCTTTCAGGTTATCCGAATACACCGCAAAGGTTACCCCCTGGTTAAAAAATAAAAGCTTGGCAAATTCATTCAGCTTCTTTATGTCTTCCAGAGAAAATTTCTGGAAAAGGCTCATAACGTTCTTATAGCATTTCTTTACCGTTCCGTTGTTTTCAAAAACCTCGTCAAAAAGGTTTTTGGAAAGAGGATAGGAGGAAAAAACCGAAGCAACCGCTGCAGCTTGCGCCTGGTTTTGTTTCATCTCTTGCATATTGGTCAGAGTTAGGTTCTCAACAACAATTGTGTAACAATACAAACTTTAGGGCAAATGTTTAACTATCCTTTGTCCTATTTTGTATTTTTTAATTCTATTAAATATAATAGATGTATTAAGCGAAGTCAAGTTTTTAAACAAATTTCTTAAAAATTTGACCATTTTTTTAAAACTTAGTTAAAAAACAGACCAAATTATTATAAAAATAATAAGTTTAGTTATAAATAACCCCAAAATTAAAGCAATAGTTCAAATACCCAGAACTTGTATATAATAATAAAAGGTATTAAAAATAAGCGGGTTTAGCTACTCTTTCCTTCAATAAAAGTCTTATGGTCCTCTTTTAAAGCCACCCCCGAAAGTTTTAGCCGGAAAGATTCATTAATAAGGTAAAGTGCTTTGTCGGCGGCAAAGGCGGGGTGCAACCCTCCCAGCCGTATGTTAGAGATGCAGTTACGCCGCTCGTCGGTTGTTCCGGGTTGGGGTAGGTAAGTAAGGTATATGCCCATGCTGTCCGCCGCGCTTAGACCCGGCCGCTCGCCGATGAGCGCTATAACCATGCGGCTGTTTAGCAAATAAGCTATTTCGTCCCCCAATGCCACCCGCGATTGCAAGGCTATACAAATAGGAGCGATGGAGTAAGCGCCAAGTTTGGGAAGAACCGCTTTTAACAAGGGCAATGCATTTTGCTCTACCGCAAAAGCAGAAAGCCCATCCGCCAGCACAAAACAAATATCGTAAGCGGAGGAGGGAAGAGCTTTTAATTTCTCTGCCGATTCCTCGTTCAGTTGCCTGCCAAGGTCTGGGCGTTTTAAGTAGGTAGTACGGTCTAGCGCTTTACTATGTACTACTATAGACTGCTGAGATAGTTTTTGTAGTTCCTCTTGTAGCAGTTCGGTAGTAAGTATGGCATAAACGGCATCCCTGGCCTTTGCGTGCGCCAGCTGAAATTGCAGCAGGTAGTCCGTTGGCACGCTGGAGCCCGTTCTGCCCAGCGCTATGCGGGCGGCGGTGTATTCCTTCAGCTTTTCCCAAAAGTCTTTCTGGTAGGCCATAGCTATTCTATAAACGGATTTTTCTCCAGCAAACGGTTCCCCTGCGAGGGATGCCTAAATTCAAGCTCCTTGGTTACTATGCCCATCTTGATTAGCCAGGCTTCAAACTCTGGCGCGGGCCTTCGCTTCAGTAGCTTTCTAATATACAGCGCATCGTGAAAGGAGGTGCTTTGGTAGTTCAGCATTATATCGTCCGCACCCGGTACGCCCATAATGTAGCTGCACCCCGCCGTTGCCAATACAGTAAGCAGCATGTCCATATCGTCCTGGTCGGCGTCGGCATGGTTGGTGTAGCAAACGTCGCAGCCCATAGGCAGGCCAAGCAGCTTGCCGCAAAAGTGGTCCTCCAGCCCCGCGCGGATTATCTGCTTGCCGTCGTACAAATATTCGGGGCCTATAAAACCTACTACCGTATTTACTAGCAGCGGATTAAATTTGCGGGCGACGGCATAGGCCCTGGCCTCCAGCGTTTGCTGGTCCGCGCCCTGGTGGGCGTTGGCAGAGAGGGAGCTTCCCTGCCCGGTTTCAAAATACATGACATTTCTTCCTATGGTTCCGCGTTTCAAAGCTAAGGCAGCCTGATGGCCTTCTTCTAGTAACGCCAAATTTATGCCAAAAGAGGAGTTCGTTTTTTCCGTTCCGCCTATGGACTGGAAAACCAGGTCTACCGGGGCGCCCCGTTGTATGGCCTCTATAGTAGTAGTAATGTGCGAGAGCACGCAGCTTTGCGTAGGGATCTCATACCGCTGGCGGATGGAGTCCACTAGTTCAAGCAGTTTTATGGTACTAGTAACGTTATCGGTGGCGGGGTTTACCCCGATGACGGCGTCTCCGCTGCCGTAAAACAACCCGTCTATAATGCTGGAGGCTATGCCCCTCACATCGTCTGTAGGGTGGTTGGGTTGCAGGCGGGTACTGAACCTGTCTTGCAATCCGATAGTAGTTCTAAATTTTGTGATGACAGAACATTTACTGGCAACCAGTATTAAATCTTGCAGGCGCATGATCTTGGAAACCGCCGCTGCCATTTCCGGCGTAATGCCCGGCGCTACCTGTGTCAGCTTTGTGGTATCCGTTTCCTCTGCCAGCAGCCAGTTGCGAAAGTCGCCAACGGTAAGGGAACTGATTTCTTCAAACGCTTTGGCATCGTGACTGTCTATAATCAGCCGGGTAACTTCGTCCTCCTCGTAGGGAATAATGGCTTCGTTCAGGAAGGTTTTTAGGGGAAGGTCTGCCAGGGTTAGCTGCGCCGCTACTCGCTCTTCGGCGTTGGCTGCGGCCACTCCCGCCAGCTGGTCGCCGGAGCGCAGGGGAGAGGCTTTGGCCATCAGTTCCTTCAGGCTGCTAAATACATATACCCTGCCTGCTATAGTTTGCCTGTAGGCCATGCCTTAAAGAGTTTAGATTAGTAAGATAAGAAAAAATGATGGTTTTTATTCTGGTTAATGACTTTTTAAGGAGAAAGTAACTATTAACCCAAAATAGATCTTTTGCGAATAATTCTTTCATTAAATAGGTATGTTCGAAATAGATAATCAAAATAGTATGTATTTATAGCAAAGCTATTTTGCCAAATGGATATTACTTAGTAATTTAAAGGCCATAGCGTCAGCTATTTATTATGATGAAGAAATTACTATTAGCATCTGCTTTAATGCTGCTGCAAACAGCCGCCAACTCCCAATTGATTTGTGCAACAGAGCACCCGGGCATGGCAGACCTTAAGGTATACGTAACCGAATACCAAGGCATGGCAGACCTTCTCGTTTACAAACAGCCTTATCAAGTGGCTGTGGGCCCAAATAACGGACAATGGTTTTTTACTCCTTACCAGGGGAGCGCCACCAAGATAATTTATTTTACAGATCAACAGGGGCTTGCCGACCTGATTATCTGTTATGTAGACACACAGGGCGCTGCCGGTTGGAAAAACCGAGAGAAGAAACGTCTGCTGGAATAGTTTTACAGTTGTCCGCAAGGCTTTCTTTACGCTCCGATAGGCTACCTCAAGTTGTACTTTCCTATTTAATAGTATCATGCGTTAAATTATTCATTAATTTGCTACTTGTAGTGAGTTTGTGCTAAGTAAAAACCTACTATCTGAGGGGTAAATAGTACATGGCATCCCACACGTGCGGGATTATGGGCTTGTTATCGCTTGTTCTTTCGCTTGTTAATTTTTTGAACGTGTAAGATTTTTGGCTTTTTAAAAGGGCGCTGTGCCAAGTGGCATAAGTTTAAAACAATGGTAGCTTAAATCTACTTGTTAATAGTAATTGTTTGCGAGGAAATAAAGGTAGCATAAAAGAGTAGAGGCTTTTAAAAATTATTGCTATGGCTGTCCTCCGCTGCCGGACAGGCAGCGTTCACACAACGGCTCTGGCTTATGATCCGCACTGGCTTTGCCGCTTCGCCCAAAGATAATAAGAAGGAGCCTAACGTGTGAACTGGTAGGGTTGTCGCTTCTACTATGGCTTGTCCGCATACGACGTGGACATTGGCCAGCGTGTTGTTGATAGCAAAATTATAATGAAGTAAAAGCATAGGCAGAATGTGTTCGTCAGCAAGTAGCCAACTAGAAAACAACTATCAGATACTATTTCTTCTTTTTAAAGATGCCCAGGAAGCCTTTGTGCTTTTTTTCATCTTTGCTTTTGCCAAAGCTTACCGTATTATCAAACGATTTATCGTAAGCTTTAATAAAGGCATTGTGTAATACATTAATAATACTTCTAAAAATTTCGGGTTTAATATTATCTAAAGTCCCTTCAATCGGGACTTTAGTGGCAAATTCGTTCTGATGATGGTTTTTAAATACATCAAAAGTGAGGCCCACGGCTACTGTCCAGAATTTTTGAAATACATTACCTTTTTCTTCAGACCAGTTCTTTACATTCATGCCGTTCATGATGGGTTTAACATAACCCTGCACATTCGAGTTGTCTAATGATAGTTCGGTATACAAAGAAAATGTTCCTTTCTCAAATTCAAATTTACCGTATGCCTTAAACAAGGTGTTAAGATCGACCAGATTTACATTCGTTAATTTTAGTTTTATAAGCGCATCCGGTATTTTTTTCAACACATTCATATTGCCTTTAATAGACAGTTTTCCATGCCCTATAGTAACGCCTTCCATAGTTAATACCGAGGGTAATTTTTCTCCCCCATTCTCGAGGTTCGACAAATTAGTCGCTGATAAATTAACGTCGCTTATGTACATGCTCACTTTTGGAGTAGAATGAAAATCCAGGTAAGAAATTTTACTATCGTGAATCTCGAAGCGGTCAATTTGTATTGGTAATAGTTTTTTCAATTCCGCCGTCCAGTCCGTTTCGGCGCCTGTCTGGCTGCTGCTATTACTACCGCCCACAAAATTTAAATCGGCGTCATAAAACCTCACCTTGCCCTTTATGGCGCCTTTAAGTAAGGCTTTCCATTCAATAGATAAATCGACTTTCTTTGCCGCAATAAAGTGAACCGGCGCTTTCCCGTCTACCTTATCAAGTTTCAGGTCCTTTATAACATAAGCGCTGCGTATCAGCCGTATGTCCACATCGTCTATGCTTCCCCTATAGCCATCCATCTCCCCCAACACCTTGTTAACGTAGTCCTTAACAATATATGGAAGCGCCAACCTGGCAATAAGCAGTAGGCTCAGTACAGATACTAGTATAATGGTAATGATTCGTTTTTTGCGAGAGCGGGGGGTATTTGTGTGTTCCATAACTATGTATAATATTAGCGCCCTTTTTAAAAACAAGCCTTACATCTGTCCTGTTGTATGTTACATTATTCACAGGTTGCCGAACAAGGATAACTCAGTGATAGAGTAAATGTTTACTTGGGTTTTCAATCTCGTAGCTGGCGCAAGGTCCACTTGTGCCGTTTATGGAAAGGGCAATTATACTGCTTGTCACTCGCGAGGACGCAAGCGACTGCGGGGGAAGCTAGGTATGTAATTACTATTATTAGTTCTCGTAGCTGGCGCAAGTGTCCACTTGTGTCATTTGTGTCGGGTTTTTAGTTTTTCAAAGTTGGTACAAGCGTGACGCTTGCACCAGCAAGGGAAAAAATTTATAATAATAGTAGATTCTTTATTTCTTAGAATTTTTATATCACACAAATCTAAAGGCCAGGGGGAACACCCCAACATATTAAAACCCATGAGACTGAACTAAACTACCACATACTGAACAGTAAATATATGGTGAAGCATATTGATGGCTCTTGTTTTCTTTCATTATTAAAACTCTATTTGTCTTACAATTATAACAATAACCTGTTAACCGTGAAAAAAAATCAAAATTCATAATAGTGGGGATAGTATAACCACTTGTACTTGCCGTTCCTCCTGTTAGAATAAAATTTTGATTTAATTTTTCCTCAACCTTAATGAATTCTTCTAACTCTGATTCTGTCGGCTTATTAGTTATAGGGTAGGTATTACTATATTCTTTTATGGCTTTCGAGATATCATCATTGATTTTAATTTTTTTAACATCTAATTTTTCTACATCCTTTTTCAATAGTGAATTAATGTAAATTTTATTCTCATGATCTTTTATAAAATAATCTGAGTCTTTTGTTATCATCCATACTTCATCAACTTTTTCACTAGTAATACTATCAAGAAATTGTTCCCAAGAAATCTGATCTCCTAATGTATCTGTTCTCTTTCCCGGAGGGTTGCCACGTTCACGACGTAATCGTGCCTTCTCAAGTATGACCGGTTCCGCATCTTTTGCTAAATCAAATATTTTTTTTAATTTAACTGAAACCTCATCCTCACCATTATGAATTTTTATATATAAATCATTTCTAATCTTTTCTAATTTCTTATTACTTCCTTTAATTTTATTGTAAAGTTCTGCTCTCCCTTGATTCCATTGATCCAAATCACTTTCACTCGATGAATCGAAATGCGTAGGTATATCTACTTTTCCTATCTCATTAGCTCTTTTAATATACTCTTCAAATGAATCACTAAATTTTTTAAGTTTATTTCTTTCCACTTCATACACTATCTGTTTTGAGATAAAAATTTTCTCCTTTAATTCAATTAAAGTCTCTAAAAGGGTATTAAATTTACCTTCCTTTTGACAATAAAATAAAAGATAAATGTTAGCATCAACATAAATATTCCTCATAATTTCCCTCTAATAGTTGGTTTAAGACTTTCTTTAAAAAAAAAACCAGAATAAATCTGGCTTAATTTAAATACTAGTATCTATCTACTTTACTACCTGTTCTTTTATCGGCTTCACGGGGTAGTAAATGGTATCCGAAAGACTAGTTCCGGGGGCTACCATAGGCAGCACGTTTTCTTCTTTCTTCACCTTGGCATGTATTAAAAAGGGCCCTTTGGCCTTGTTGGCCTTGTGTATGGCCTCTTTCAATTCTTCCGGGCTTTCCGCCACGGCGGCATCCATACGGAAGGCTTTTGCCAACGCCACAAAATCCGGGTTAAGCAATTCCACGCCAGAGTAGTTTTTGGAGTAGAACTGTTCCTGCCACTGGCGCACCATGCCCAGGTAGGCGTTGTCCAGCAGCAGTATTTTTATGGGCCAGTTCTCCTGCACGCAGGTAATCAGTTCCTGTATGTTCATCTGGAAAGAGCCGTCGCCCGTAATGCACCACACGTCTTTGTCTGGCGCGGCGGCCTGCGCCCCCATAGCGGCAGGCAAACCAAAGCCCATAGAGCCTAACCCTCCTGAAGTAAGGAAGTGGTTGGGCTTCATGCGCACTATGTATTGCGCAGCCCACATCTGGTGCTGGCCTACGTCGGTAGTAACTATGGCGTCGTCCGGCAGTAGTTTTTCCAATACTTTTATGGCGGCCACTTCCGTAAACTCTACGTAGTCCGGCAGTAGTATAGGGTATTCCTCGCGCAGCTCGTTCAGCTTGTTTATCCAGTCCCTGCGGCGCGGGTTGTTTTCTGTAGTTCGGGTATCGGGTATGTTGCTTATTACTTTCTTCACGTCCCCATGCAGGAACAAGGCGGTTTTCACGTTCTTGGCCTCCTCGCTGCGGTCTATGTCTATATGCAGTATTTTGGCGTTAGGCGCAAAGGTGTCCAGCTTGCCAGTAATACGGTCGTCAAAACGGATACCCCATGCCATTAGCAGGTCGCAGTCCTGTATGGCCAGGTTGCTGTACTTCATGCCGTGCATGCCCAGCCACTGGTAGTATAACGGGTCGTCGTGCTCCATAGCCCCTATGCCCAAAATGGTGCTTACTACCGGAATGTTCTCGCGGTGCGCAAACTCCCTTAGTTCGTCCCAGGCTTTAGATAGTAGTATGCCATGCCCCGCTATTATCATCGGTTTCTTGGCCTCTGAAATCAGTTGAGCGGCATGGTTTAGCTGCTCCTGGGTTACGTTATACACCAACGTATCATCCGGCTTTTTGAAATGCTCTGCCCAGTCTTCGTCCAGCTCTATAAAAGAACCCTGCACGCTTCTTGGTATATCTATCAGCACCGGGCCCGGCCTGCCGTGCATGCTTATGCGGTAGGCCTCGCGGAATATGTGCTGGGCGTCTTCCAGTTTGGTTAGTAAATAGGTTTTCTTAGTAATAGGTATGCAAATGCCTGTAATGTCTGTCTCCTGAAAAGCGTCCGAGCCAATTAATGGTAGGGCAACTTGTCCTGTAATGGCTATCATGGGAATAGAGTCGGCATAGGCGTCGGCAATGCCCGTTACCAGGTTAGTAGCGCCGGGGCCAGAGGTTGCCAGGCAGAAGCCAGGCCTGCCTGCCACCCGGCCATAGCCGTTGGCGGCAAAGGCTGCGCCCTGCTCGTGCCGCACCAGAATGCTGTTTAGCTTGCTAAAAGGAAGCGCATCGTAAATGGGCAATATGGCCCCTCCGGGGTAGGCAAAAAGGTCTTTTGCATCCAGTAATTCTATGAGCTTTACAATGTACTCTGCTCCCCTTAACTTTATTCTTGGCTTCATAAGCTGGTAGTTTAAACTACGTTCTATTACTAAGGTACTAAATCTTTAATTAAAATTCATCTGTTACGCAACCTTCCGAAGCGGAAGACACGGAGCGTAAGTATTTATACAGTAATCCGCTGGTAGCTTTGTACGCAGGCTTTACCCATACTTTTCTTCTGGCCGCCATTTCTTCGTCGGATATCAGTACGTCTATAGTATTATTTACCGCGTCGATCCGTATTTTATCGCCGTCTTTTACCAGGGCTATATTGCCGCCTTCCTGTGCCTCCGGGGTTATGTGGCCCACTACAAAGCCGTGCGTACCGCCAGAGAATCTGCCATCCGTAATTAGCGCAACTTTGTCGCCAAGCCCTGCGCCTATAATTAGCGATGTTCCTTTTAGCATTTCCGGCATTCCGGGCGCGCCTTTCGGGCCTTCGTAACGAATTACTACTACGTTGCCCGCTACTACTTCGCCATTTTCTATACCCAGGTTTAGCTTCTCTTCGCTGTCGTATACCTTGGCTACGCCTTCAAACTTCTCTCCTTCTTTGCCGGTAATTTTAGCGACAGCGCCTTGCGGAGCAAGGTTCCCGTATAGTATCTGTAAATGCCCTCTTTTTTTGATCGGGGCGCTTAACGGATAAATGATGTCCTGATCTTTTGGAAGGTCCGGGTAATCTTCCAGATTTTCTTTTATGGGTTTACCAGTTACTGTTAAACAGTCGCCTATTAGCAGGCCTTCCTTCAACAACATTTTCATGATGGCAGGTATGCCGCCCACATTGTCCAGGTCTTCCATCATGTACTTGCCGCTTGGCTTCAAATCAGCCAGCATAGGCGTTTTGTCGGAAAGCACCTGGAAGTCTTTTAAGGAATATTTTACTCCCGCCGCTTTGCATATTGCCAAAAAGTGCAGGATAAGGTTGGTGGAACCACCCATAATCATTGCCACGCGCACGGCGTTGGTAACAGATTCGTAAGTGATAATATCTTTAGGCTTAATGTCTTTTTCTAACAGGTTTCTTACGGCAGCGCCAGCCAGTAAACATTCCTGTTGTTTCTTTTCGCTGGTAGCAGGGGCAGAAGAACTGTACGGAAGGCTCAATCCCAATGCCTCTATAGCAGAAGCCATAGTATTTGCTGTATACATACCGCCGCAGGCGCCAGCGCCCGGAACTGCGTTATGTATTACTCCTTTAAAATCTTCTTCGCTAATCTGGTGGGCGAATTTTTTACCAAGCGCCTCGAAGGCAGAAACTATGTTCAGCTTCTCGCCTTTCCAAACTCCTGAGCGGATAGTGCCACCGTATAGCATAATGGAAGGGCGGTTCAACCGGGCTATAGCCATAACAGCGCCCGGCATGTTCTTATCGCAACCTACTATAGTAATTAATGAATCGTAATAATGTGCGCCAGAGATGGCCTCTATGCTATCGGCAATTACATCGCGCGAAACCAGTGAATACCTCATTCCTGGCGTACCCATGCTCATGCCATCGCTTACGCCAATGGTGTTGAATTGGATTGGCTTCAAGCCTGCTTTGTCTACGCCTTTTTTAACTAGCACCGCAAGGTCGTTCAGGTGCATGTTACAGGTATTGCCTTCGTAGCCTGTGCTGGCTATGGCCACCTGCGCCTTGCTCATGTCCGCCTCTGTAAAACCTGCGCCATAAAGCATGGCCTGTGAAGCAGGCTGGGTTATATCCTGCGTTAATCTGGAACTGTATTTATTTATTTTTTCCATTAATATCTACTAGTAATCTGTTGTATACTTATTTAATTGCCGCCGCTATTTTATCTCCTACCTCGGTGGTGGAATGGTATTTCGTAGGATTGATGTCCTGCGTTACGAAGCCAGCGCCTAAAGAGTCTTCCACTGCCTTACGAATGGCGGCGGCTTCTTTATCCAAACCAAAAGAGGTTTGCAGCAGCATGGCGGCAGACAGTATTGCGCCCAATGGGTTGGCAATGTTTTTACCGGCAGCTTGTGGGTATGAACCGTGAATAGGTTCGTACAAGGCTGTTTTTTCTCCCACGGAAGCAGATGGTAGTAATCCCAAAGAACCGGTAATTACAGAAGCCTCGTCCGTTAATATATCGCCAAACATATTTTCGGTTAATACCACGTCAAAATATTTTGGTTGTTGGATGATTTTCATGGCGGCATTGTCCACAAACATAAAATCCAATTCTATCTCAGGAAAATCTTTGGCGTATTCTTTTACTGTTTCTCTCCAAAGCCTGGACGTGGCAAGCACATTAGCTTTATCAACCAGCGTTACTTTTTTTCTTCTTTTAGCGGCTGTTTCAAAAGCCAGCTTGGTAATGCGCGTTACTTCTTCCTTAGAATACACGCAGGAATCGAAGGCGGTGTTCCTGTCTTCGCTTCTGCCTTTTTGTCCAAAGTAAATGCCCCCTGTCAATTCGCGAAACACTACAAAGTCAACGCCGTCTACCAGTTCCGCTTTTAAAGGCGAGGCATTTGCCAATACTTTATAAGTAGTAATAGGGCGAATGTTGGCGTATAAGCCCAAAGCCTTTCTCATGGCCAGCAAGCCTTGTTCCGGCCTTACAGGAGCGTTAGGGTCGTTGTCGTATTTAGGGTCGCCAATGGCGCCAAATAGTATAGCATCGGCATCTAAACAAACCTGATGGGTTTCTTTAGGAAAGGGATTGCCTGTCTTATCAATAGCAATAGCGCCAATAAGGGCTTCTGTGTAATGAAATTTGTGGTTGAATGTTTTTTCAATGGCGTTTAACACTTTTAGCGCCTGGTCTGTTACTTCCGGGCCTATGCCATCGCCTTTTAATACTGCAATCTTTTTTTCCATGTGTGTTCTAAAAATTAAAATCGGCGGAGATAGTACTCCCCGCCGATTCTTTTTATAAAAAATTTATCCTACTATATTTAAATATTTGCTGGTCTTCTCGTAAGTCTCTATTTTATCTTTCATGTTTAACAGGTAGTCAATATCATCGTAACCGTTAATCATGCAGGTCTTCTTATAGTCGTTTATCTCAAAACCTTCTGAAAGATTCTCTCCTACTATTTCTACCTTCTGGTTAGCAAGATCAACCTTCAACTGAAAATTCTTATTTGCTTTTTCTTTCTCGAAAATAGTATTTAAAAATTGTTGAGATACCTGTACCGGAAGCAAGCCGTTGTTTAAGGCGTTGTTCTTGAATATATCTGCAAAGAAACTGGAGATTACTACTTTAAATCCATAGTCGTGTATAGCCCAGGCAGCATGCTCGCGGCTGGAACCACAACCAAAGTTTTTACCTGCCACCAATATTTTACCTTCTTGGTAGGCAGGGTTGTTCAAAATAAAATCAGCCTTTGGAGTATTGTCTTCGTTGTACCTCCAGTCGCGGAAAAGGTTTTCGCCAAAGCCCATTCTGGTAGTAGCTTTAAGGAAACGCGCCGGAATGATCTGGTCGGTATCCACATCTTCCATATCCAGCGGCACTATTTTAGAGGTTATTGTTATAAACTTATCCATGTCCGTTAATTCAGATTAAAATCTCTTACATCTACTATTTTACCAGAAACCGCTACTGCCGCCGCTGTAAGCGGGCTTGCTAATAAGGTTCTTGCCCCCGGGCCCTGACGGCCTTCGAAATTACGGTTGGAGGTAGATACGCAATATTCTCCCTTTGGAATTTTATCTTCGTTCATACCCAAACATGCCGAACAACCAGGTTCCCTAAGCTCAAAGCCTGCCTCTGCAAATACTTTGTCTATGCCTTCGGCTATGGCCTGTTGTTCTACTTGTTTAGAACCAGGGATAAGGTAAGCATGGATGTTATCTGCCTTTTTCTTTCCTTTTAAAAAGCTTGCTACCATACGCAGGTCTTCTATACGGGAGTTGGTGCAGCTTCCTATAAACACATAGTTTACCTGTTTGCCAATCAACTTAGCTCCCGCTTTAAAATCCATATATTCCAGCGCTTTGTGGAAGCCTGGCTTGTTACTATCCTCAATATCAGAATCGCTTGGGATTGGAGCGTTTACTTTTATGCCCATGCCGGGGTTAGTGCCGTAGGTAATCATTGGCTCTATATCGGCAGCGTCGAAATTATATACCTTATCAAATGTAGCGTCTCCATCGGTAAATAAAGTCTTCCAGTATGCTAGGGCTTCTTCGTACTTCGCTCCTTTTGGCGCAAACTCTTTACCTTTTACATACGCAAATGTGGTTTCATCCGGGGCTATCATTCCCCCTCTTGCTCCCATTTCAATGCTCATGTTACAGATGGTCATACGGGCTTCCATAGAAAGCGATTTGATGGCCGAGCCAGCAAACTCTACAAAATAGCCTGTGCCCCCTGCTGCAGAAATTTTTGAAATGATGTACAGGATAATATCTTTAGATACTACTCCTTTGCCCAGTTTACCATTAATTTCAATTTTCATGGTCTTGGGCTTGCTTTGCATAAGGCATTGCGTAGCCATTACCTGCTCTACCTCGCTGGTGCCAATACCAAAGGCGATGGAACCAAATGCGCCGTGCGTAGAAGTGTGGCTATCTCCGCAAACGATGGTCATGCCCGGAAGGGTAACTCCCAGTTCGGGTCCAATAACGTGCACTATGCCTTGGTACGGATGCCCCAGTCCGTATAACGTTACTCCAAATTTTTTGCAGTTCTCGGTCAGCTTATCTACCTGCTGGCGAGATAGTATTTCCTTAATAGGTTGATCCTGATGTTTAGTAGGCACATTGTGGTCTGCAGTTGCCAGGGTGTTTTTTGTCCTGAACAGTCCTATGCCTCTTTTCTCCAGTCCGGCAAAAGCCTGCGGACTGGTTACTTCGTGTATTAAGTGTTTATCAATATAAAGAATGCTTGGGCCGCCTTTTATTTCTGCTACTACGTGGGCTTCCCAAACTTTTTCGAATAACGTTTTACCCATTACTATTTATTAAAAATTATTTTGCTAATTCTATTTCTTTCATCAACTCGATCAAGTCTTCGTCGTTGATCTGCTTTCTCTTGTCTGCCATGTCCAGGAAATGTTTGTACACGGTATCCAGTTTTTCTTTGGTTACCATGTAGCCTATGTTTGCCAGGCGGTGATTAAGGGCAGCCCTTCCGCTACGTGCTGTAAGCACTATGGAAGAAGAATCCGCTCCTACATCAACAGGGTCAATAATTTCGTAGTTCTCTCTGTGCTTCAAAAATCCATCCTGATGAATGCCTGATGAATGCGCGAAAGCATTTCTTCCTACTATTGCTTTATTGGCCTGTACCGGCATTTTCATTAAGGTAGAAACCAAATGGCTTACAGGAACCAACTTCTTCGTATTAATTCCGGTTTCCAAACCAAGTCCAGGGTGGCTTTTCAAAATCATTGCTACTTCTTCCAGCGATGTATTTCCTGCGCGCTCGCCTATGCCGTTTATGGTGCACTCTACCTGCCTTGCGCCATTCATAATAGCGGCAACGGCATTTGCAGTAGCCAGACCCAAGTCGTTATGGCAATGGGCAGATATAATTGCTTTATCTACATTCTGTACATTTTCCATCAGGTATTTTATCCGTTCCCCAAATTGCCAGGGAAGGGTATAACCAGTGGTGTCGGGTATGTTTACTACTGTTGCTCCGGCAGCAATAACGGCTTCCACCATCTTTGCCAGAAAAGCAATATCAGCCCGACCAGCGTCTTCGCAGAAAAACTCTACATCGCCCACAAACTTGCGGGCGTATTTTACGGCGGCCACGCCCTGTTCAATGGCTTTCTCTCTGGTAGTACGCAGCTTATGCTCTATGTGCATATCAGAACTGCCAATGCCGGTGTGTATTCTTTTTCTTTTGGCAAAACGCAAGGCCTGTACGGCGCTGTCTATATCCATTTCCTTGGCGCGGGTAAGCGCGCAGATAATGGGTTCTTTAACCGCTTTTGATATTTCTACCACCGAATTGAAATCGCCGGGGCTGGAAATAGGAAAGCCCGCTTCAATAACATCTACCCCGAGGTCTTCCAGAGCCTTTGCTACTTGTATTTTCTCATCTGTGTTTAGCTGGCAGCCGGGCACTTGTTCTCCGTCCCTTAAAGTAGTGTCGAAAATATAGACTCGTTTTGACATATCGTTTATATTAAATTCTTTTAAAAAAAAACCATTCCCTGTGTTGAGAATGGCTTTTTATAGTTTTATTTAAAGCTTACTCAACACCGCACACCGTATCTGGCAGCAGAAGCGGTAAAGCGAGTATAAGTATTGCAATTGATTTCATAATTATTTGAGAACATTACAAATTTAATCAAATAAATTTATTTATTTAAATATCTTTTGCGGGTTTTTAAGGGATAACTACGGCTTCCAAGAAGCCATCTATTTAAATAAATAATTTCAAAAAACTTAATAATTACAATACTTGTTGTAACTTAATTAAACATTTCAACTTTTGGTATGAAAGGCATTCGCTTTACTCATTTTATACCCCAACCGGATGGAGGAGACCCTTTTTCGCGGCTGAGCAAGCTTTTTTTTCAGCTTCTCAATTATACCTCTGGCGATGTGGGCGAAGCTCTGGACTGGCTAAACCAACTAGACAGGGAACACGGCCTTACCGATAACCAATACGGCATGGGGAACTTTATAGAAGACCTGAAAAACAAAGGCTTTCTGGAAGAAAATGAAGTGGAAGGGACTTTTGACCTTACATCAAAATCTGAACAAACAATACGAAAGAACGCTCTGGAGGAGATTTTTGGCAAATTAAAACGGACTACCTCCGGCAATCACAAAACCCCTCATACCGGAACGGGTGATGAATCCAGCTCTGACGTTCGCCCTTATGAGTTTGGGGATGCGCTGGATGCCATAAACATTACCGCCTCTATTCATAACGCACAGGTTAACCATGGCATAGAAGAGTTTGAGCTTACCCAGGAAGACCTGGAGGTACAGCAAAAGGAGCATAAATCGCAAACCTCTACGGTGCTTATGATTGATATTTCCCATTCCATGATTTTATATGGGGAAGACAGGATAACACCCGCCAAAAAAGTGGCTATGGCCTTGGCGGAACTAATAAAGGTGAAATACCCAAAAGATACGCTGGACATTATTGTATTTGGCAACGATGCCTGGCCCATTGAAGTGAAAGACCTGCCTTATTTGCAGGTAGGGCCATATCACACTAACACCTGCGCCGGGTTGGAACTGGCCATGGATATACTTAGAAGGAGAAAAAACTCCAACAAGCAGATATTTATGATTACCGACGGCAAGCCTACCTGCCTGAAAGAGGGGACTAAGTATTATAAAAACAGCTTTGGGCTGGACAGGAAAGTAATAAATAAGACGCTGAACATGGCTGCCCAATGCAGGCGGTTAAAAATACCTATTACTACCTTTATGATTGCAAAAGACCCGTATTTGCAGCAATTTGTGCAGGAGTTTACCAAGACCAATAATGGCAGGGCATTTTACACCTCCCTTACCGGGCTTGGCGAATATATTTTTGAAGATTTTGAACGCAACCGTCGAAAAACGGTGCGTTAACAGCTAAACCTATTCCTATTACCTTATAGCATTTTTACAGTAACAATGATAAAAAAATATTCCGATATAAAAACGTTTGGCGACCTTAAAGCCAGCGGGTACAAACCCAAAAGCATAAAGCAGGAAATGAGGGATAACCTTATTGAAGCGCTAAAGAACAAAGTAAATTTATTTGGGGAGATAAAAGGCTATGAAGAAACAGTACTGCCCCAAATGCAGACGGCCATATTATCTCGGCATAACATTATATTTCTGGGCTTACGAGGACAAGCCAAAACCAGGCTTGCCCGGTTAATGGTAAATCTGTTGGATGAATATATGCCAGCGGTTGCTTTTTCTGAAATTAACGACGACCCGTTTCATCCGCTTTCCAGGTATGCTAAAGACGTGGTAGAGGAACGTGGTGACGAGACCCCCATTGCTTGGATACACCGCTCTGAACGGTATACTGAAAAGCTTGCAACTCCTGATGTTTCGGTTTCTGATTTAATCGGCGACCTTGACCCTATAAAGGCGGCAACGTTAAAACTACACTATGCCGATGAACGCGTTATTCACTTTGGGTTAATACCACGGTCGCACCGCAGTATATTTGTAATTAATGAATTGCCCGATTTGCAGGCAAGGATACAGGTTGCGCTTTTTAATATTTTGCAGGAAGGCGATATACAGATACGAGGCTTTAAGTTAAGATTACCATTAGATATACAATTTATCTTTACCGCCAACCCGGAAGATTATACCAATCGCGGATCAATTGTTACTCCGCTGAAAGACAGAATAGACAGCCAGATATTAACACATTATCCACGCACTATCAACATCTCCCGCGAGATTACAGAGCAGGAAGCAAAGGTTAGCGAAAACCCTAAAAAAAATATAAAAGTTGCTGAATTAATTAAAAACCTGATTGAGGAAGTGGCTTTCGAAGCCCGTGGCAGCGAATATGTTGACCAAAAAAGCGGGGTATCTGCGCGTCTTACTATTTCTGCTCTAGAAAATATATACAGCACGGCTGAACGCCGAATGCTTATCAACAATGAGCCAAAAACCTATGCGCGTATAGCAGACATTTATGGCGTTGTGCCATCTATCACCGGAAAAATAGAACTGGTGTACGAAGGCGAACAGGAAGGCAGCAGCAACGTAGCCTATTTTCTTATAGGCAAAGCATTGAGAAAGGAATTCTTGAAGGTATTTCCAGACCCGGAAAAGATTAAAAAATCCAAGAAGGAAAACCCTTATAGTAAAATAACCAATTGGTTTGGAGATGGCAATCATTTGGACATTACCCAGGAAATGCCTGGTAAAGACTATGAAAAAGCATTGCTAACTGTTCCTGGTTTAAAGGAACTGGTACAGAAATTCTTTCCAAATTCGGAGAAGGAACAGGAACTAGTGTTAATGGAATTTGTACTGCATGGCCTTGTAGAATACTCTCAACTAAGCAAACACCGACTGGACGGAGGGATACAGTTTAAAGACCTTATGAGCAGCATGTTTAATATGGGAGAACATGGCGAAGATGAAGAGGAGGAGGACAATGCCTAGTCAATCTCTATCTTATAGTCGCAGCTGAATATTTTTCCTTTTTCCAGGGAAAGTATTCCTTCTTTGTCTTTTAGTTCTCCGCCAGCATTTTCATAATCTGCATGGCCATACCAAGGTTCTATGCAAACAAAAGGGCCCGGTTTAGACCATATTCCCAGGTAAGGAAAACCTTTGAAGTTAAAGGTGAGCTTTGCTTTGGAGCGGCGGCTTTTTAATGCCACATATTCCGATTTAAGGCCTTTAAATACCAGCGCGTCTTTTGCAAAAAGCTCGTGGTTTAAAGGGAGTATTTTTTCATCTTTTAGGATAGATTCTTTAGCATCGGTAAGCAAGCCGTCTTTCAATACATAGCGTTCGGCATTTTCCTTTGTTTCAAACTCAAGGAAGCAATCATTAAATTTTTCGTTATGTACTATAGGGCAGTTAAAAGCCGGATGGCCGCCAATGGAGAATAACATTTTTTTACTATCCATATTGCGCACTTCGTAAGTAACCTTTAATGTATTTTTACTTAGGTCGTACTTTATGAATAGCTCAAACTTGTATGGGTAATTTTTTAACGTTTCTGCGCTGTGCTTAAGGCTATAGATGAGGAAGGAATTTTCTTTTTCTATCAGCTCAAAATGCATGTCTCTGGCAAAACCGTGTTGAAGCAACTGGAAGGATTTTCCTTCGGCTTTGTAGGTGTTATCTTTTAGCTTGCCTACTATGGGGAAAAGGATAGGAGCCCTTCGTGCCCAGAATTTAGGCTCGCCCTGCCAGAGGTATTCGTAATTATTTTTTTTATTCTTAATGCTAATTAATTCCGCTCCGGAATTTTTTACACTGATTTTTAAAAAATCATTTTCAATGCTGCCTATCATAAAAATTAGTCTGTTTTCGCTTTTACATAAAATAATATGTTAGCTTGAATTTGAACGTCTTCCGGGATACTATCATTAGAAGTATAGCTCACCGATAAATTATAGTTATCACTATTTATTAGTTTGCTAGCGTCTGTTTGGGACGATAGCTGTAGAAAGGTTACGTAAGTTGGCGTTATTGGAGCTGTATAGGTAACTACTGTATCCAAAACAGTTTTTTCGCCTACCGATAATGATACTTTTAAGTTTTGTATAAAATTGAAGTTTTGACCATAGCTGTTGTTTATAATAGTAAAGTCTACCTCCTGAACCTGTATTTGTTTAACATTAGCAACGCTTGTCTGGTTGGCCTGAAAAGTATAAGCAAAGTTGGTAGGTATGGAATCTATGCTAATAGTATCTGTTGTAGTAAGAGTTTTATTTGCTGGTATTATAAAATAGGTTGCGGTGGGCGCGGCAAATTCGCTTGTTTTCGAGCAGGAGGACAAGATAATAACGAAGGCAAGAAGGCAAATAAACTTCATTAGTGTCTTTTTAAAGC
>FTLB01843294.1_pt1 | contig 22448 bp, 16 predicted proteins | sample 1658291 | NCBI WGS metagenome assembly FTLB01 (sample SAMEA3914812, study PRJEB12502) | metagenome | biome: forest; material: soil | place: Canada | collected 2011-07-07 | depth 0.1 m
GAGGACGCGCTAAATAGCTGCTGGTACTTGTCACGGTTGGGCAGCCTAGCGAAGTAGGAGCATGACTGGATGACAGAGATCTTGAAGCTATGGGGGGCCGAGGGGGCAAGACATGACTGCGAAGAGCTAAGACAGCTCTCGAAGTTGAGATGAGCTAGGCTGACAAAAGCCGCCGTCATGACATCCTGCTCAAACAACACGCCTTCAGCTCCTGGGGCGAAGCGGCGGAAGACCGCATCTCGGACTTCGTCTTGAACGTCCATGGCATAGCTCATCAGAGCTGAGTCGCTCTCAGCATCAAAGTGCCTAGCAACCCGTAGGAGAGAAACTAGACAGTATGCAGCCTGCTCGTTCCGGTTTCTCAGCGCCTTTCTTAGATTGTCCAAAAACCCAACCTTCTTGGTCACGCTGCCGCTCTTGGCCTCGCGTAGATTGCTGGCCACTTCGAAAACATCTGGAAGGAGGAACAAAAGCGTTGTCTGCAGTGGATATAGGAGTGCGCGTCTTCTCGCGTTATCGACAACGGTTTGGGTCATATCAAACAAGGTATCGGGCCCGGTATCGCGGCGCTTCTGCATCGTATGCAACTGAACAAACTCCTCCGGATATCGGTCCAGCCAGCGTGTAATCAGGAGAGGGGCAACGATAGCAACTGTGTTCTGGAAGGATTTGCGAAAATGCAGGAAACTTGAGCAGAATTCCTGTATCATGAAGCTCAGCCTTTGGCTATCGACCCAGAAGGAGGAGACCACGCGCAGGATAACTAATGACGTTCTTTCCTCCTCGGTGGCTGTGGGATTGGGGACCTGAGGGTTCTGGGACGAGACAGGTGTGCGCGCACCATAAACAACGCTTCGAAAATAGTCGAAAGAGGCAGACCAGCTGGAGGCGGTAAGGTACTCGACGATTATCGTGACATGGGACTCTATGGCAGCAGCGTGAGTCCGCAGCAGCCGGCTGCTCTCGACCTGCTCCTCTGAAGGGGTCGACAAGGGGCTTCTAGACGATTCATCGAGTATCTGTCTCGCAATGCGTTTGGACGGCGAGTCGTCTAATATGGTCTCTGCCGGGAGCATATATCCCTCGGGCAATGGCTCGAAGAGAAGCTTGATGACTTCAAAGATACGACCAACGACGGGGTCGTCCAGCGGCTGGGGCACAGGCAGTTGAGCTCGCTGCCGCGACGAGAGGCGGCGCTCTGGCGCATCCTGTGAACCCTGGCCGTCGATCTTCCAGTGGCTCGCGCAGCAATCGGCAATCAATTCGAGTGTGTAGAGTTCGGAGAGAAGAACATGAGGTGGGTGTGAGCTCACGTTTTTGTATGGACGGGCGAGGTCTTCTAGCAGTGTAAGGAGGGATTCGAGGACGAGCGCGGCGGAGGAGGCGCTGATCTTAACGAGGGTAGCGCGCGTGATGATGGCAATATCGTCGTGCTGCAGCTCGTGAGCTTGCGTGCCAGTACGGTGAGGAAGCTATAGCATGGCCATCGGGTTAGCAGAAAGTCGGACCATGGGCGCGCTCCTTCCCTCGTCTTCCACATACCCGGGTGGTGAGCCTCTCCACCAAGCAGCCTACGAGGCCGACATCACTGTTCATCGTGGACACAATTTGACGAACACAGGACCGGCCTTTCCACTTGTTCGCATGGTTGAACTCGAGCTAGAACGGGGTAGAATGGCCAAGGAGGGAGCCTCAGACACTGCGACAGCTATCAATGGCTCAGCAGGCCGGGATTTTGTGAGCGCTGGCCGGCGAAGACAAGTTGTCCGAGACGAACTACCAGCACCCGAGGTGGGGGTTGAGGCGACACGGAGAATAGACGTCGGAGCGGGGACCGAGGGCATGCGGCTCGCCTGCTCTTGTGGAGCCGAACAGGGACCAAATTAGGAGGGGAGAGATTGGAAGGTGCTCGCTGCGGTTGACAAGATGCTACGAAAACAACTCTCAACAGCCTAGGGGAAAAGGATGAAGCATGAGCTCGGCTTGACTGGGCAGCAAGACCTTTTGCAACTAGCATTTCCGCGAAATTGCGCGTGTCACGGTCTAGGGCTGCTACACGTCGATTTGGGTCCTGGCACGCGGGGCACCACTCCCTCCTCCACCCACCTCCGTACATAACTAACCCCTCTGATAGATATCTCCGAAAATGGGGTAGGGGCCTTGCGAGCGCTACATCTACAGGCTTACTGCGTACAGCTACGGGGCATTTGTTGGAGTTCGCTCAGGGAGCCCAGGGGGACACGAGACGTGGGCTTCGCCCACAGCCGCTGACTCGTCCAGTATCTTCTCTTTCAATGATGTCTCCGACTTATAGGCAGTCTGGTGGATGCTCACTACGACGACAAAGACAACCCCCAATCCCACACTTTTCCGTGCTTCAAAATGATTGCGCAACGTGTACCGTTTCCGTAAGTAGTAGTGAAGTTTGAGAGTTCAGGGTACATCACACTAAACTCGAAGCCCCTCAGGTTAGGAAGATTACAGGGGTGGCCAAACAGCATGGGCAAACAACTTCCACACATTAAAATTATGGGTAAATGAAATCTAGAAGAATTTTACACACACAGCCTGCATTTATGACGGCTAATTTAACACGACCATTCATGAACTAGCCCGCTTGGCTCAGCGGTAGAGCGTGTCACTAGTAATGACAAGGTCGTCAGTTCGACTCTGGCAGTGGGCATCTCTCCCTCCCCTCCAATATGGAGGTTAGTCTGATCTTTTTGCTCGGACCCAATCCCATTGGGAATCGATGCGAGTTCTCCTCGCGCTGGGGGGCGAGGATGCTTCGGGTCTTTTTTTTAGCCAGCACAAGTTCAGGGAGGGCCATGGGAGTATATGTATCAGTCCAGACCTTTAATAAATTATGGGTAGTGGACGGCTGTAGAACAGAGTGTTGAATCTTGTCCATTGAGGTTATTAGCAGGACGTCGTGATGCGCAACAAGAACCCCCATGTCGGGAGAGAGTAAGTAGCCTTTCAATATTTTTTGCCATTTTTTTTGAACTCGACTGTAGCTAATAGGTTTCCTAACTCATACATGTACGCTCAGTCATCCCGCTGCTTTCTGCGGCCACACTGAGCCGTTCAAACAGGCAAACCACACGGCAACTTAGCCACCCCCATGCCCTACCTGCCTTTGATCTCTGATTCTGACAATCGTACTTATCGGTAGCCTCGAGAATCGTGGCCGTAGTTTCCGTCCCGATTATCTCGATGAGGAGGCCTGTAATTTCGGTCCTGGCCGGGAGGGCCTTGAGGGGGCGGTGGACGATTATAATGGCTCGAATAACTGCGCTGAGGGGGGTTTGAAGAATACCCTTGGCCATACCCGCCTCCATACCCGCCCCCATACCCTACATGGGCTGGAGGGGGAGGGGGAGGCACGCCCATTCCGAAGCCCGGCATCCCCGGAGGTGGAGGTTGCCGGCTTGGCGGGGGAGCATTGTACGAATTCCGTGGACCCTGTCCTTCGCGTGGACCATGCCCGCCTGAGCCATACCCATTACGAGGGCCATGCTGATACGATCCACGGTCAGGTCGTGAGTTTTGATAGGGGCGTGGCCCGCCACCGCTTGGCCCATAGTTGACAGGTTGGCTTCTTCCATTGTGGTAATTGTTCTGGCCGAGGGGAGCGCCGCCATAGCTCCTTCCTGATCTCATCGATTTGCCTTTCAAGATCTCGATGTCGCTCCTGTTGAGAGCAGGGGTCGGAAGCTTGACTCCTCGCAAGAGCATGGACTTGTGAGCGTGAGAGCTCGGTGGGAAATCGTAGTTGACACTATGCAAGGTTAGAAAATTATGCTCGTGGGGCTATCTCGCCGAGAAGAAAGAAAAAAAACCGATTGGGGGAGTACAAACCTGATAGAGCGATCATACTCGACATCGGGAAGCGCATTTCGTTCAAGAGGGTATACGAGAGAACCGTGAGGCAAGTACCCATCAACCTTCTCAATCTGGCCGGCTAGCCCATCTGCTTTTCTCGGATCCAACTTGAGGCTCATATTTTCCTGTCGCTTCGAATAGAAAGCAGATGTGACCTGGTCGTAGAGATCGTGGTGTGCATCTGAAAACAAGAGGGTGTCCCGGCCAATCTCATTGCGAGCTTTGTCAGCTGGGCTCAAGAGATCATATTTGGTGTCCATTGCTGTCAAGAGTCGAGGCATGTCAATGAATGGTAGAAGGGCTACCCCCTGCCAGGCCATCTTCTTGCCATTGAGATCTACTTCGAAATCTTCGGGGTAGAAGTCAAGGATGGGGCTGTCCTCCTCCGTCATCAGGGGATGAAAGATTTCAGGAATCGCATGGCGGGAGGCGGCAGGAAGGACGCTCATTAGCTGTTCGAAGGGGCGGGAAATGCGGCCCTTGGTGAACTGGATTTTCATCTTGCCCAGATTCACAAAGTCGGCAGCGAAGGGGGCGTAGTGGTACGGGTAGTACCACTCCCAAGAAGGACAGCCTTGGAAATAGTACATCAGAACCCAGGCAAGTCCTTCGACGTAGGCGCGGCCCACCTTGTGGCGGAACTCGATATCCTTCGGGTCCACATGGAATTTTTGTTCATAGTATCGGTCCGCGTAGCCTTCTTCCCATAGTTTTACAGTGTCCACGGGGCCTTCTTCGGTAGAGGCGGATGGGGTTTCGGTCTCTGAAGGGCCTCCCGAAGTGCTGGCGGCATCGTCCTCCATGAGTGCCGCCTTCCGTTTGCCCAAAGCAGGTGCTGGGTTGTTCGATGTAGCGGGAGAGCCGTCTCCATCGCTCTTCTCGGCGGTAGACATGAGCTCCTTGAGTTGGGCTTTCATGATGCTCGCCGCACTCTTGTTGGCACTGTTAACTTCCTGGATGCCCTGACGGTTTACCACCATATCGTGGGTCACAGTAGGTGGGCCGCTGCTGGTGGAATATGAATCCTGATTCCTTCCCCGACCGTTGTAGGAATCTTGATTCCCTCCTCGACCGTTAGCTTGCTGCAGCTTTCTCCTCTTGGCGTTCGCTTCGCGTCGATCTTCCGTCTCTTTCCTTCGCCGAAATATCATGTCCTCTTGTTTGGCAAGGCCAGCCAAGATCAACTGTGCCCGGTCAAGGTCCACATGTCCATCTTTCGTCAGGTAGCCACCCATGTGGGGAAGGTTGTCCTTCCAGATGGCAATCAGAGTGTCGATGCCATTCTCCCTAATTTCCAGGGCGGGAAGATGAGGTAGGAAGTCGTTCCCCACGAAGAAGCACATGAAAACCCAGTCATCGAGTGCCCGTTCCAAGTCGAAGCGGAAGGGAAGACCGGGAATGTCTAGCTCAACAGCTAAGTATTCGCGGAGCACGGAAACGTGTAGCCAGATAAAAGGCTTCAGCGGATGAGGCTTGTCTTGCTCCCCAAATTCGCCATCCATCTTCTTGATCTCGCCTCGGCACGTCCTTTCGTCATGGCCCTTCTGGCCGCAGAGCTTACACAGCTTAGCTTTGGCGTCCTGGAAAAAGACATCTTCTCTCAGAACCCGAAAATGGGGCTCATGCGTTGCGAGGCCCAGCATGATAAGATCTGCATCTAGCCCATATATGACGTGTCGGGTATTGGGATCATGGTCTGGGGATGATCGCTGGGAGCGAACAAACTCCATGATTTTATGCTCGCCCTCACCAGGCACGGTCGCATCCGAGATGATTACCTTGATCTTAGCCCACGCAGGGTCGGTGTTGAGCTTGTAGGCACACCAGTACCGGAGACTGGCGGCAAGGATATCCATGAAAGGCGTACCCGGCGTGATAGAATTGGAATCAAAAGCTTTCTTGACGACTGCTTCGGCACTTTCGACCTTCAGAGGACCTTTGGTCTGCCGCTTCATCAGCTCCAAAAGTGCTTGCTTCTCCTCCTCTTTCTCCTTCGCCTCTTGTGCGGAGCGGAATCGTCTGGAGCGCTGTTGGTTCATTTTCGCTCGCGGGGCAACGCCATCTTCAAAACTATATATTAGCATGATGAATATCCATCGGAATTACCAACTTGGCATAGTAAAGCTTAGTTGATGAGGGTGCTTTTCCTTACCGACAGCAATCATGAGCAACTTGCGAGGTCGGACCATGTTTACCACACGATCAGTGTATTTGAAGATCTCAATCATCATCTCCTCCTCATCCTTGGGAGCTGGCTTATCCTCGGGGTGCGAGCAAGGATGGACAATACCATTCATGTCCAGGTAGAGATTATCAAACTCCTCTCCGTTCGGGTTCGGCCGAGTCGCATCGACTGGTATTGTTGTGCCATCTTCCATTACAACGGGCTGCTCTTCAGCAACTGGTGAGACGATTTTTGGATACTTGGTGGACAACCACCGGAAGGCCGCGGGGATACCCATCTTGGGTCAAGAGAATGGAAACGTCCGAGGGAGAGTTGGCGCGCGAGGGTGCAGCGGCGACAGACAGTCGAATGACCGAGAGATATTTTAGAGAGAGGGTCTTATTGTGCCACGGCCGCAGGTTATGAGGTGCAAGCTTTGTGAGTGCCGAAAATTTCTGCTGTCAACGGGGATGTGGTTGAAGGTGAATCGGAGGCCAAAGTTACCCGTTCGTCATTTGCGCTAGCTCCCTTGCTTGCGACTTCTTTGTAGATTCGGTGTATATTCTTGGACTTTAACCTTGTGATCAAAGAAACATTGGGGTCAATAAAATGCAAACAGATGCTTTGGTAGAGCAACGCGCTGACACTTTGATTGAGGAGATGTATTGTGACTTGCGAGCGCGCTGCATTTGCGACTGATGAACTGAAAGTTGAGCCGATAACGAATCTTTATCAGCTTGCGTTTTGATTGGTCAAGTCCCGGCGACATATCCACTCTTCCTTGACCAGCCTTGCCAGCCTGCAGCTTTGCCGATTGGGTAGTAGGAGAAGCTCTAACAAATAATCTGGCCATTTAGTTCACGATAGCTCTCTGCTCCTTTTGCGCCAATCTTCATTATCCAGAGTTGTTTATTTTGTTAGGTCGCTAGCTGAACAGGCCTAGAGCCTCATGTAGGCTTCATTCAGTTCACAACACCAGCCGCGGGAGAAAAGAGGGTCGAGTTCGCTGCTAGAACCCAGACTTTACGAATTGCATCCCTTTCCTCTGCCCACCATAATCCCCAACGACAACGACAATATCGCCACGACGACCGCTGCCCCTTGCTATCAGCCGATGTCCACCCCCCATGGCAGCAGATAGATTCGAGAGCTGCTCAAGATGTTCTCGACAATCACGGCCGCGCCGGCCAAACAGTCGGTGAGCGAGACTATTTCGATCCTCAGCGGTCGATTAACATCAGCGACGCTTCTCGAAGATCGGCGAGCTGCAATTCTTGGCCTACGAAGCTTTGCGAAGCAGTACCCAGCCTCTGTTTCTTCCGGTGCTCTCCGCAGTCTCATCGGCAGCTTGAGCAAGGATGGGGAAGACATCGATACTGTCAAGGTCACGCTCGAAACCTTGCTGATGCTCTTCAACCCCTACGAGGACAGTCCAGAAGCTTCAGAAGAGATTGCCCTTTGGCTTGCCGACGAGTTTACCCAAAGACAAGAGAATATCTCCCTTCTGCTTGATTTTCTGGAGACCAATGATTTCTACTCTAGGCTCTATTCTCTCCAGCTTCTGTCTGCAATACTATCTGCGCGCACTGCAAGGACCGAGGAGTGTATCCTGACCGCGCCTCTTGGAATACCGAGACTAGTTTCCATCCTCGACGATCAGAGAGATGCCATCAGGAACGAGGCAATCGGCCTTCTCACCGATCTCACTCCAGCTTCCGTGGACATACAAAAGCTAGTTGCATTCGAGAGCGTGTTCGAGCGGGTATTTCGTATCATAAAGGAAGACGGAGGTCTCTTGGAAGGTGGCCGGACCATAGAAGATTGCCTCATTCTGCTCGCAAATCTTCTCCGTTTAAATTCGTCCAACCAGTCCATGTTTCGAGAAATGGGCTTCATTGCTCATCTGGGTCGACTCCTCGCAAGCTCGTACCTAGTGGAAAAAGATGGCGAGGAAGTTGCCCCATGGGCACAGGCCCAGCGAAACAGGAATATATATGCCCTACTGGCTGTCATTCGGCTGTTTCTGGTGTCAGGCGCTGTTGGTACGCAGCAGAACCAAGACGCGTTCCTTAAGGATCAGGTGCTGCAGAACGCTCTCCAGCTCGCATTCTCTCGTACGTCAGAGCTTCCCATCAAATCGGAAGCGCTTGTGACTTGCGCGGACATGATCAGGGGAAATTCCAGGCTGCAGGAAAGCTTTGCGGGTCTTCAAGTGCCATCGCCACTGGACGAACCGCTGGGAACAAACGGGGCACAGCCCAACGGGGTCCCCAAGGTATTCGTTATCGATGGTCTCCTTGACCTCACGTTGGTTATCCTCTCTCCGCAGGCTTTTGATATGAGAATGGCTGCCTGCAGATGTCTCAAGGCTTACTTCTACAATCATTCCGCCATCCGACTGCATTTTCTCCGAAGGGCCATCGAGGGTCATAAATCAGGGGCTGACGAGCTTACCAATATCTTCGCTATCCTGCTCCAGCCAACATCCGAGGCTGCCGCTAGTGACCCTTATAGATACTGGTTTGCTTCCGTGCTCATGATGCACCTGATACATGACAATCCTACTACCAAGGGCTTGGCAATGGGCGTCACAGAAGGCGATGCAGCCAGTGGAGAAGAGCTTGTCACAAGCATCCAGACCATCACAGCTCACTTTTTAGGCTGCGTTGCCAAGTCGGCTGACACTCGCATCCTGACGGGTTACTTGATGCTACTTTTATGCTGGCTATTCGAGGATCTCGATGGCGTCAACGACTTCCTCGGCGAGGGGAGCAACGTTCAAGGATTGATTCAGGCAGCAGTGGAGAACCCGAACGGCGACACCATTGTACAGGGTCTCAGTGCCATGCTTGTAGGCGTCCTCTACGAGTTCTCTACTAAAGATTCTCCCATCCCTCGTGCCACTCTTCGAGATATTATCATGTCGCGGATGGGACGCGATAGGTACATCGACAAGTTGTCAAGACTGCGAGCCTTTCCATTGATGAGAGACCATGAGGTCCTTTCCCAGAATCTGGACTTGGCCCCCGATCAGAAGCTCCCTGATGCCTTCTTTGACGATACCTTCGTTGACTTCTTCAAGGACAACTACAGCCGTATACTGCGAGCCATCGACAGAGACCCGGGAATGGAAATCTCAGTTGTGACAAACGGTATACAGAAAGGGATTTCGAGGGAGCTGGTTGATTCTTTAAGGGCCCAGGTGGCAGAGAAGGAGAGGGTGGTGCAGGACCTCGAGGTTGAGAAGACGTCTCTCGCTAGACAGCTGGGGCAAGAACAAGCGGATCATCGTCGAACGAAAGAGAGCAGTTCTCTTGATGCTGGTCGTACAAACGAGACAGTCAACTTGTTAAAATCCCAACTTGATGCGAAGAGCAAGCTCATCCAGGACGCCGAGGCTGCGAAGGTGACTATGGTCCGGAGCCTCACTCAAGAGCAATCGGACCACCGGCGAACAAAGGAGTCCCTCAATATGGAGATATCGCGGTTAAAAAAGGCCAGCGAATCCCTTCAGAGATCTCACCAGGAAGAGATCAATCTGATGCGTTCGGAGCGACGAATCAAGGAGGAGGAGCTGCAAAAGCAGCTTGAATCAGCCCGAAAAACGGCCGACCAAGAAATGGAGCGCTTGCGACGACGCTCTGAGGCCGAGAAAGCCGACTTCAAGGCGACTATTAGTAGGCTTGAGGTCGATCTTATGAAAGCTAACAAGGCCAAGACGGGTGCCGCGTCGAAAATTACGGAACTAGAAGGAAAACTCAAGTCCGCAACAGACCAAGTCACTGGCTTGGAAAAGCAGCTTCAGGAATCGAGGGATGAGGTAAAGAACGAGCGACAGAAAAGTGAGCTTCTTCTCAAGGAGAAGGACGAGGAAAAATCAGCGACGCAGGGTGAATTGGATGACTTGTTAATGGTCTTTACTGATCTCGAGGAGAAGGCAGAGCGATACAAGGTAAGCACTTCTTGTTCGGGTTTCTCATCCAAGAAAATAGCATTGCCTACCTTGTTCCTTCCTGGCACATATCAATGGATTCATACTTGGAAACACAAGCCCGTGTATTCAATAACTCTGATACTAACTTTTCTATCAGGAACGCCTTGTGGCGCTTGGTGAGCAAGTCTCGGATGGCGAAGACGAGGATGAGGACGAAGGAGATGAAGAAGACGCAGCCTAGGGTGAACGAGGATGGATCTACGTCGCACCACCTTTTGACTTGCATTATTGGCACGGCATGAGATATGTATCTATAGATTTTCTTCCCGTTCACACATCGATCTGTAAGGGCTCCAACGGAATAGGCTTTGATCCAATCACGAAGCTGGGAGGCTCTCGGCAAATCCATCACTTGTGCTCGGTGTTTTCAACTGCGTTACCCGTAAACTTGTCTGCGGTCGCGCATGCACACATCGAGAATACTTAGAACGTCTAGGTTTCTCTTGGAATGCTGTGTCCCATATTTTACCTGAGAGTCTTGACCAGCATGCATAATCTTGACTGCACGAAGGACTACTGTTGACGAAGCGAAAACTCTACCAACGCTTCGTCAAATTCCATTTTGGGGATGAGATTTGGGCTCTTTAACGGTCCTGGCTCCAAGTCATCAGGAAGCCTCTTGGGTTACGCCAGAAGAGCGGGGGGCTAGAGGCTGCCGCTTGGGATGATCGGGCGGTGAAGTGGGAGAGGCAGAAGTATGTGGGAGAACGGAGTCGCCCGCAGTATGAATTTTAGGGCATCATTTCTTAGACCCGAATTTTCAGTTTCGTCCAGCAGCTAAGTTACGCACTGGGAAAAGCAGGGCAAACTCAACGTGTTGCGTAAGATTGCGCCAAAAAGGGACGCAAAGTACGAAAAGAAAACAGAAAAACGAGCTGCAGCCATTGTGAATCGTACCCTATCCGCCTATACCTACAAGAAGCGCTGGTAAATCATGTCAGACCACGGCGAAAGCTCGCGGAGTGCCTCTGAGGCATCAGACGAAGAGGGATGGCAGGACGCGAACCAGGACGATGACGAGGAGCAGGTCACAGATATCATCTCGCTTGTCGATGACCGGGTCTTCTCAGACGCCTTGACCATGTTGAATTACTGCAAAGAGCAGCACGGTCTCGACTTCTTGGCTATCCGCGACCGTCTGGGCTTGGATTTTCACGGCTCTGTCAAGCTCATAAACTTCAGTAAGAAATCGCCCACGGCTCCGTGAGGCTGGAAAACGCTTACTGGAATCCGAAATTTCTGACCTGGAACCACATAGTTCGACAGCGTGTACACGAAGGTGTTGCCCTGCCTGGTCAGATTACGCTGGATGACATCCAAGACGACAGCTACCTGAGGCCGGTGCTGGACGATGATGCTCTGATTTTGTGTCTGGACGACCTTCCCGATGTGGCGGACATGGCCGCGACGAAGTCCCAGGGAAGCACTCCACTGAGCGACCCTGCCCTAGTTGAATCGCTTCGGAAGCAGAACGCCGAGTTGCAGGCCGAGCTTGAGAAGCTCGCAGGTCATTTCAGCAGCTATAGGCTTGCTGTTCAGCAGACCCTTGATCAACGTTGGGGGGAGGACGACGAGACCGCTGAGTCGTCTAACAAGAAGTCGACTGGTTCCCCCGAGAAGCCCAAGGATGACTCGACGTCCTACTTTGAGTCGTATGCACACAACGGTATGTCTCACATCTTTCTTCGCCTACCTTTTCCTTCAAAACAGACAATTCTTGGCTAATCAGCTCGTCCGCTCTTGTTTTTGCGTGAAAAGACATCCACGAGACAATGTTGAAAGATACCGTCCGGACGGATGCGTACCGAGACTTCATCTACCTGAACAAGGATATCTTTGCCGGCAAAGTCGTTCTCGACATTGGCTGCGGTACCGGTATTCTTAGCATGTTCTGTGCCAAAGCCGGTGCGAAACAAGTCATCGCCGTCGACAACTCGGACATTCTGGACAAGGCGCGCGAGAACATCTTCAACAACGGATTGAGCGACAAGATCGTCTGCGTGAAAGGAAAGATCGAAGAGGTCACGCTCCCCGTAAGCAGCGTAGACATCATTGTCAGCGAGTGGATGGGATACTGCTTGCTCTATGAGGCCATGCTTCCAAGTGTCTTCTATGCACGCGACAAGTACCTGAAGCCCGACGGGCTACTTGTGCCGAGCCACGCCTCGATGTGGATAGCACCGGTTGCGGACTCCGAATACATTGCGGATAGTATCACCTTCTGGCGTGGTGTCTATGGCTTTGACATGAAGGCGATGCAAGAGGGTATATTCAAGGATGCCCGTGTCCAGACCATGCCAGCGACTGCCATCTGTGGCAGCCCAAGCGCGTTCCGGCTCCTGGATCTGCACACTGCTAAGGTGGAAGACCTCGTCTTTAAGGATAGTTGGAACACGAAGATCACTACTGACGCCGAGACGCTCCATGGGTTCTTGGTCTGGTTTGACATTTACTTCGCAGCATCGAAACAGGATACCAGTGTGACGGCGACAATCACGGCCAAGGAGTGGGCATCCTCGGGAAGCCAGGAACGGGTGGCATTCACAACTGGCCCCTTCGGCCAGGAGACGCATTGGAGGCAGGGACTTCTCCTAGACAGCCGAAAATCAGGGCTCCCGCTTTCATCCGGCAAGGAGCTCACCGGTGAAATATCCTACGCAATCCCCGAAGGCCATGCCCGTGGCCTGAATCTCGAAGTCTCTTGGGCATCTGTGGATGGAAAGGACAAGCGGGAACAGACATGGCTGCTTCATTGAATGGGGTTCTTATACCATACAAAAAAGGGGATTAGAGTTGCTTTGGTATGTCCGAATTTCACAGGTCTATGGTCATCTCTATCTATACAGCTCGTAGAGTGAACAAACAAAAACTCCTATTGCAACTTAGAGAGTAGGGACGCCGAGGCTCTGCATGATTAGATTCACGATGCTCAAGAAGCCCTCCCCCAAGATAAAACCCTGCAGTGAGATGTTAGTAGTGGACGGGTGATTCCTTCCGGAGCGTAAAATAAACGTACCGACGCTAGAACAATCAATGGAGTTTCCTCCCACCGCATAGTCGACCTCCACCACCAAGCCAGGAGGCCACCCAATGTTCTCGCTAGAGTAAACGACGGGACGTTGTACATTCCTAGGGAAATTTTGTAAGAATCGGTCTTGTCCCATGGGACTTGCTTGACTGAGGACAAGAGTACATACCAACAGCCACGGCAATGCCTCCTGGGACATAAACTTGCCAACTTTTGTCTGCCGAATATATTCTCATCACGGTTAAGATAGCGAATAAGACAGCGGATCCGATGGCCCATTCTTTTGCCATCGGTGGCAGGCCTTCTCCGGTCACAAGTCTGGCAGTGAAAATCCAAACGTAGCCAGTTGGGACCTGGAATAGATCCCCAGGTATTTCGTATACACTAGAAGTTAGCAACTGTTAGCTTCATAGCTGCGAATCGTCGTAGTGAAGAGAACCATGAGACACTGGGAGACATTTTCCGATCAAAGCACTTACGCGGTGTATAAGCGGTAGATGAAGGCACTGACGACGGCACCAACTGTTGCTCCTATGACCTGACCCCAAAACTGGGCAACAGGGGCAGCACCGAGTAGATGCCCAGTTTTGAGATCCTGCATCAAGTCACCAGCTTGCAAAGCTCCCTGCGGAAAGATTAGCTGGCTGACTTGGGCCAAGCAAGAGGGAGGAGACGGAAGAAGCGGAACAGATGGAAGAGGATGAAGATAAGAAAGATCACGAACCGCTTCGGACTGAGTATGATCAAATATGGTTAGCACAGGTGCATATTACACGAGCTTCGCAGGCTCATGGCCGGGGGGTACAACATACCACAGCACCTGCTACGAGGTTGATGAGAACACTTGACTTATTAGACTGGGGGATAATGAGAGCAAAGAAAAGCTGTGCAAGCTTGCTGATGCCGGATACCGGGTTAAGGTCAGTCTCGCCCAGGGCTCGTACACCCATAATGCTTAGTACGAGTGCCATAGCGACGGCAGCTACGGTCGCGTAGAGTGGAACAAGATTCCCAAATACGATATGGATGCATAGGATGCAGAACAAAATGGATAGGGCGAGGCCAATGGCGACAACGCGATCGCTAATCTGCTGATCGGGTGGTGCATCGTCATTCTCGTCGACTTCAAGCTGATCATTGACCTCCCCACCGATATCGTGTGCTGATGGGACCGCGCCTAGGTCTTCCATGGTGCTCGTCGGGGCAGGTTCGTCTTCATCCTCATCCGCTCTGACGGAAGCGTAGCCCCGAGGCTGGCGGCGGAGGAGTGCCTTCAAATCGGCAGGGTTGAAGGAACTCCCAAGAAAATTCTTCGAGCCTGGTGGAAGATACTGAATGGCGGATCGCGAGGCAATATATCCCAGGCTGACAATGGCGTCAGCCAGCATGATGGCGAGGGATATCCAAACAATCCAGCCCTTGCTTCCGCTCTCCCAGTCGTCGATGGATCCCGGGGCCCAGCCTCGATATTTCGCGAGAGGTGAAAGCACCGCCCAGCCAACCACCGCGCCAAGCAGCATGTGGAGTGTCGTTGCCGGTCCCATGATAATGCCTTGACCAACATAAGCCAGGCTGGGGTTGAGAGTCCAGAGCCAGGTGGAGGCGGCGGCATAACCGAAGATGGGAATGTTCCTTAGAGCTGGGAGAAAGTAGGTGGAAAGGGTGAAGATGCCCGAGATAAAGAAGCACAGAAGGAGGAGCTGGACATTCTTTTTCCACGATTCGTTCCGATCAGCATCTTGCTCACCGATCGGCTCAGGAGATGCCGTGTCCTCGACGGCGAGGCTTGCGAATGAGGAAGGGATGGTGCGGGATTGCTCAGTTCCCTTTCCAGCTGCGGCTTTGCCGTGCAGAACACTGATCAGGACAGCTGTGCTGAACCCGCTAGGAAACTTGAGCTTCTCCCTGATGATGACCTGGCGGCGTCTGTAGGGTTCAAGAGCGGTTAGTAGTTGGTGTGTAAAGGTGTTCGCGCAAAATGGCTAGGACGTCAAAGGCTTACAGAGGCACGGCAAAGACGACACCGAAATAGCAAAGACCGAGAGACCACAGAATGAGCTTCCACAGGTCCAGGGTTATAGGGCCATTCTCCTCGGTGGTGAGAAGATAATTCATAGCTGGCAGCTAAGATAAAATAAAATCAGATTAACTACGGGCTTCTGGTAATATGAGTAACGTAGAAAGAAGCGAGACACTCACAACACCAACAAAGCCACAACCTAAGGGCATGATGGCCATGCTACCGGCCACAGTTTGGACTAGGACGTTCTCGACGGGGGAGAATGGGAATTTGAGGTGCCTGGACAAAAGCTTGAAAAAGCCGAAGCCCATCAAGCTGGCGGGCATCGTCATAGTACTGACCCAGCCGGTCTGGAGGCCGAAGTACATGTTGGAAAAGCAGATAACCAGGCCAACCAGAAGTCCCACAAGGATGCCTCGCAGCGTGAGGCTCTGGCCCTGGATCTGTGGCGATTTTCGATATGCATGGGACACCATGGTACTGGACGATGGTGTCTCTTCCTCTGTGGTTTGATAGTGCGAGATGCTACCCTCGTCCCCGAGTTCGGGTGGTGAACCTGGCCCGGCCGCCGCCCGCGACCGAGTCACGTCTGGGGCCATTGTTCCTGGCGAGCGGCGCTGATCCAACAAACGCGTGGTACGAAGAATGTTTCCTGTCGTATCCTGAGCCCTCCTTTGCCGTCGCTGGTGGTGGAATAGCTGTCAGGACATGTTTCAGTCCTGAAAAGACGATATCGCAACAAATTCGAAGGTAGTCAGCGGATGACGCGATCCGAAGGTGGACTCGCTTTGTAAAGAGGGTCCCTTGTCTTAGCGGGGAATAAATCCGAGTCGCGGCCCCGAGTCCAATTGGGTCGGACAGAAATTATGAAAGGCTTCCGCTTTACAAGGTACTCCGCGCGCTAAACGGTGGAAGATTCTCTCTAGAAATCCGGCTCCCAGCCAGCGTGCCAGCCAGCTTAGTACTGGGTTTTGAATTGCGGTACCTTAGACAGCGCCAGACCCAGTGAATACTTCAGGGTATAGAACGGCTCGTAGACTATTGGGTGCTATTATTGCTACAGATATATGTCTTTCTGCTCACTCATTTCCCCTAGGCAGAGTGTGCCTTGACAAGTAGAGTTCTAGAAACCGAAGCTATCCAGCAACGAATTCGAATCCGGTTCCTCAAATACGGTCGGAGGGGCCTGCTGGCGAAGCCCGCCAGATTTCATCTCGGCGGGTATCTGTGTTGTCACCGGTGATATCGGTAGATCAGCAACAACTAGCGAGCTTCTCCTTCTCAACAACTTGAGAGGATCAATCTCGCCGCCGAGGCCCTTTGGAATGCCAACGCTGGGTCTGAGGAATTCCCAGTTTCGCACAAGGTCCAAACCGAGGAGGTCGCAGCCCATGCGGTCGTAAAGTCGGGCAGTCTGCAGTACAAATTCCCATTCGACTTTTGGCGTCACCTTAGAAGCACCGCGGAGCGTCTGCAGGGTTTTTTGGCGTAACTGCGAGTAGAGAATAACCAGGGCCGGATCGTCTGTGAGGAATAGCTTAGACTTGAGGTCCGGAGAGACTGGTGTCTCCAGGAAGGTATAAACAGGAGTCTGGAAATAGAGTCAGATGTGTCCTCTTGTCGACCGGAGATGGAAATAGGAGCGGAGACTTACAACAAGAGCTCGCACGGCCATGTCGCGCCGGTGAAGCATCCAGAATGCCCAAGATGCGAGCCACCTATTGCCGTCCTGGGCTGCAACAGTCAACACTACTTCCTCCAGCAATCTCCTGAGCACCGGCCCTTGGTCGCCCTCGTAAACACGGGCCACCGCAATAGCAAGTTGCAGATCTTTCATCTGGTTGAGGCAGACATTCACTGCGTCCTGCAAGTGGTCGGCAAGAAGAAAGAACGCAGCTGCGTACTCTAAAGACCCAGAAGGATTTCAAAAATTAGTCGGCTGTCGACTGCCAAAATCGTTGATAGAAGCAATAAACAAACATACCAAACCGTCGTTTGCTCATCAGAGCATACGCATTCTTCAATGCCGTTGTTTTCCATTTGGCTTCCTCGAAGTTGTTTGCGAGCAACTTTCGTATGGCCGCTTGCTCTCGGTTCCAGCTAGCCATACGCCACAGCCCTTGGAGAATCGCCTTCTTCTTGAGGGCTAGGTAGTACAAACTGCAGTCCACAGGATTCTTCAGCTCGCTTTTTGCATACTCGTTTCGGGCAATCGCCTCGAATTGCGCCCTCTGCCAGTCGCTGTCAGAATTCCCGACTCGTCCCACTTCAACTTCGCCCAAGGGGAAGGGTTGAACATACCACTGCTGAGATATCAGTGAGCCACATGAACATGCCACTCTCCTTTGCATTTTCCCAGAGGAGCGGGCCATGTTGCTGCCGAGAAACAAAGTCGACAAGAATATCTTGGCTGTCCGAGTGATAAGCCCAGTTGATCTCTCTCCACGACATGTGAATTTCATTAGTGCGGCCTTTGCGGAGCGCATGTTGACGGAAGAAGAGCATAAAGCGGGCACCATTCTCGTCTAACGAGCGCCTCTGCTTCTCAACCACCCCGACACATTCCACAATGTCCACGAGCTGGATTTGTTCGTGGCCGGACATCTGCGGAAGACCGACTTTCGTGAGTTTCTCGTTGATAGAGAGCGCAATTTCTTCACTGAAAGGCTCTTCTAAGCTGTCCATTGACATACGACGATTCAGATACGGGCCCGCATCCGAGCCATCAGGCATCGCAGACTATTATAGCTAGTTAGCAAAAAAAAGAATTCTAGGAGCTGATGGAGAGCCAACGGCGCAAGCATCTCACGACTGACCTCGTTGCCACCATAAAACTCCTCTAGATCCAATCCCAAATAGTCATCAATCTTCTCTCCTTCGATCCAGAATTTGAGGGTCTTGTTCAACGCCATGAGAATGCGATGGACGAGAGTGATTTTGCCCGCCAAGATGCATTGGCTCAAGAATTGTGGATGGAACACGGGGAGGGGGCCGTTGAGTCTCTGCACGACGTCAAAGAGGTCCCATTTCCCATCTTTCTTCTGAGGGAGGCGGAGTGACGTTATTAGAGAGCTCGAAACATCGAATTGTCTATTATAGACAAAGAGCTGATTGCCAGCCCCTATAACGAGATGGCCATCCCCTAGCCATGTTGAATCGCCAATCGGGTGAGGGGTCATGTCTCGAATGTTAATTTCTCGGATGGCAGCCCATGCAGGCCCCTTGTTCAGATAATCAAAACGCATCTGGGACAACAGTAGTACTCTCTGGGGAAAGCCAACAGCAAGAATCGACTGCGAGTCTGGTGTTGACGTCCAGTCCAGATCTTGGATCGTATTATGGCCCTCAAAGTCCTGGGCATATTCTAGCTGAGCGCCGCGAATGTCCCAGATGGTAACTGACGAGCGAGTCGAGTTCACAAGAGCTGCTTTTCTCATAGTACTTCCGCTGACCAAAGACGGCTCGGAAACCCCTGTTTCCATAGAACTGGTGGAGAGCCATTCAACTCGTTTCCTCTCTTCGTCTACCCTGGCCGTCCATAGCTCAATTCGCCCAGATTTGGTGTATGAAATGGCAATATCTCGGGCGAACACATCGAGGAAGCCTGATATCGTCGGGGATGAACCCGCTGGGTCGACCGGCAGTACGTATTCTAAATCCCCAGCCTCGGGGAGATCAAATCGAAAATATTCCTGCAGGGAAGAGTCCCTGTGTCCGTTGGTCATTGGTGGAGCGTTGGCCGCGGAATGGCTCGGAAGTCTGACCTCCCAAACGATGCCTCGCTTCTCCGACGTTATGGTTGCGATATGTGTGACAGTGTGATCTGTAATACCGTGCCCAGGCAGGACGAGCAAGCAGAGGGGTTTCCCGGGGATGTCGTACTTAGACTGGGCTAGCAGCGTAGGCACGGGTTTCCTGCAATCCCAGATTGAGATGCTCTCATGGTGCAAGAAGACCACAAAGTGCCCCTTGCGCAGAACGCACATGCGGTGGATGTGGCCGTCGTGCTGGATCATAGCCTTGCGAGATATGGCTACTTGTTTGTTGCCAAGTTCATGCTTCCACACGATACTCTCGCCATTTGCCGTTCTCGACACGACTCCCTGGCCACTGAAGTTCCGCACAATCTTTCTGATAGCTGCCGAGTGGCCCGACCAGATGCCTCTGGAAACGAGCCGACCAGCTGTTGGCTTTGGATCGAAGAAGCGGGCGACATTTGCCTTGAAGATCTCGACTCTGCCGTCGAAGAAATGGAAGAGTATATGAAGACTTCCGCCAGTATTGCAGTAGCTATAGGCTTGCATATACGGTCGCGCCTCGGCACCGATGCCAGCAAGGAAGTTGAATTCGTCTGAACGGATATGGGCCACGTTGAATATAGTCGCCTTTTGAGTCTTGGATCCGACATTCTCTAGCGCCCAGGCGGACATGCGCCCCGTGCCGTCAAAAATGACGCAGATCTCGGGGCTCCTGTTCGCAACAGCAATCAAGTGCTCCAATGCTGCAGCATCTTCGCCTCCCTGCCGAGAGCTCTCATAAACTGCGTGTTCGGTGGCCGCCGAGAAGTCCCTCCCATGTACTATAAAAGCCCATCTTGACTTGGACGTTTTTTCGGTCTCCGATGGCCGCTCTTGAATCGAGACGTTCAAGTCTATCTGGCCCCATAGCTGGAGGAGCTGTTGGCCATGGGTGTCGGAGCCCGACCAGACGCGCATAACGCTGTCGGCGCAGAAGGTGTAGAGCACATTGTCTATTGTCTGGTCGATGTGGCGGGGCCGCCGCCACTGAAGATTGGTGACAAGCTCGGGGTGCGAGAGGTAAATAAAATCGAAGCGGACTGTTTCGGACTCGTAGCTCAGTCTGCGCCAGACCTTCACCAGCCGATCGTGGAAGCCAACTGATGCAATATACGCTGAATCATAGGAGATACTCGCCAGCCTGACCGGACTCGCAAGCACCTTCTCCCATATGCACAAGGGGTCCGAGGAGGTCAGGTATAGCTGTAGCGATGAGTGTGCTACTAGAAGCTCTTCGGAGCTGCCCCAGGACAGGGCGACCGGCGCGTCCTTAGCAAGCTGATGGGGAGGTCGCTTGATTGGAAATGACGACTGGAGGGACCACTGTCAAAGGGTCAATCTCGCCACTCAGCGATCCATGAAAAAGAGATGAATGCAGTACCTTCAGCGCATCTTCCTCCAGCCCGAAGGGTTTGTATATACGAACGGTCCGGTGTGTACAGACTGCAATCTTGCCGGAGCCTTCATCCAAGGCGACAGCTTCGAGGGGGTCCTCGTCGTCGTCATACACGGTTTGTAATATGGTATCGGGCTCGCTTAGGATAGAAAAGGCATTTCCGCTAATATATGTCTAGTTGGTCGGGAAGAGAATGGGAGAGTTAGCCAATGTCGGCACTGTTGGGCGGGTGAAGCTTGTAAGAACGGGATGGGGAGCAAGCAGGCGTACGGTTACGCGACGAGAATCCCAGTAGCCCGTCGCAAGAGCCTGAAGCCGGGATTCTGGCTTGCCAGGGAGAACGGCCTTCATGCTACCAGCAGTTTATTGTTGATGTCGGTGACATTTCGCTTCGGGACACTGTGGCGAGGATGGGGCGAACCGCCACAGGGAGGGCAGAGGGAGCTTCGCGAGCTCGGCGATGCAATGACGCAACAACAAATCAAGGGGATATATCGGTTGCCTGAATTGGTGGACTAGAACAAAGGCAGATAAAAAAAAAACCGAGGTCCTTAGAGACTGCAGATCGTCAACTGCTGCAAGTAAAAGTCAAAGATGCCGTGCTCATGGAAAGCGACTTCGGACACGAAGGAGTTGGCGAATTGTGTACAAGGATCAAGGCTTTATCGTCGACTGTGAAAAGAGCTATCGAGGTACACGCGGGCGGGTTATGGGGTCCCCGCGGGTAGTGAGACACACACACCCTTCGGTATGCGGTACTAAAATGATTGGAGGCAGGCTCGATGAAGCCTACTAAAATCGCACGTGCAGTGAACCCTGGACCAAACCTGAGCGCATTTCGGGGGAGCAATGACGTGGGGAACCACACCTAACTCTGTAAATACAAGCTCCCTTATCAGCGCCACCTCGAACTAGGTGCTCATACAAGTACCCTACAGATCAAAGATACCAGAGTACGAGGGAGGAAATAGATGCGTTGACACATAATCACACATGATCACCTGCATCAGGATGGCAGTTATCTGCCATCGGTCATTGTCGCTCATCCCAGCGCAGAATATCTTTAATACGGACAGAAGTTTCGGGTACCGCGCCAACAAAGGGGATGGAGGCCATATTTACTTGCCCTTTAGCAGCGAGCCTTCTATCCCATTACCATTTGACGTGAATCCTATGGGTTAGAGATCCTAACGAGAGAGTCTCTGGCCATGAAAAATGGCATCTTGGAAAAAGTGTTAATTGAGTAGCGATATCCGTCTGCCCGAAATATCAGGCACTTGGAGAAGATTCCTTTTCATCTTGATGCTTTCTCCGTTCCATGATAACCAACGCTTTTTGACCCAACTGGTGCTCTATTCCTGACATTACAAGTCTATCATACAGAGGAGACCGTTACCGGCCACCATGTGCTTACTGGGGCATGGGTATCGCCTGGAAATTACCATTATTGTCGTACTTCGCCTCTGCAAAACGAGCCAGAGCCGTTAGTGCACCGCACTAAGTGAAAGAGAAGGGGGACAAGCTCGAGGAGCGAGAGGGAGAAATAACATACTAAAAAAGGTGTACGACAGCGTTACCGTCTCGACACCCCGCATATTCAAGTCGGTCAGAAGGTCTGGGTCCAAGTAGAAGAAGACAGGCATGTCTACCGTCTCTCCGGCGCTCAATCTTTGCTCTTCAAAACAGAAGCATTGGATCTTGCTGAAATAGGGAGCTACTTGGCCGGGTGTTACGCTGTATGTAGCCACCCCAATGATGTCGGAATCGCTCAGGTTGGTGGCCGTGTAGAAAGCAAGCGCAGTTTCGCCGGGGAGAACTCGGACTTCACGCTGCTGGGGGACGAATTTCCAAGGCAGGACGTCGGAGACGGATGCATTGAATGTAACACGGATTCTCTTTGCGTCTGTAACCGGTTGTAGTCGGGTCGCGAGGTCGACATCGCTATCGCCGTTTGCGCCGTGTGCTCGTACGGGCTGGCCGCCCCAGCCTGTTGTCTGGCAGATCTATCAACCGCCGGAGGTATCAGTTCTGGTACGCTGAGGTCGCGGCGAGGGAGATGTTCCAGTCGACTCACCATTTTGTAGAAGGGAACCGAACCATAAGAGAAGGCGACAGTGCCCAGAATTACACTCATGACGTAAAACCTGGCCAAACGTCAGAGCCG
>FTLB01754564.1_pt1 | contig 22446 bp, 19 predicted proteins | sample 1658291 | NCBI WGS metagenome assembly FTLB01 (sample SAMEA3914812, study PRJEB12502) | metagenome | biome: forest; material: soil | place: Canada | collected 2011-07-07 | depth 0.1 m
GTTGTGAACCCTCCTACGTTTGCAGCGGCGACGGTAGCAGCGGCAGGAGAAGCAACGGCGGCCTATCAAGCATATTTGCAATTAGTTGCTGTTTTCTCTAGAAAGCGTGAAGCACTTATGGCTTTAATATATTTCATTTAAAAAAAAAGACGTACCGAAACCGTGCCAGCGAGCGGCTTGAGAGTTTGAGCTCCCGCAGCATTGGCAGCAGCGGCGGTGCCAGCAGTATTGGCATTCGCAAGCCCCGGTAGAGGCTTCAGAGATGATCCGGCCGCTGCTCCGGTCTGAAGGCCAGGAAGAGGCTTCAGCCCATTTGCAGCCGCTACACTTGCAGCAGCAGCAACTTGGGCGTTCTGCTTGGCAAACCCGGAGCCTCCCTTCGCATTCTGCGTCTGAACAACAGCAGCGTTATTGTTGACGTTCTTGTTGCCGTTGTTATTGTTGCTGGCCGCATTCACGCTCTTGCCTTCAGCAGACGCCTTGGACTGTGTCGAAAGAGTGCTGGTAGAGAAAGCTGCTTCACAGGCGGAGGCCGCGGCCAGGATGGCAACGACCGTCTTTGCAGTGAAGTACATCTTGGTTGAATAAATTAGAGATACCAGATCCGAGCTGGAGGACGAGAGGACAGGTAGACAAGGGAGTTATTGACGTCGAAAGTCGAAGCGAGTGAAGTAAAAATCGTAGCAGATAAAATAAGCTGACCTGCAGTCTCGAATCGAAGTGAAGCCCGTTCAACGGAAGGGAATAGACAGAAAGGAGAAGAAAAGAAACCGAGAAGCCACACGACAGTAGACCGACACGCACTGAAAAGAGATGCCAGAGGAAGGGTGGGAGAGAAACTCCGGGTTACCAGCTTGGATATATGAGACGGGATGGCGTGGCCTACCTGTGAGATTTGCGACGGAACCAGATTTCGCCTGGAGAGCATCGCATCCACGTTGAACGTCTTACCCCTTGACCCAATAGCAGTCGGCTGCCATGCCATTTGACACATTGAACGAGCAAGGCAACGCCAAGACCGGGATACACCCATGATAAGGCTCTGCTCTCGAGTACCTGTTACAGCGGAGACTCCCTTGGGTGGTCTCGCCGTGGGGAGAGCAACAGGCGATGCGGGTTGGCCAGCATCGCAAACATGCCTTCCGCCAGCCAATCTCAGCGCTGCACGCTCGGAGTCGAAACGCGGACTCTTGGCCCAGCAGGTCCGCGACAGAGCTGTGGGATCCCAGAAGAGCCGGAACGGAAACGAAATCCGTCAAACGAAGCTGGAGGCAAGCTAGCAAAATCTCTGTCAGGAGTAGGGGCTGGTGAAGGTTGAGCACGACCATTCGTCAAGAGCCACCCCGGTCGAAGCACGCATCACGCTACGGCACGCATCTCAATTCATCCGTTCATGCTTTCGTCCCTTGGAGGCTGCTAGTGACCTGACAGGGAGTGATCCAGCGACAAACTTGTGATGAATCTGGCTGACGCTTTGAGACGGTGCTTTTGCAGATCAAACGCAAGGAACCAGATCGTTTGAGTATCCGAACTGTTAGGTCAACGCAAAGACATTTGCGCCGAACACCTAACAGCGTGCAGAGGCTCGAGCGCACGAAAGGGTTGTCTGCAGCTCGGCCCGTGGGGAAGCGAGCAATTTGACGCGCCGATAGGTTAGTTGAAGTACGAGATATGAACAATTGTGTATTTCTAGTAGTATTCGAGTGCTCAAAATAGGTATTTGGTAGTTCAAATATTTAAAGCTGGTTTAGGGGATCTAAGTTAATTGGTGACAGATGATAGAAGGAAGGAGCCTCGGAGAATTCCGGCCTAACCGTAGTAGTTCGTACCCTGTTGATTGGCCATCGATCGAACAGGTTTGTTCTCAGCATATCCCTCAATCTCAATGTTGTTTAATTCAATCTTCATGGAAAGGGTCGTAGACTAATTTACTACGCGTGATTTTATATATTTTGCTAAGTTGAGATCAAGCTGTTTGCTGAAGGCATCGCCTGCCTCGGGCTTCAGAGTGAAGGCATGAAGTCATCCCTACCCTACTTCCCGATATAGCCCTCTCTCCTCATCCAGGCAGCTGGAAACGCAGCTAACGAGCTTGCAGGACCTCTACCGTCTCTGGATCTGTCGGTTTCAGAAAGCTGGAAACTATTGAGCGATAGACCCCATCCACTATGCTCTCCCGGCTCCGGTGGCGGACCCCCGTCTACCAGAACACGGGGTCCGTCGCACGGGACCATCTGGCTTCGGAGCGGACCTTTCTCGCCTGGATCCGCACGGGCCTTGGCTTTGTTGCCCTCGGGATTGCTGTCGAGCGCTTTTCCCAGCTAGATCTCAGGGAGATTCTCCAGCCTCGCGAGCCAGGAAGCGGGCGCGACGACGACCGCGACCATGACAAGGAGCAGTCTCACACCCTGGTCGGCGTGCTGATGGGTCTCGGCTCCGGTAGCATTGTATACGGCACGGCGCGGTATTTTTCGAATCTCCGCCATCTGGAGCAAGGGAAGTTCGTACCAGCGTACCACGGAGCCGCTGTGCTGGCCGCCTCTGTCGCTGGTCTGGCCGGTGGTGTGTATGGCAGTGCTCTGCGGAGGAGTCGACAGGACCGTCCCGAGATGTCAACGAGGCGTTCATCATAAGGTAACAAGGTTTTGGGTTTATATAAGACGCCCTATGATATCGATATGATCGTTGTCGCGTCGTGGTTTCTGGTGGCTCATTCATCTTCCCACTGATAACTCGATTTAGAGAGGCTAGACTAGGCAAACAGGATAGACTGCTGTACATTACTATACTCGACTCCACAGGTTGATATAATCATCTATAATCACCAAGACCAATAACTACTCTGGCTTCACCTCTCCTGGTCACATAGTGGCAACCGAGCTGAGGATCCAACAAAGTCCCCATGCAGGAGATGGAGAGCCATCGCCGCAGTTCAATTAGATTCCTAGCAGCAGAATTTAACACGTATATCTATATCAACATAGTTTAAAATATGTCAGAATGGCACAAAATGCGTAAGGCTGATGACGCACGCAGCGACGTGAAGTTGGGTGGCCTGGGCTTAGGCAACCACCCTTCGACAGAAAATCGACTTTATGGACAACGTGGCCATCAACCCAAGCAAAAAAAAAACACGTTGATAAACTTGGCGAGGCTCGTTGCAGTATCGAAACACAGTATATAAGAAGAAAAATAAAGGTACATGTATAAAGTGATGCCATCGAAGCGATTATGCCTAGCTCAGGAATCAGGTCCCAAGCATGCCCGGTTTCTGGCAACATCGATCACGGGCATCACAAGTACATCATGATCGATAATTGCAGCCAATGATTACCCCTTTGCCTTATTTTATGCCTTGTAACTCAAACTGCTCTGTTGATGCGAACTTCGCCAGGCAGAGACTCTAGCTATACACCAAGCCCTGACGCTCCCGTCTCGAGTCTCATGGCGATGTCGTCCTTGCTTAGTGTGTTCAATATATTCAGTGTCTGGTGGTGGATAAGTTTTACAGATTGGATTGGAACAGGTAAATCACCATCCTTAATTACAGCTGCTCATGTTCGTGTTGCTTATGCTATCTTCCTTAGTTATCTTGCTCCTCGCCAACGCCCTTTTCGTCCTGTCCGACGAGCGGTTCTTGGACCGTCTCCCCTGGCCAGAGAAAAGGTACGGCGATAACGAGACGGCAGGGGCAACGTCAATACACAGAGGCCTATCTTGGTACAAGAGGATCAAAAATCCAGCTCGGGGTATGTGCCAATCCTCCGGCATTCGTCTGAACTGCGCGCGCTCGCTACCGCCACAGAGTCCGCTGACGTTAAGCTTGGCAGTCATCTTGATCCCTTTGAATGCGCTGGTAATTATCAGGCATCTCATCTTCTAGTTTGCATTCGCATATCTAGATGGCAGAGGGGTAGCGGCACGCTGGCCGGGCAATACACAATGTCATTCTGTGCGCAGGGAGAGACCAGGAGACAAATAAAAATAGGGGTTCAGTCTCGGCCCCACGGCGACTTTCCCTTGGCTGTCTCACACAGAAGCCGTCGTGGCCGTTTCCGAATTCCATCCAAGACCGAGAGCGCGTGCACTCCCTCTATTCTAGAACATCATCTACCAGGCAACCGGCCGAGACTTGCATCCGACGCGCCGCGGAGGATGCAGAAAATGGCGCTGAGACAAGGTCTTAGTACGCCGGTGAGGTAACTCCTTGGTTGTCGTCAAGCAAGTCGCCTGCTATCCATGAAGTACGATCAACACATGATCACAGTAGAAGTGCGGTAAGGTTTGGCTCAGGGAGGCAGAAGCACCAGAGTAGGATAGGTTATTTGTTTCAAAATATCATGTATGTCAAATCTATCCTAGGGTACCTAATCCAACATGCCCGAACATGTATGTGATATCTAAAAGATGAAACAACGCCAACAACTCCGAGTGACCTGCAGATACAGAGACTACCAACATATACCCCATAAATCAAACGATGATGGGGGAAAAAAGACCGGTGGAGTGACCAAGTTTGTACAAACATGCCCATGGTAACCAAAAGTCGACTCTCATCTCAGAAAAGAAGATTTAAAAAACTGCCCCCGACAAGAACCAACAGAGTAGAGATCACACACCGGGCATGCCTGCACGCAAATTGTCGTATTGGCTGGCTGGGTAGGAGAGCAAGTTTGGCGTCTGATCCAGCGTCCCGAATTGGGTCGTCAGTGTCCCAACCAGGCTATTCGCCCCTGTCTTGTCGCCGCTTGCTTCCCAGAAGACGGCACCTCCCAGTCCCTTCTTCATCAGGTACTGGGCTTTCTGGACAGCACTGCTGACTGTATCGTACGAGATGAGCTCCTTGGTGGATGCGTCGTAGCTGTAGCTAGCCTTGGCGACGTCGTCGTAGGTCTCCTGAGCGCCGTTTCTCGGCAGATCCTTGAAGAGCCAGACGCCGGACTGGATGGAGCCTTGGCCAATGCCGTTGTACGGCTGGCCCAGGCCCGAAGTAGCCTCGAAGCTACGTCCATAGAGCGGCAATCCGAGGTTGATCTTGCTTGGCGGAATGCCACGCACCAAATAGTCGCGGACGGCGGCCTCCGTGTTGAACTTGGTGGCCTGCGGGTTGCCGCCGTTGGCATAGATATTGGCTTGGTGGCCTGACGTCGAGTCCCACGAGCCCGCGTAGTCGTACGCCATCAGGTGCCAGGCATCCACCCACGGGTCCATGCCCTCGAGGTCCATGTCCTTGATGTGGGAAGGACCGGCGGGCGCTGCGATGGTGATCCAGAAATGATAGCCCGGCGCGTACTGCGAGGCGTAGTTGTCGAGCGCCTGGCGACAAGTCTGCAGCAGCAGGACGAAGTTCTGTGCTTCAGTGGGGTTGGCAGGATACTCCCAGTCGATGTCGATTCCGTCCAGGCCCCAATCCTTGACCAGCTTGACTGCCGTCGACGCAAACTTCTGACGGCCCGAGTCTGTCGAGGCGATGGGAGGGAACTTTGGCGAGTAGGTCCATCCACCGATGGACAGAAGAACCTTCATTCCGCGGTTCTTCTTCTTCAGCAGGTATAGTTGCTTGACGCAACCGTAGACATTGTTACCCTGGTCGTTCCACGAATCTGTTGGGTAGTGCTTTTGAAGATCGGCATACGAATCTGAGGTTTTTCTGTAGCTTGTGTAAGGCTCTGTCACGAGGAAGAAGGAATATGGGGTAGAGACGTGGCTCCTCCTCGATACTTACACTTCTCCGTCCGAACCAATGTCAGCGAACGAGTACAGCACATGGCTGATCTGGCTCGCCGGGAGTTGCTGAGGCTGGAAATTTGCGCCATAAATACCCCTGGAGCTGGTTAGCAAGAGAAAGCTTGAGCGCCTGGCAACGCTGACTTACCAGTTGGTAAAGTAGAGCGCATTGCGGAATGACCCCGGCCTCGAGACTGGCTCTGACAGATTGGCCAGCGGCTGAGGGTCATGCGATATCACATCGGGAGCCGTAGGAGATGAAGATACTACAGAAGGGGCCGGCCCAAGACTCTGAGCAGCTGTGCCAGCGGTTGGAATCTGTGATGGGGCCGATGCGGGGATCGAAGACTGAGGCAGAGCATCACCGTATGCCGTGGTAGATAGCCCGCTATCACTCGCCGAACTCGGTGCCGCTGAGACGACCGCGGGTGTACTCGCTCCGGAACTAGGCACCGCAGGCACAAGCGTTTGTGGCAAGACCAAGAAGTCGTCCTGATACACAGTTGAGGTTACGATCTCGGTAGCAGCCACGCATTGCGTGTCAGGTTTGTTCCCCAGGTCAAGCAGCCTCGGAGCCGCTGATGCTGGGCCCACCAGCAGAAGCGGAGGAACAAAAAGGAAAACGGAGGGGATCATGATAGCTCGGCTGCAGCCCCGGAGATGCAGTAAGAATAGATAATGCGAATGAAACAAAGAGGAGGATATAGCATGAACTGGGAATCTTATATGTAAGTCTCCGAAGCTTATATCTGCTCTTCACGATACTCGTTCCAGCCAAGAAAGGTAAATGTAAAGGAATGTAAAAGCGGCGGACCCAGCTCGCCGGCCCCAGACACTGTCGCGGAGCTTTGGAATGAAGAAATGGTTACCCCGTTCAAGAACATACTGAAGCGGGTATGCTGTCTTTAAAGTATGGGTAGCAGCCGCCCATGTCCAAGACATTGGCCGGGTCTGATTTCTCTCCATCATGTCCTCCTGGCGAGGCTCGTGGCCCATCTTGCGAGCCGGTAGCCATCCTTTAGCCTGAGAGTCTCCAGCACTTTGTCGGGCCGTGGAACAGAGGTATCGCGACCTAGGGGTGCCTGTGAAGGGGAGGGGGGACGAAGTGGCGGTGGGGGACCTGAAAATTGATGGCTACCCCTGGCCTGATCTTCGCGATCCAGGGCCGAGGCTGTCTATCGTGTGCAGTACGTGACAGTTGGATGCATATATCACGGCCCACGTATAGGCGGGAGATGTCCGCGGGTGAAGTCGATCTGCTTGCCATATCTTCCGGATATTCAGACAATCAAGACGAGAATGCGAAAAGGCCTGTGCGCATGCCGAGAGCTCTTCGATTACTCCGTGATAAATCGACTTTTATTGTTTCCCACAGGCCCGAGAGAGGTTGAGTCCAAATCTATTTGGAGCAGTGACCTTCGTGTCTCCCTCTCTCGTGTTTCGCCTTCGTATTCTCTGTCTCCCCACCTCCTTAAAGTTCGAAGGCGACGAGGAACGAGCTCGACGAGTGACTATCCCGGCATGACATAATATCCAGGGTCCGTTGCGAAGTTCTGGGAAGAACTTGAGGTGAGGGCATGAGAAGAGTGCCGTCCCGCTGCTGGATGCGGTTGGACGATGAAGTTACGATGCAGTTACGAAGTAGTTTTGATGTGCGATGCTTAAACCTCGGGAACATCTCTAACCATATACATTGAAGGTTTTGTATTTCTATTCAAGGTTTAAAACAGAAAATGAGTGATTCGAAGTGTATGAATAAAGCGAAAGAAAGTCGTTAAAGTGGTTGCATACACCGGGTGCCGCTAAGATAAGAGAGCCTGCAAGGGATGCATCGGCTACTCCCAACGACGGCAACATGCATGGCGTATGGTAGGTGATATAGGACCAGACGGCTTATCAGAAACTAGAGTCCTCGCGGACGCAGCTCGCCTGTGATAATTGCTAATCCGACCCCGGGAACTTGCGTATTGTCCCTTGCTCCTGGTCGTACTACAGGGGGAATCTATTTACCTCCATTCTGCAGGTTGCCTTGTGATACTACTCCTATGCAAGTATACGCTTGATATTTTCTATATCTCCTCGGCAGTTCACCCCAGGGCAGAAGAGAGTGAGTGATACCCTGTTTGGCAACGCAGCCAGCAGCCAGTCAGCAAGGGGCGGATCGGATTCAACTTGGAAGAGAACAGGATTGCTTGCACGATCCAAGAAACTTGGACGTCGAGTTCATGCCGTCTCCCAGATATCGAAATAGCCACGACAGGATAACACAGGAAGCATCACCCGAAGGCAACAGCCGCGCACCGGGCTGACCAACGCTTGGAAATACAGCTTGAATCACGGGCCCTAAGAGGAGATAACCCGCGCGAACGAGTAGAAGGTGTACACAGTATCCCTGTCGAAACACTTTGGTTCATTTATAGTCTCGACTAGCACATACAATATAGACGAGATCCAAAAGGGTGGTATAGTTTTCTGTACTATCTGGGTACTTCGTAGATATCTCCTGCCAGAGTCGTGGGAAATGACGCCTAAGTGCAGTATTTTACAAATAATCGTGAGGAGCACTTCAGCGACCGGCGGAGGCGGATACAAGAGCGATTTGACGTGAGACGAAGACGAGGGATTGCATAAAAACCCAGGTTTGTAATACTCTCTACTGATGATAGCTACTCCAAGCCCATGATGTGGAACGCATATGAGGCGGTCCTTTCTCGCTGTATTTCTCTCGTGCCCGCTGGGTATCGTTTGCCTGTCTCCTGTCGGAAGAACCAAGCGGTATCACCAGGCTCTCTAGTGATGAAGCAAAAGTAGCTTCGCAGATTCTAAATTTCGGTATTGGCAAGCTTCTTTGCCAGCGCGTCGACCTCCTTGTCCTGCTCTTGGATGACAGGCTCCTCTTGGGCTTCCTCGGCCTCTTTGATCAGCTTCTCGGCAAGCTTTTCTGGCTCTTCTTCCTCCTCCTCCTCTTCTTCCTCCTCTTCCTCCTCCTCTTCTTCGGAATCCTCCTCCTCCAAGTCACTCAGACTGTCAACACCCCAATCATCCTCGATAACAACGTCGCCGCCCAGCTTCTCTTTTCGCTCTTCCAAGAGCTCCTGGAAGCCCAAAATGGACACGTCATCCTCGGAGAACTTGTTACCATTGACCTCGATCTTCTTGAGCGACGGAAGACCTTCCTTGGCGGCCTCGAGCAGGGCCTTCAGCCCAATGGCGGTGATCTCGTTATACTGGAGGCGCAGGATCTCGAGTTTCTTGTTGTAGCCTTTGCTCAGGGACTGGCCCAGAAGCACACCACCCTTCGCTCCGAGCAGGGAGTCGCCGATGCCCAGTTCTTGTATCTCAAGCCAGATGGGTGCTACCTTGGCCAGGGCCTTGGCACCGCGAATGGTGAAGGTGTTGTCCTGAAGATCGAGGACGCGGAGCTGGGAGGCACGGCTGAGGCCTTCGGCGAGCAGGTGCGAGATACCCTCCTGGCGAATGCCATTCTGCACCATCTTGATCTCCTTGACCTTGTTGTGTAAGCTGAAGGTCTTGGCCCACGCCGTCATGCTGCCGTTCTCCAGACGGTTGCGGCCGCAGATAACCGTCTCGAGATCTGGTACCTGCTGGCCATCCTTCCGGGCCGCTTCCTTCTTGGCGTGGAGCTCCGAGAGCGCATCGGCAATCAGGATACCCGCATGGGGGCCGAGTCCGTTGTTGTTCAAGTAGAGGTGTTGGAGTGGTACGTGGGCGGCAAGGAAGGCGACCAGGGGAGCCTGGGTGTTCAGACCGAAAGCGTTGTCGTTCAGGTTGATCGTGTTCAGTTTGGGGAGGTTTAGGATCGACGTCAGGAGGGAGGAGAGAGCTTCGGGGATCTCGTTCAGGAGACGGCCGGTGAATATATCGGCGAGGTTGGCAACCTACGGAACCGTGCCCAACCGGGGGAGTCAGCGACCGACGGGCACTCACGCCAAAGCCAAATCTCGTGGACCAGAATTCTCATACCTGAAGGGTCTTCTTTGTAGCAAGAACCTCACCCAGCAACTTGCAAGCGCCAACACCAAGAGTATTGCCTAGCAGCCTCACTTCCTCGACATCGTCTTGGGCGCGAAGGGCCGCGATATGGGGTTCCAAGTCCTCGGCAGTGTCGAGCTTGAGGCCCTTTCCCTCGAGGGAAAATACCTTAGCGGAAGCCATATTCTGGGGGAGGACAGATGCACAGGGATGTCTATAATCAGCAAATAAGAGAAGATTTGAAGGGGTCTCGTCTTGGGGGTATAAGAAGCCCGAGAAGTTTGTTGTATGTTTGTGCGCAGGAAAGGCTCTTTGTGATGGTGGGGGAGGATGAGGGGCGATAAACAAATTCGATGCCAGGTACAACGAAATTACGATGTAAGATACGGTAGAATATTACAAACAAGAGTACATATCGTATTTTTGGGTTCGCGATATCAAGCGCAACCCGAACTATGCGAGGTATAGTACCTTGCCTCACTTAACCTGTACTTCGTATGTATATGAGACTTGTTCTATGAGGTCTTTTGAATTCTCAGGAAACATTGTACAACATACGTGGCAGCACTATACTATACAATAAGATACAATTTGACCCAGGTGTGTTGGCTTTGCGGTAGTAAATTTACACTGTTTTCTTTTGTTTACAAGCTCAGGCGCAGTTGTTTGGTCCAGGCCTCGTTTTAGTCTGAGAAAATTACCTAGGCTCCTAGGCGCGACCACCCGGTGCTGCTCGAGCGGTACCTAACTACCTACAGAAGGGGCAGTGCACCAGATATCAGTTACAGGGCCCTGTGGTTTCCTATTGGGCCGCTGGGATCCCCTAAAATCCAGTGTTCGGGGTGATCTCAGGTGGCTACAGCTGGGCAGAGCGGCGAGAGTGGATAGAAAGTAAGGTTGGAACCAAAGAAGGGGAATCCCTGAATCTACTAATGCACAAAAAGTAGCCTCCCTACCTTGCTTCTCGCTGTGCTGAGGCTTTGGCCATTATTGTGCAGCACGGAAGCTTCCCTAAGCTCGACGAGTAAAATGCCAATTGTTCTTACCCGTTGGGCGATTCCCGTCTAAAATTCCATCCAAAACTACTTCTCCATCGTCCGCCTTCTCGCATAGACACTCGAAGGTATACACTTGAAGGTATCAATCGAAACCGATCCACACATATCGCGCGCGACCAACCGGCTCTCGTCCGATCGACGCCGTCGTGATCCTGAACGTGCCAGTCTCTCTGGTTGATTAAATCTTCGAGACTCCTTCTTTCACGCACATACATCTCACAACCACCCCCTGCCGCCCAACTCTTCCTTCCACGATGGCTCGGCACGCATCTCCAATAGAATCACCGCTCTCGTCGATGGACGACTCAGAAGAGTTCCCCGAGGATGGCGATGCTACCGAGGTCCCCGATGACGAGCCGCCGCTGAAGCGACTGAAGCTCGGCGAAGGCTCAATCGCGTCCTCCATTCCTGTGCACGACGCCGAACCCGACCCAGACTCGTTAGAAGGCATGTCAGATGTGTCCGACGACACCGACGGCGACGTTCCGAGCTCTCCCATCAACGCGCGACCCGACGAAGACGACTTCCAGGAGCAGATCACGACGTGCGCCTGGGAAGGCTGCAACAAGGGTGACCTGAATAACATGGACAAGCTGGTGGAGCATATTCACAATGAACATATCGAAAGTCGACAGAAGAAATACACCTGCGAATGGGTGGGATGCACTCGGAAAAGCATGCCTCACGCCAGCGGCTATGCGCTCAAGGCGCATATGAGAAGCCACACTCGAGAAAAACCATTCTACTGCTACCTTCCCGGTACGTCTTTTGACCTCCCTCCCCCCTTCCCGTTTTTCCCCTGGTTCCTATCGCTGACTAGTGTACCGTCGCCGCCAGAATGCGACCGCGCCTTCACGAGATCCGATGCTCTTGCCAAGCACATGCGAACGGTCCACGAGACAGAGGCTCTCCGGCCGTCGGACCCGGTACCCAAGAGCATGCAGGGCGGTCCCACCGGCAAGTCGTCCAAGCTCAAGATTATCATTAAAACTCCGCAGTCCCACTCCGCTGGCCAAGATGATGCGACGGATGACGGCATTAACGGGGACGAGTTGAATCCCGACATGTTCACCCCGTTGACCGAGGACAACGGCTTCACGGCCAAGGAGCTAACCATACCGCTCGATCGCCTGCACAAACTCTGCCGACTCCAGCTTAAGTGGGCCGAAAAGGACGGCGAGGATCTGCTGAACGAGTGCAAACGCTGGGAAGCAGCCTACAAACAGGAATGGTTGGAGAAGGAGGTCCTACTTGACCAGGTCGTACGGAGTGAGCAGGATCACGCGGCAAGGCGGCTGGTAGTCCTGAGCGGCAAAGTTGACGTTGCGGTTCCCGAAGTGTCTACTAATGATGCGTTGTCGGACGCTGAAGAGCCTTCGTCCGTGCCAGCGACGAATGGGAAAGAGGAGAGCATGGCCGACGCCGATGTCGATGTCGATGCCGATGTCGATGCCGATGTCGATGCTGATGTCGATGCCGATGCACCCTCGCCCGCGCCGGTGGCGGATGGCAAGGAGGAGAGCGTAGTGGAAGTTACAGCAGCAGATGAAGATTAGAATATTCCGAGCTCTTTCACGGGGAAGAAATGGCTTGGACGGGATAATGCCGGACTGCGCTCGCGCTCTGTCGGGTAGGCGCAGCCGCAGCGGCTGTGGTATAAAACACGGCTCTGGGAATACACCAACGATCAAGACTCCGTGGAGCCGCCTGACGTGCCCGGCCGAACGATCTCGATACCAGAGCCGGGTGCGATCTATGAGGGAGGGGGTTTAGCGGGTAGTACCAGGATGGCGTTTGCGGACTGTAGGATTACAGCAAAACTTAAAAGCAGGCTCTATAGCGGAAACTTGATAGCGGCGTCTCCTGCCAAGGTTTGCTTGTACATGTAGGATTTAACATGCTTGGGGATTCTCGTTGCGCTCCGCTGGTATTTACTCTGTTCTCTTTGGAATTTCTGTGAAACCCCTCTGAAGTATACTCTTTGCGACTATCTCCTGGACCGCATAGCCGCCTCCTATTCCCAAACCTCAAACGCCAAAGCTCGGATAATCCCAATGATACCCGACACGTCTAGGATTTTCTCTTGTCCGCCTCAGTATTCTTGAATGGCCATCCGCTCGTCCTCTTATCCGCTCCTGTCCTCTTGCTGATACGTCCCTTTTCTCCCGCGAACATCATAACCCAGAGTCCAAACATGGCGAGGGTGCTGCTGCCGAGGCATCCCAGCAGATAGCCCATCTGCTGGCTGCTGGTAAACCGAACATATCCGTAGAAAGCCGCCGAGGCGTGATAGAGCATTGAGATAGACACCGCTGCGCTCGCGTATGGGGAGATGGCGTCGGCTGGAGCTACGATGGCTACGTCAGGAACACCAGGGTTTAAAAAGCAGAACGCTCTCGGGCAAAACATACAATCAAGCGGGGACGCAAGTGGAAGGGATCCCGTGAGAACGACGATGAGTAGGCCAACGGCTAACTGAGAAAAGCCCAGGGAGCGGGCGAAGTACTGTTCCATGTCTGGTGCTTTCGAATCAGTCGTCATGAGGTACGATCAGACGGGGGAAAGATACGATCCGTACAGTCTACTTGCTGGTAATCCGTCCTCAGGATAGAACTGATGAAGGATGGCCAGATAATCAGGGGCAAAGCCTGTGTCGCTAACCACGCGAAGCTGCCGAAGCTGTATGCTGTTACGGCCTACCAGGTGAGAATACGGACCATGTCAGCTTCAGTCAATGAGCCCAAGAGGGTGTGGCATCAATGCGAGGGAGGCGTACATCCATGATCTGCGATTTTTTTATTGAGATTCGAAGGAGAGAAATCCAATATCTTAAGGTGAATTGGATGAAATATCTATGAACCCTTCAAGTTCCTAAACGTCTCGCGTATTCAGTAACTTCCAGCTGAAGGTTCACACCTGAGCAGCCGATTCAGCGAGTTACGTCATCTAAGTAAGTCAAATCACAGGCCTAGGATTGGAGGGGTCCTGACTTATCCCTGCAGTACGGCTCGGCCTAAGTTCTAGACCCCCCCACTGGGCCGATTTCGCATCACATTTCAAAGCAATCAGAAAGCGCCGATTTCCACTGGCAATATATTTTCGACCTCCGACGCCTCCATGTGAAAGAAAACAGAGTCGAGTTTGTCGCCATCGCTCGAGAACTGTTCTTGGAGTTGAAACCAACCTATATACCCACCTAGGACTTTTTATAATTTTGCCTGGGCGTTAGCGCATTGCATCCAGCCCTCTGACCCTTGTCGCCACCGGGCATATCGCCTGCCGATTTTTCGATTCTGCGACTGTTTCATACCACCGGTACCAACCACCAGCGCGCGTTTCTTTTCGGCCGGATACCATGTCGGCGATTCTCTCCGCCGACGATCTCAACGATTTCATCAGCCCCGGCGTCGCTTGCATCAAGCCCGTCGAGACGCTCCCGCTCGCGCCCGCCCAGAATGGCGACCCCTCGCTCGAGCACGAGGTGATCCTCGACGGCACCCAGACCCGAGCCGCCGCCCCGGCCCAGATCTCTCTCACCGACTGCCTTGCCTGCTCCGGCTGCGTGACGTCCGCCGAGGCCGTGCTGGTCAGCCTGCAGAGCCACAGCGAGGTGCTGAACACGTTGGATGCGGGGCCGGCATTACGAATACACGGACCCGATGCGGCGGGGCAGTACTCGGTCGAGGGGCTGGAGGACCCGACGCGCAGGCTGTTTGTGGCGAGCGTCGCTCCGCAGACGCGGGCCAATCTCGCGGCGGCCATGGGGCCCGGTGTCACGGAGAAGCAGGCTGGACGGGCCATCGAGCATCTGCTCATGGGTGAGACGGGCCTCCCGGCCGGCGGGAAGTGGGGGAACGGATTCACATGGGTGGTTGATACCAACGTCGCACGCGAGGCATCGCTCGTGCTCGGAGTGGACGAGGTGTTCGAAAGCGCGTCTGCCCTGGCCGAGAAGCCAGCAACCCCGATTCTCACGTCGTCGTGCCCTGGCTGGGTCTGCTACGCGGAGAAGACTCACCCATACGTCCTGCCTCACCTCTCTCGCGTGAAGTCTCCCCAGGCTCTGATGGGTACGCTTCTCAAGACGAGCCTGAGCCGACGATTGGGAATCCCTCCCGACAGGATATGGCATCTGGCGATTATGCCTTGTTTCGACAAGAAGCTGGAGGCCAGTCGCGAAGAACTCACCGACGCCGTATGGGCTGGGGATGGAAAGCCCGGCCGTGGCGTTCGAGACGTCGATTGTGTCATCACCAGCAAGGAGATTCTCATGCTCACCGAGTCAAGGGGAATCGATTTCTTTGCCCTACCACTCACGGCGAACCCTAGGCAGCCCTATTTCCCCGATCCTCATATCCAAAAGTTCCTGTTTCCTCCACGGAGCATTGCAAAGCCCTCTCCCGCCGCGGGCACCTCCGGCGGCAACCTCCATTTCATCCTCCGCAGTGTCCAATCCAGGCATCCAAACTCCAAGATACAGACGATTCGAGGCAGAAATGCCGATGTTGTCGAGTACAACGTCACCTCTTCCTCCGGTGACGTCTTGTTTAAAGCAGCGCGTTACTACGGTTTCCGGAATATCCAGAATCTGGTTCGGAGGTTGAAGCCAGCGAAGCAATCGCGCATGCCTGGCGCCAAGCCGTTTGGAAGCGCAAGAAAGCCGGTCGGAAAGTCGGCTGGCCTTGAGTACGGCTATGTTGAGGTCATGGCTTGTCCTGGTGGCTGCACCAACGGCGGCGGCCAGCTGAAAATTGACGACCAGGTTGTCCTCGACAAGAAGGGTCTCACGGGAAAACCGGGTCTCCAGGAGCAGAAGGATTGGCTCTCGCAGATCGACGAGGCCTATTTCTCGGCAGATTCGGCGGATGACTCCAGTGCCGAGGGCGATGATGACGTCGAGATGGGTGATGCCGACCCGGAGGATACTATCGATGGAATATCCCCCTCGCACATCCGAGCCACCTTGACCTATTGGTCCAATAGCACAGGCATCGGATTGAACAGGCTCGTGTATACCACCTATCGTGAGGTGATAAGCGATGTCGGTAAAGAGACCACAACCGGCACTGAGCGGGTGGTCCAACTCGCTGGCAAGATTGGTGGTGGATGGTAGACAGAGATACCCCCGTAGAACAAATAACAAATTCACCATGATTGATTGGATGGTATTCAACTCTCTTTCGTGCCACCACGCCTCGCAAACCCGAATCCTCCTCGTCCGCTGCTGTCAGGGCCCCTAGGCGCACGAACCGGCTGCTCATCCTGCCTAGGGGTGTTAGACCGCCCTGTCTGGGTGGAAGAAGCCTCACCGCCACCCCGTTTCTGAACATTGAAGCCTGGCTTGGGTGAGTAGCTGGGATCAAACAGCTCTCGGCTGCCAGATTGTTGATTGGTAGCCGGACGACGGCTCTGGCTGTCCTGGCGCCCATGGCTGTCCTGGCGCCCATGGCTGTCCTGGCGTCCGTGGCTGTCCTGGCGTCCGTGGCTATCTTGGCGTCCGTGGCTGTCCTGCCTATTGTCGTTCCGATATCCACCGCCTCGGCCGCCGCGGCCTCTGCCCCTCTGATTCTGTCGAATTTCAGGCGGTGTCACACTCCCAGGAGACGAGCTGCCGGAGGGTGGGTTGGAATCACCAAAGATCTTTGCGCGTGCCTCGTTGTAGCGGCGTTGCTTCTCCTCGAGCTCACGCTGCTGCCGCATCCTGATCTCCTCGGGGCTGGGCTGGTCCTTCTTCAAGCTGGCCCCGTCGTCCTCGTCGTCTTGAAGGACGAGCTTCTCGAGACCCGTCACAGGGTCCCGCATGGCCACCATTTGAGGCGCGGGCTTGCGGCTCAGAAGCTTCATCGCCGGTTTGAATCCCGTGGCGAGAGGCACCGCGTTGTTGACCGTCATGTAATTGACTTCTCCAGGTTTCTCCCTATATGCGGGGTTAGTGTCTCTCCTCCCTCGATGGTTGGAATCCCCAAGACATCAATCCATGGTTACATACGCATCTTCCCAAAGTCTTCGTTGCGTCTCGACATGCCGTGCTAAGCGCTCGTGGCGAGGGAGAGCCACCTGCGGACTTGGTGCTGGCTCCTCTTTCGCTGCGAGGGTTGCCTTGTCTACCCAATCGTCATCATCCCAGGCGTCCGGGATATCCTTTGCTCTCACCATGATGATTGTCGAACAAATTTCAGGAAACAGTCCTTCATGTGTGAAAGAGAGTTCAGATGTGATTCTGAGCTTTCACTCGCCGATTGGGATCCTGAAATTCAGGGCTTTGTTGAACGGAAGTCAGACTGGCGGGGTCTCCACAGGCGGGGTGCACGTGCCCCTAAAGTGTGTCTCTTCGCCTAGCCCTTGCGTGCGGACCTTGCTTTTGCATAGCAACTTAGGTTAAGAGCTTCCTTGGAAACCCCTCGGCCTCCCAGAGCCCCACCAACTTACGGAAAGAAAGACGGCGCATCGTGAACCCGGGCATCTCCCACTCGCCAACAGCCAGAGTTGCCTTAGATTTTATACAACTTGTTCCCTACTCTATAGCCTCGCGGGCTTCCAGACCAGCTCCTGGACCAGACACTTTTGTTCCCTGAGAAATCTGCACCGTCAGCGCTGCGTCCAAGATGGCCGAATCACCCGCCCAGGATCCGACGAGGCACCCTAGCTCCGGAGGATCTTCCGTCAACCAAGCCACTGCACAGAATGCTGGGGATGCGACCGGCCAGGCGAGAACCAAACCTTGGAATACCAAGAAGGTAAGTCGCTCCTCTGGAATCGAGCCATGCAGTCCCCTGCCCAGTTTGGCAGCTCGCATCGTGCTGACACGTGAGATGGTGCATAGTTTCACGAGGAGTATGAGGTTGCAAAGAGTCGTTTGGTAGATCAAAAATTCCCCTTTCGTGAGTCTTCCCCCCAAGACTTTTCTATGTACTTGACGAAGGCGCTCTGTTTCTCACAGCACCGTAGACCTCTACTCAGATCCTCTCATGCCTCGGATGGGTATTCACCCCAAAGCATATCCCAGCGGTGTCACCGTCGAGACAGAGGAAAAGCTTAAGGCTTTGATCGCGCAGATTCGCGCCGAAGCATGATTCCAGCCTGCGAGCACTTAGTCTGGTCCAGGACGACAGATGTCGGAGAGGACATGGCGATGCCAGAGCCTTCAACCTATATCAGCGTGCCCTTGTTGGTCACACTAAAGCCAGGCGAAACTGACAAGGCACCAACTCTAAAAACCGATGCATAGGAGTTCGTAGCAAACCCTCCTCAAGCAGCTACCTGGATCTTCCTCTCTCGGGATGCTTGAGCCCGGCAACCTCTTAGGTGGAAGCCTACTACGCAGTGAGGACGCTTGAAATTCCATCAGGGCGAAGCTCATCAGCCCATCTATCACACGCATGCTTACAGGGCAAAGAAGGTGGTCGTGGCTAGCACGATCGTATGGCAGTTTTTGGAGGGAGTCTTCACGCGGCAGCAGCAGCAGTAAATAACCCGTTGCAAAGAGGTTTCAAGGAACAGGCGTGGATAGGAAAATAAAACTTGATCATACCCAGTCGTACACAATCCATACGGTGATGTATTCTAGACTAGACGCACTAATTAAAGGTATATATGCTTCAGTTGCGGGCGTGAAAACTACGGGTCCACTCGCAGTTGGGTTTGTATGGGAACGATAACCACGGACATCAAGCCGCTTCCTCTTGGCCGTGAGCTTATATTGTATACCCTCTATGGGAGACCGAGCTCCATAAGTTAGAGTGAAGTCTAGTCGAGTCAACGAGAATGAAGCGAGAAATGAGGCAACCTTTGCAGTAACCCATCGGCCGAATGTGATCTCACCGGGAGACTTTCTGACACCAGAGGTCTGGGGAAAGCGGCACAACGTATAGCAAATTACAGTAGGTAGTTCGTTACTCCTCCATGGACTACTAGCACGGTTTAACTTCCAGCTCCGCGACTTCCTGGACAGCCGCGAATCGATCTTGAATATGGTTCATGAAGGGATGGCCCGTCTTTCCATTCCTGGATTACCCCAGAGGTTATCATGTGCGAGGGACAGGGGGGTATTCGGTACGCGAGTTCCGGAGGCTGAAAATCAACCAAAAAAAGGACCTCAGGCAGAATTGGCCTGATGAGAAAGAGGAAGCTGCGCACAGATCCGGCGGCTCGGGTCGTGCAGCAACCTTGGAGAAGCGCTCCGAGGGGGTGTGCTTTGTGCCCGTCTGCGTATGCGGTGTGGGATTGTTGGGGGCCAAGCGATAGACAGGAAAATAAAGTCGAGAGGTTCCCCAATACATCAGACGGACTCTGTCGCTCCCGGAAGCGTGGTGGCTGGTGACTGCGACCTTCCAGAGCGCTGTTTCCAATCGCCATCGTGCCGTGCAGATATGCCGTGGTGACACGCACTGACTTCACTGCAACGATGACGATCTCGGCGACTAATGAAGAGAGTAGACTGGTTGACCGGCTAGAGTCGCTTACAGAGTATCATATCATGGTTGGAACGGAGATGTTGCGCAAAACGATGCACCATGTGTTCGAGTCATCCTGGGCCGCGCATCCTGAGTTCGGACGAGTTCGCCGAAAGCACAAAGGCCTCCTGGTAGTATGACCCGCAGGATGATGCGAACATTCACAAACCTTGGTTCTTCATCGAAGGTGTCGGTAAAGTAGCATTTACCTTGCAGGCATAAGTACCTTAGGTATGATGCTGGCTTCAGAGTCTTCCGTTATGGGGAAACGGCATGTAGATGCATGGCAAGTGTCGGAAAAAATGTGATCAGTGTACAGCAGGGCTCGGCCGGTCCGAGGAGGCGGAAACCGCCGCTGCGCAGTCCACCCCAGATTTCTGTCAAGAAGAAGAAGCCTTTGGAGGTCAGGCTCTTTCTATTTTTTGCAGGAATGACAAAAAATTGATTTGGACCTGAAACCTGAGAAAACCACAAAGTGGGCTGCTCTGCGTTGATTAGCCGTCCTGTGGTTCGTAGGCATCTCGACTGATCCAGACTAAAATCTGTGGTCTCGCTGTCCTGACTTCGCCGTCCATCTGTAAATCAAATCCCTGGCAGTTGAATAAAATCCAATATATTGCTGCAGCAGAGTGGCTAGTACGGATTGTCTTGCGGCGATGCCGACTTTGCTTACCACCTTCTATCGCTACAAAACACTTCGCCGGTGTGGTCTGGGCAGGAGTAACGGTCTAGCAAGTCGCAGAGGGATTTGCCGCTCAGTCTCTGGGCGAATTCGGATTGGAGCCAACGGCAGCCCCGTCCCTACTGTACAGGCTGATAGGGAACAAAAAGACGCATTCCGTTTACCGGGGATAGTCACACGTATCACATGGAAAGAGGGTGCTCCAAGGTTGCATAAGAGTTCGCATTTTTAGCACTGTCGAGTATGCAAATGCAGATCGCTTGTGGGTGCGTGGCGGCGGCGTGGGATGTACTCAAGGTACCGTACATTTCGCCGACCTAATACTCAATAGCCCCAATAGGCGACCCGAAAATCGAACTAGGCGGTGTTCTGTATAGGCGAGGGAACTGCTTTATTGAGTTGAGGCATTGTCGTCAAAATAGCGAGTTGTCGAGGGGAGGCAAGGAGGTCGATGGGGTAAAATTAAGCCCGTATCTTCTCCGCAAACTCTCCAAACATGCTGAATATTTGTGCTACACACAGTGGAAGGAGGGGTGAATCAGCACGCCCCAGTGAGGCTCTAAGCAGCTGGTCTCGGTATGTAAGCAAGCTGAAAGGCAAACATCGTACTGATGCTTACATTTTAAGGCGGCGATATTCTTGTTGCGCCTCTGCGATGCTCTCGAGGAATCATCCAGTACCTAGGTGGAGCTTTGGCTTGTTTTTTTTTCTTTTTGGGCGATACCTTTAGCCTTCGTCATGGAAGTGAGTAGAGAACAAAAAAAAAGGAGATCTGAATCAGCTGATGAGTGCAACTCTGGTGACTCAAATAGGCGAAAGTCAGGTTCACTGCAGGTAGAGTAAAAAGTCAAGATCCGTTACAGTATCGTCGTACGCACACCGTGTCGTTACAACCAAGCCAAACGGGGAGAGCAAGATCGGTTGGTGCCCCTTCCCTTTCCCTCGGATTGCGCGATTGCTCCTTCCTCGTTCCTCCACCCGTCTTCTTCCATCTGCTTTGTTGTACCACCGGTCTCGCTTGGATCCATTGTACTTCGTAGACATAATATTACGTTAGAAACCAATCCCTTTACTCTTCACCGTGGCATCACTCAGTGCCATGCTGCGGACTTGTTGGTATTGAAAGCTTATCCATAAGCACCGCTCCCAGTATTCATCACCAGACTTCCCTTGCCTTGACCAAAAGCCATTTGATCCTTTGCACCCCTGCAGCAGCCTCATTTCTGGGTTCGCCCGAACCAAGGTCGATCGAAATCATCTCATCCCCGCCAACAAAGCACAAAGCCTTGCTCCCTCGCAAGCTCTACCGGGCGGTTGGAGACCCGCCCTAGCAAAGCAATACGTCAAGAACAGTCCCCTTGGAAGCTACGGTCAGGGAGGGACAAGCTACTCCGCCTTGATTCCTGTTGGCCTAGGATTCGCAAAAGAGCCCAGCAGAAGCTCCTTTTCTCCATCCGACTCGAGAGGAATACGCCCGGCGAACCGACACAGCTGAGACAAGACGGATTCCCTCGCTGGGCTAGTCTGTGTTCGTTCAACCTTGGTTGTCCAGCCGCTGGACCAAAAGGCTTAAGAAGAGCTCGAGAGAGATCCCGCCATCGACTCGGGAGGTCTCGGCCTGTCTAATACCTCAATCGACCCACCACCACTCGGGGGCATTCTACGGAGAGATAGGCACTCACGGCACTGTTTGCCCTTCCGACCAAGCTGGTGGGGAGAGTGTGGAGGCGCTTCAGAGGCACCCCAAGTCAGCCCAACTCCATCGCCCAACATTCAATTCCAACCGCTTCCGAACTCAAAACCTCCAACTACAACCCCGCCATCATTTGTACCAGGGGCTTCTCGTCGTCATCACCTCACCTACCCGCAGCGAATCCAATCCATCGTCGACCGATTTGATTTGATTCTTTTTTCTTCGGCACGCCCTCATTTCTGCTCCTCGCGGGCATCCAGCAAACATGTCGACCACTTCAGCAGAGGCAAACCGCGGTTCCAGCTCCGGTGGCGCCATCGGATTTGATCTCCTGCGACGTGCGACGCAGGCGATGATGTCAAAGTAAGCGGCATTGATTTTTTTTTCAATACTCTCGACCCTGTTTTCCGTTTGTTTCTTTATGGAAACCAAGCTCCAAGTCACCGTCCCCCCTTCCGCCCCCCCCCCTTGCCCTTCTTCGCCATGCCTTGCCGGCATGCCCTCTCTCTGTGCCTTTGGTCACCTTTACCCTGATTGCGCAGCGGCTTCTCTAGTTTTTCTAGAAGCCGGCATTGCCTCTTTAAGCCATTACCCGAGAATTTGAAGATTCCTCCCTGCACCGCTCTCTGTGGTACCAGACTCTCAGAACCATGCCTCGCCTTCCTCAACCCGGTCCTTCCCCGGTGTTTTATCTCATGATATCTGCATTGGCACTTGGCACAGCAGTGAACTCGCTGTCGTCGTTGGCAGTTGAATCTCACAGAAACCTCGTTACCTCATGCCGGTTGATTCTCCGTTTGTCATGGCCCCTGCCTCTCCCGTTCTACCCTGGCTAGCGCC